>Ga0256839_1004628_pt1 | contig 13296 bp, 9 predicted proteins | sample 354166metaG_FD_185968 | JGI IMG/M metagenome (GOLD analysis project Ga0256839, IMG submission 185968) | Hydrothermal vent microbial communities from Mid Atlantic Ridge, Atlantic Ocean - 354-166 | ecosystem: Environmental > Aquatic > Marine > Hydrothermal vents | place: Atlantic Ocean: Mid... | reverse complement strand
TACGCGACATGAACATCGGCGCAAGGGTCAGGGGTAAGGAGATGAAGAAGTTCTCCTGAGCCCCCCACTCTTTTTTATATCCAGCTTACGTCGTTCTGCGGTTTAAATCTGCGGTTTTCATATACAAAGCATGCAATGTCATTTGTGGTTGCGCACTCTATCGCGTCTGAATCAAACTTAGATGTGGACACAATCGCGCCGTAATCAAATGGTATGCCCTCCTTGCTCAGTCCTTCATCAACTGCCTTATTTACATCATCTATCTTATGATTCAATTCCATAACTGTGCTTCTTTTTACCGTGTATCTTATATTTTTACACTCTATCCATATATCCCACTCTTCACCCGTCCCGAAGAACCTCCCCCTCTTTCTCTTATATGCCCATACATCTATTTCATATGGACGCTTTACACTGTACCCCCTTCTCAAACGGTTCAATTCAACTCCATCAGCTTGCAAACGTATTTTTGCCCATCTTGCAACTCTCTTTTCAAATTCTGAGCCTTTAAGATGGCTCACATAACTATCCAAACCTGCTATATCGTCGTTTGACAGCACATCTCCGCTTATTGCTACTCTTTCGTTTAATTTACTACTGACTATCTTTTTTATTTCTGCAATCTTCACATTTGGATCACTTGCGATAATACTGATTATCTCCCTTTTGGTGGTTGCGCCACCCAGGTTAATCTCATGTTCTCTTGCCAGCAGTCTTAATTCCCTCACATTCAACGGCCAGAGTAGATCGTACTTTCGCACCATCCATCAACACCTCCACTCCATGGACATCCACTTTTATTTTGACGATATTATATAAACTTTTGGTCTTCCCCGGCGGTGCTGTGTTACCCGGAAATTATTTCGCCTCATGCAGATACCTCCTTCTCAGCCTATGACATAAAATTTCCGAGGAGAAAGGTTGCAGTTGTAGAATCGCTTAGCCGGTGTTTCTCCACTTCAGCACCGTTATGGAAGCTTCAACGCTTCTTCTCTCGCAGAAAGCACATCTTTAAGCAGCTGCCACGGAATCGCCACTGCACACCTGCCATTGTACTGGGAGCCTGACAGTCCCCAATGCCTGACAATCTTCTCAACATCACCCTGACTCAGCTTCATCAAAGGCTCGTGCAAATTACAGCACAAGCGAAATGTTTGGCAGATAACACATCCTACCCATCCAACCGCAAACTTTATATACCAGAATGACATGAGAGGTAGAATGCCCTTGGAGTGATATAGACTCTTTTTCTATTAATCTCCAAGGGCCCCCCTCCCCAACACCTCCCTCCCCCTTTTATCCTGTTAACGGGTGAGGTAAGGTAGGATGCTCAGAGATGCGCGTTTGGGCAAGGCTGATGAGCGGTTCCTGCATTACACCGCTTCCATTGACTTTGACAGGAGGCTGGTCAGGTACGACCTTCTCGGGAGCATGGCGCATGTACTGATGCTTATGGAGCGGGGGATAATAACCCGGGGGGATGCTGCGAGAATTCTCTCCGGGCTGCTTGAGCTTTACCGCGGAGGTGTGGAGCTCAGGGATGAAGATGAGGACGTGCACATGGCGGTTGAGAGGCTGTTACACGCTCTTGCAGGAGATGTGGCGGGTAAAATGCACACCGCCCGCTCCAGAAACGACCAGGTGGCGCTTGATCTGCGCATGCTGCTGCGTGATGAGCTCAACCGGCTCTGCGGGCGCATGATAGAGCTAATGAGGGTGCTCCTCAGAATAGCTGAGCAGCACATAGAGACAGTTATGCCCGGCTACACCCACCTGCAGCGTGCCCAGCCCGTGACAATAGCGCACCACATGCTGGCGCACTTCTGGAGCCTCAGCAGGGACTTAGAGCGTCTTGAGCAGGCTTACAGGAGGCTGAACCGCAGCCCTCTGGGAGCCTGTGCTCTCGCTGGCACGAGCTTCAGCATAGACCGCAGACGAACCGCCGAGCTTCTGGGCTTCAGCGGCATAGTTGAAAACTCCCAGGATGCCGTGGCTTCCCGTGACTTCATGCTTGAGCCCCTTGCAGCCTGTGCAATAGCCAGCGTGAGCCTCAGCAGGATTGCAGAGGAGCTGATACTCTGGAGCACCTCAGAGTTTGGCTTTGTGGAGCTTGACGCCAGGTACTGCTCCACCTCCAGCATGATGCCGCAGAAGAAGAATCCGGATGCGCTTGAGCTTATGCGGGCACGCAGCGCCAAGGTTTTCGGGGCACTGACTACCGCGCTGGCGATGCTCAAGGCACTGCCCTTAGCATACAACCGCGACCTGCAGGAGCTCTCGCCGGTGGTGCTTGATGCCTTAGAGACGCTGGGAAGCTCTGCAGAGATGCTCGGTGCGATTCTCGGAAGCACAAGATTCAGGCGGGACAGGCTGAGAGAAGCATGCTCTCAGGAGATGGGTGCCACCCTTCTGGCGGAGATGCTGGCGAGGGAGTGCGGCATGGAATTCAGACGTGCGCATGCCCTTGTGGCTAAGGCGGCGGCGCTTGCAGAGGGTGGCGGAAGCATAGCCATGTGCCTGCAGGAGGCGGCTGAGGAGCTTGGGCTTGAGCTCTGCCTGAGCGCTGAGGCGGTGGAAAAGCTGCTCACCCCTGAGGGCTGCGTTCAAGCCCTGAGCTCTGAAGGCTCTGCCTCAGCCGCAAGCCTCCGCAGGCAGCTTGAGCATGCCAGGCAGGTGCTTGAGGAGCGGGAGGCTGCACTGCGCGAGAGAGAGGCTGGGCTCAGGCGGGCTCTGGATGCGCTTCTTGAATATTCCAGGAGGGTTGCGGGTGTACAGGGGTAAGGCGGCTGAGCTTCTTGCAGGCATACCGGCGGGTGCAAGGGTTAGGGTGTGCAGGCGTGGGAGGTGCTACGAGGGCATACTCATGCCCAGGAGCGAGCTCGGCGACGACAGGCACGTGGTTATAAAGCTGGACAGCGGCTACAACATAGGCGTGGAGGTGAGTGATGCGAGCGTTGAGATGCTTGAGCCGCCGCGCGTGCCTTCTGCTGCAGAGGCTGTGCAGCGCGGGGGTGCCGGAAGGGTTGTGAGCATCCTCGGCACCGGTGGAACCATAGCCTCAAGGGTTGACTACGCCACGGGTGCGGTGCACCCCGTCTACACCGCAGGAGAGCTTCTCGCCGCATATCCCGAACTCGCGGAGCTTGCAGAGCTCAGGGCTAAGGTGGTGTTCAGCATACTAAGCGAGAACATGACACCTGAGCACTGGCGTAAGCTCGCCTTAGAGGTGGCAGAGGAGCTGAACAGCGGCGCCGAGGGTGTGGTGGTGACCCACGGCACCGATACAATGAGCTTCACCGCAAGTGCGCTGGCGTTCATGCTGAAAGGGCTGACAAAGCCGGTGGTGCTTGTCGGCGCCCAGCGCTCCAGCGACAGACCGAGCAGCGACGCCTACCTGAACCTGAGAAGCGCGATAATGGTGGCTCTGAGCGACCTGGCTGAGGTGGTGGTGGTGATGCATGCTAATCTGAGCGACGGGCTGTGTGCGGTGCACAGAGCCACGAAGGTCAGGAAGATGCACTCCACCCGCAGGGACGCCTTCAGGAGCATAAACGCTCACCCCCTGGGCTACGTGGGCGGGAGGGTTGAGCTCAGCGAGGAGCGCAGGAGACGTAGCCGGGGTGAGGTTGTAGCCGACACCAGGCTGGAGGAGAGGGTGGCGCTCTTCAAAGCCTACCCCGGGGTGAGCCCGGAGCTCCTGGAGTACTGTGTGGACAGGTGCAGGGGGATTGTGATTGAGGGCACAGGCATGGGGCATGTTCCGGAAAGCCTGCACCCGGCGATAGCTCGTGCCCTTGAGGAGGGCGTAGCCGTGGTGATGACAACCACCACCCTGAACGGCAGGGTGGACATGAAGGTTTACTCCAGCGGCAGGAAGCTGCTCAGCATGGGCGTAATACCGGGAGAGGACATGCTGCCGGAGGTGGCATACGTAAAGCTCATGCACGTGCTCGCGGTTGCTGAGGGCATGCAGGAGGTGAGGCGGCTTATGCTCACCAGCCTTGCTGGAGAGATAACGCCCCGCACGCTGCCGGAGGTGTTCTGATTGCTCAGGGTGGGCTTTGAGATTCACCAGCAGCTTGACACCAGAAAGCTCTTCTGCAACTGCAGCAGCGAGCTCTGCGACTCCTACGGGATGAGCGTGCGCAGACAGCTCAGGGCTGCAAGAAGCGAGCTGGGGGAGGTGGACAGGGCTGCGCTGCAGGAGGAGCGCAGGGCGAGGTGGTACGAGTACCAGGTGCCTCCGCGCTCTGCCTGCTTGGTTGAGCTGGACGAGGAGCCTCCGCACGAGGTTAACATGGAGGCGGTGGAGATAGCACTCCAGGTGGCGCTTCTGCTCAACGCCCAGCCCGTGGACGAGATTCACTTCATGCGCAAGATAGTGGTGGACGGCAGCAACACCTCGGGTTTTCAGCGCACCGCGGTTGTAGCCCTGGACGGCTACATAGACACAGCCAGCGGCAGGGTGGGAATAGCGACGGTCTGCTTGGAGGAGGAGGCTGCCAGGAAGGTGGCTGAGAATGCGGAAACCGTGACCTACAGGCTGGACAGGCTGGGCATCCCCCTCATAGAAATCTCCACCACCCCCGACATAACCTCACCGGGGCAGGCAAGGGAGGTGGCGCAGAAGATAGGCGAGGTGCTGAGAGCCACGGGCAGGGTGAAGCGGGGCATAGGCACGATACGCCAGGACATCAACGTCTCCATAGAGGGCGGTGCGAGGGTGGAGATAAAGGGTGTGCAGGAGCTCTCCCTGATACCCAAGATAATAGAGCAGGAGGTTAAGCGTCAGCGCTGGCTCATCCAGGTGTCTGAAGAGCTAAAGAGCCGCGGTGTTGCCGCAGAAGAGCTGCGCACAGAAGCTGTGGAGGTGTCGGGAGTGTTCACATCAACGCGCTCAAAGCTCGTGGCAGGGGCGCTTGAGCGCGGGGAGGTGGTGGCTGCGCTCAGGCTGCCTGGCTTTGCGGGGCTGCTGGGGGGCGAGCGGGGGCTACGCTTGGGTGCGGAGCTGGCGCAGCACGTCAGGATTAAATCCGGACTCGGTGGAATCTTCCACTCCGACGAGCTACCAGCCTACGGAATCTCCCGGGAGGAGGTGGAGAAGGTGAGAGCGGTGCTCGGAGCCGGGGAGAGGGATGCCTTCGTGCTGCTGGTGGGGGAGAAGAGCAGGGTGCAGGTGGCTGCAGAGGCGGTGGTGGAGCGTGCAAGGCAGGCGATTTACGGCGTGCCCGAGGAGACGAGGGCAGCCTTAGAGGACGGCACCACCAGGTACATGCGCCCCCTGCCGGGGGCTGCCAGGATGTATCCCGAGACCGACATCCCGCCTGTAGGGGTGAGCCCTGCGCTGCTGGCAAGGCTGAAGGCTGAGCTGCCCGAGCTGTACGAGCAGAAGGTGCTGAGGTTTGTGCGTAGCTACGGGCTGAGCAGGGAGCTGGCGGAGCAGGTGGTCAGGCGGGCTGATGCAGAGCTGTTTGAGCAGGCGGTGGCGCTGGGGGCTGAGCCGAAGCTGGTGGCGAGCACGCTGACCTCAACCCTCACGGAGCTGCGCAGAGACGGCTGCGATGTTGAGCAGCTGAGCAGGGAGAGGCTGATGGAGGTGTTCTCTGCTGTGGCAGAGGGCAGGATTACCAAGGAAAGTCTTCCTGAGGTGCTGCAGGCGCTCTGCAGCCCTGAGGTGGAGCTTGAGCAGGTGCTTGAGAAGCTGGGCGGCAGGGTGTCTGAGGAGCAGATTGCAGAGCTCGCCAGGGAGGTTATCGCAAGCAGAGCGGAGTTGGTGAGGGAGCGCGGGGAGGCGGCGGCAAAGCCGCTGATGGGGGTGATGATGTCAAGGCTCGGGGGCAGAGCAGAGGGCAGGGTGGTGATGCGGGTGCTCACCGAGGAGCTCAGACGCTTTCTGGAAGGGTGAGGTGCTGGCATGTGCGGAATCGTTGGCTACGTGGGTGAGAGGCATGCCGGGGAGGTGGTGCTCCAGGGGCTCAGGAGGCTTGAATACAGGGGCTACGACTCCTGCGGCATAGCGAGCGTGCACGGGGGCAGGATTGAGCTGAGGAAGGATGCGGGTATGCTGGACGAGATTGAGGCGCAGATGGGGCTGAGCGGGGTCCCGGGCAACACCGCCATAGGACACACCCGCTGGGCAACGCATGGCGGCGTGACAAAGGAGAACGCCCACCCGCACTTAGACTGCAGCCGCAGGATTGCGGTGGTGCACAACGGCATAATCTCAAACTACCGGGAGCTCAGGGAGGAGCTTGAGGCTAAGGGGCACCGCTTCCTCTCCACCACAGACACCGAGGTGCTGCCCCACCTGATAGAGGAGCACTACTCCGGCAACCTGGAGCAGGCAGTGCTGAAGGCGCTGGAGAGGGTGAGGGGGAGCTACGCTCTGCTGGCAGTCTCCGCCAGCGAGCCGGGCAAGCTGGTGGCGGCACGCATGGAGTCGCCCTTGGTGATAGGGGTTGGAGAAGGAGAGATGTTCGTTGCCTCTGACGTTTTCCCCTTCCTGAGGTACACCCGCAGGGCGGTGCCCTTAGAGGATGGCGAGGTGGCGGTGATAACCCCGGGTGGCTACAGGGTTATGGACATGAGGGGCATGCCAGTGCAGAAGAGTGAGATAAGGGTGGAGTGGAGCGACGAGGAGGCGAGGAAGGAGGGCTACCCCCACTTCATGCTCAAGGAAATTCACGAGCAGCCCTCAACCATAGCGGCGGCGCTGCGCATTTACCCCGAGGACATCACCAGGCTTGCGGAGATGATGGCGGAGGCGGACAGGGTTTACCTGGCAGGTGCAGGCACAAGCCTGCACGCCGCGATGGTGGCTGAGTACTGGTTTTCAAGACTGGCGGAGAAGTGCGTCATCCCCATAGACTCCTCGGAGCTGGAGAACAAGGCGGTGGTTGACCCCACAACCCTGGTGGTGGGCATAACCCAGAGCGGTGAGACCTACGACACCCTCTCTGCCCTCAGGTTCGCCAGGCGCAGGGGCGCCAGAACCGCCGCCATAGTGAACGTCATCGGCTCAACCGCCACCAGGATAGCGGAGCACGTGGTGATGCAGGGCTCGGGTATAGAGATTGCTGTATGCGCCACCAAGACCTACACCTCCCAGCTCACGCTGCTGCTGCGCACGGCTCTTGAGCTGGCACGCATGCAGGGGAAGGGGGTGGAGGAGCTGGAGAGGGGCATGCAGGAGCTGCCCGCGGTGGTGGCGGAGGTGCTTGAGCTTGAGAGCGAGATAGCAGAGGTGGCAAGGAGCTTTTTCAGCGTCAGCAACTACATCTTCATGGGCAGGGGTATCAACTACCCCACGGCTCTTGAGGGTGCGCTGAAGCTGAAGGAAATCTCATACCTGCATGCGGAGGGCATGAGCTCCGGGCTGCTCAAGCACGGCACCATCTCCCTGATAGACGAGAACATGCACACCGTAGCCTTTGTTCCGCCGGAGGGGCAGAACAGACGCAGGGTGGAGAGCAACATCCAGGAGGTCAGGGCGAGGGGTGGAAGGGTCATGGTGATAGCCTCAGGCAAGCCCGCCGCAGGAGACGCCTGCATAGCCGTGAGGGAGGTGCACGAGCTCCTCACCCCGCTGGTGTTTGCACCGGTCTTTCAGCTCATCGCCTACCACGTCGCCCTCAAGCTGGGCAGGAACGTTGACCGCCCCAGGGCTCTCGCCAAAAGCGTAACCGTTGAGTAGCTCAGCAGCCGTTGCCGCAGCTTCTGCCGAACTCCTCACGGAGCACCATTATTGCAGCCTGGGGCGGTATAACGCCTATCTCCGTTATTATCAGGTCTATGTACTCGGGAGGTGTTACGTCAAAGGCGGGGTTTCTTATTCTGACGCCCCTGAACTCTGCGGGATTGACTATCTCCTCCGGGGGGCGCTCCTCTATCTCAACCAGCGCACCTATCACCGTGCCCGGGTGGAACTTGTAGGTTTCGGCTGCCACCATGAATACCACCCTCGCCTCATGCGCAGCTAAGGCTATCTGCGAGGTGCCTATCTTGTTCACCACCGCACCGTTTGCGGCTATGCTGTCAGCTCCAACCACCACCTTGTCCACGTCCTTCATGAAGGCTCTCACCGCGGAGTCAACTATCAGGGTGACGTCTATGCCCTGCTCTGCAAGGTAGCGGGAGGTGATGTAGCCCTGCCCTCTCGGTCTGGACTCGGTGGCTATGACCGAGATGTCCTTGCCCTGCCTGTGGGCTTCGGTTATCACCGAGAGCGCCGCCCTGGAGTTGCAGTGGGTCATGACCACGTCTCCGCTGCTTATCCTCCTGGCGCCTATCCTGCCTATCTCGGCTATGGCACGCTCTGACCTGCGCACGAACTCGTCGGCTGCCCTGGCTATAGCCTCCCTGAGCTCCTCTACGCTTCCCGCATCTGAGGCTCGCATGAGCACGTGGCTCACGGCGTTGGGCAGGCTCACCGCCGTTGGACGGGAGCTCAGCAGAATCTCTGCCGCACGCTCAAGCTTCCTCCTGAACTCCTGAAGCTCCCTGCCCTGGTAATGCAGGGCAAACTGCTTCAGGGCGAGAGCGGCACTCTGCGCTATCTTCGCAGCCCCCCTGATCTCCATGCTCGCTATCTTTTCCGCAACCTCCTCCACATGCCTGAACTCCTCCATAAAATCACCTCAAACTATGCACTCTCTCGCAGGACATCCACCAGAAAACTCGGGGTGAAGGCTCAGGTGCTCCCCGCGGTAAAGCACCTGCCTGCTCCTGCTGCCGTAGCGGTACACCGTCACCCCCTTGCATTTGAGCTCGTAGGCGAGCATAAACGCTCTTCGCACGTCCTCAAGGCTGGCGTCGTGGGGCAGGTTTATGGTCTTGCTCACCGCGTTGTCCACATGCTTCTGGAAGGCTGCCTGCATGCGCACGTGCCACTCCGGCGCTATATCTAAGGCGGTAACAAAGAGCTCGCGCACGTCTCCGGGCACCTCCCTTATGTCTTGCAGGGAGCCGCTGCTGGCTATCCTGCTCATGAGCGAGGGGGAGTGGAAGCCTCTCTCCTTGGCTATGCGCTCAAAGAGGGGGTTAACCTCCAGCAGCTTCGTGCCCTCCAGAACCTCGCGCACGAAGGCGACGGCGAAGAGCGGCTCTATGCCAGAGGAGGTGCCTGCGATTATGCTTATTGTTCCCGTGGGTGCTATCGTCGTTACCGTGGCGTTGCGCATGGCTCTGCCGGCGTAGATGCTCCTGTCTATGTTCGGGAAGGAGCCCCTCTGCTCTGCGAGCTCCTCTGAAGCCTGCTTAGCCTCACGCTGGATGAAAGCCATTAGCTTTTCTGCAAACTTCACGGCTTCGCTGCTGTCGTAGCGCATCTCCAGCATTATCAGCATCTCCGCAAAGCCCATCACCCCCAGGCCTATCTTGCGATTCCCCTTAGTCATGCGCTCTATAGCTTTTAAAGGGTAGCGGTTGGCATCTATGACGTTGTCTAAGAAGTGCACTCCTAAGCGAACCGTCTCCGCAAGAGCCTCCCAGTCCACCTCGCCCTTCTCAACGAAGTGGGAGAGGTTCACCGAGCCCAGGTTGCAGGACTCGTAGGGCAGCAGAGGCACCTCGCCGCAGTTGTGCACCACCATGCCGTTGGCTATGAAGGAGTGGTGGCTGGGCTCTGTCAGGTCGTAAACCTCCTCTTCGCCAGCCTCAGTCACCTCCGCCACCTCATCCTCAAAAGCCTCGCGGTAAAAGGCTCTGTGCCTGTTTGGCATCCCTGCGGCGAAGGCATCGCGCTTCCTGCAGGGCAGGAAGCCTATCTCCCCGGCAAACCTGCCCAGGCTCTGCCTGGTAATCACAAGCTCGTAGTAGTGCTCAGCCCTGCTCTCATACCGCCTCCACTCTCCTCCAGCGGTGCTGTAAACAAAAGCTTTTGACCTGCTGTACCTCCGCCTGTACCTCCTCGCCTTTATCCCAAAGTTCAGCAGCAAAAGCTGCACCTGCTTCGCGAGCTTCTCCGAGGCAGTGGTCAGCTTCACCTGTCCGCGGTTCTTTCCTGTGCCTGTGGTGCCGTCGGCAGTGAAAAGCGCCTGAAGGAAGCCCGCAACCGCCTCTCTTGGAGCGGTGAAGAGCGAGGAAGGAACCTCCTTCTCCATGCTCTTCCCCCGCTTTACCCCCAGCTTTAAGAAGAACTCCACCATCCCCTTAGCATGGTACTGCAGCCTTCTAACGCCACCGTACTCCTGCGGTTTTACCTCGCACGCGTTCCAGCGGTTTAATATTCCTGCGAAGTAGGGCAGGAGCTCTTCCTCGCCTCTGCCAAAGTAGAAAACCGCCTTCTCCTCTGTTAAAGCGCCATCGCTGATCAGCCAGCCGAGCACCTGCCCGAGCTCTCTGCACCAGCGTTCCGGCAGGCGGAGCCTTCTGCGCTCTGTCAGGCGGTTGAGCTCCTCAACATCAAAGGGAAGCTCGTAGCTTCTGTTAAATGCGCCCGCGCTTTGAATAAGCACCCTGTCTCCCTTCCTGAGCTCGCAAAGCCTGCGCCACCCTCTTGGTGTTAGAATCGGATGCTCAGCTGTAGCACGGAGCTCATAGCCCGCGCGGGTGCGCAGCCTGTAAACCTTCTTTACCCCGGTCTTAAAAATCCTCAGAGCACGCTTAAGCTCTGCTCTGCCGCCGTTGAGGCGCGGATCAACCAGCACCTCCCGCTCCTGCCCAACGATATCAGCAATCCTCTCAAGTCCGCGTGAGGTCGCAACTAAGGCGTCTCCAGTTACACACGGGTTTGTGCTCTCAATTTCGCCAAGCGCAGGCGTGGGGTTGTGACGGTTCACCTCGTCCAGGAAGACTAAGCCGGGATCGCCGGTGCGCCAGGCAGCCTCTGCTATCATCTCAAACACCTCTCTCGCACGGACGTGGCGCACAACTTCGCCGCTTCTCGGATTTATGAGCGGGTGCTCCTCATCCCTGCGCACCGCATGCATGAAGGCGTCGGTAACGCCAACGCTCAGGTTGAAGTTCTCCAGCACGCCCTCCTGCTGCTTGGCTGTGATGAACTCCTCTATGTCCGGGTGGTCCACCCTGAGAATGCCCATGTTCGCCCCTCTGCGCCTGCCTCCCTGCTTTATCACCTCGGTTGCGGCGTCAAATACGCGTATGAAGGACACGGGTCCAGAGGCAGCACCCATGGTTGAGCGCACGATGTCACCCCTGGGGCGCAGCTTTGAAAAGCTGAAGCCCGTGCCCCCGCCGCTCTGCTGCACCACCACCATGTGCTTTAAAGCGCTGAAGATGCTTCTGAGAGAGTCCTCCACCGGGAGCACGAAGCAGGCGCTGAGCTGCCCTAAGCGGGTGCCCGCGTTCATCAGCGTGGGCGAGTTGGGCAGGAAGTCCAGCCCCGTCATAGCCGAGAAGAACCGCTCCTCAGCTTCTGCAGCATCCCCGCCGTAGCGCTTCTCGGGCTTTGCGATTGCCCTCGCAACACGCCTGAACATCTGCGCGGGGGTTTCAGTCACCTCGCCCTTCTCGTTCTTCAGCAGGTAGCGCCTCTTCAGCACCTCCTCCGCATTCCTGGTGAGCTCCATTATCAGCGCACCCTCGCCCCCGGCTCTGCCTCAGCCGTGAGGAGCGCCAGCCTCTCCGAATCCTGCGCCGCTAAGAGCATGCCCTGGCTGAGCACTCCGAAGAGCCTCGCCGGCTTCAGATTAGCCAGCACCACTATGCGCCTCCCCACCAGCTCCTCCGGGGAGTACCAGCCCTTTATTCCTGCCACGAGCTGCCTCTTCTCGCCGATATCAACGATGAGCCTGAGAAGCTTCTCAGACCCCTTTATTTCCTCTGCAGCCTCTACAACTCCAACACGGAGGTCAAGTTTTTCAAACTCCCTCAGCGTAAGCATCTCTCCACCCATGGTGATAACTTTCCCCGGGGGCATATAATAGTAGCGGGAGCTCTGCAGAAAACTTTTTCATGGCACGGTATAGCCTCTGGCTATGCTTGAGGTTGAGGTCAAGGCAAGGGTGCGTGATGCGGGTGCATTTGAGAGGGTTCTCTTGGAGAGAGGTGCGGAGTTCCTGGGGGAGAGGGTGCAGGAGGACATCTACCTCCAGCACCCCTGCCGGGACTTCTCGGAGACTGACGAGGCTCTCAGGCTGAGGCTCTGCGCCGGCAGGGCGGAGCTCACCTACAAGGGTCCCAGGGTTGGGGATGTGAGGACAAAAACCCGGGAGGAGGTGAGCGTCGGCATCACTGCAGATGAGAGCGCGCTGGAGCTTCTCCGCAAGCTCGGCTTCAGGGAGGTGGCGAGAATCAGGAAGCGGAGGCGCAGCTACAGGCTGGGCGGCTACCGGGTGGAGCTGGATGAGGTTGAGGGGCTGGGCAGCTTTGTGGAGGTGGAGGCGGCGCCTGAGAGCTCCGGAGAGGAGCTGGTGAGTTTCGTGTGCAGGGAGCTGGGGCTGGAGGAGAGCATGCTGGAGACGCGCTCCTACTTGGAGCTGTATCTGGAGGGATGAGCATGCCCGTGGTCAGCGCACCCTCAAGAATCCACATCTCCCTGATAGACCTGAACGGCAGCCTGGGCAGGGTGGACGGCGGCGTGGGGTTTGCGCTCCAGGAGCCCAGGGTGATGGTGAGGGTGGAGAGGAGCAGCGAGCTCAGCGTCTCGGGCAGGCATGCGGAGGTGGCTGAGAGGGCGGCTGAGAGGGTGCTTTCCGCCTACTCGCTGCCGGGGGCGAGGGTGGAGGTGCTGAGCGCATATCCCAGGCACGTGGGGCTTGGCTCTGGCACGCAGCTCTCGCTGGCGGTGGCTCGGGGGATATGCAGCGCCTATGGAATAGAGAGCAGCGTGAGGGAGCTGGCTGAGATAACCCGCAGGGGGGGCACCTCCGGCATAGGTGTGCTCGCCTTTGAGACGGGAGGCTTCGTGCTTGACGCCGGGCATGCAAAGAAGCTCAAGCAGGAGTTCCTGCCGAGCTCCGCAAGCACCGCACCGCCGCCTGTGGCGCTGATGCGCAGGGACATGCCTGACTGGGAGATTGCGGTGGTTCTGCCGGCGTGCGGTGAGAGGGTGCACTCCCGCAGGGAGGTGAACATCTTCAGGGACTTCTGTCCCCTGCCCCTGAGCCAGGTGCAGGAGCTGTGCCACATCCTGCTGATGAAGCTGCTGCCGTCGCTGGTGGAGCGGGACATTGAGAGCTTCGGGGAGGGAATTAACATGATCCAGAGGGTGGGCTTCAAGAGCATTGAGCTCATGCTTCAGAGGCGGGAGGTCAGGGAGCTGCTCTCGCTGTGCCAGAGGCTCAGCTACGGCGCGGGGCTGAGCAGCTTCGGTCCGGTGATATACGCCTTCCCCAG
>Ga0256839_1004627_pt1 | contig 13296 bp, 12 predicted proteins | sample 354166metaG_FD_185968 | JGI IMG/M metagenome (GOLD analysis project Ga0256839, IMG submission 185968) | Hydrothermal vent microbial communities from Mid Atlantic Ridge, Atlantic Ocean - 354-166 | ecosystem: Environmental > Aquatic > Marine > Hydrothermal vents | place: Atlantic Ocean: Mid... | reverse complement strand
GTGGAGTCGGTGTTTCAATCCACGCCCCCGTGGTGGGGGCGACCAGTCAGGATTAAGATTCCTGTTTCCATTTTGGGGGGTTTCAATCCACGCCCCCGTGGTGGGGGCGACCGGGGTGATTTTCGTCGCCAAGGCCGCCGTTCGCAAAGTTTCAATCCACGCCCCCGTGGTGGGGGCGACGCAGTGCGACGCGATGCTGGCGGCGCGGATCGCGGTTTCAATCCACGCCCCCGTGGTGGGGGCGACCGGGCGATCTCGGCCCAGCTGAGCCAGCCCAGCGGAGTTTCAATCCACGCCCCCGTGGTGGGGGCGACGGTCGCGATACATCCAGTAGGCCACGCGCCGCCCGTTTCAATCCACGCCCCCGTGGTGGGGGCGACCTGCGCCTCTGCGAGCGTTCTGCAGTTGTTGTTGTTTCAATCCACGCCCCCGTGGTGGGGGCGACCCGGGAATCCTCTTCAGAACGGCGCGATATACCTGTTTCAATCCACGCCCCCGTGGTGGGGGCGACCCTGCACACATCAAATCCATGGACTGAGCTAAGATGTTTCAATCCACGCCCCCGTGGTGGGGGCGACCCTGAAACCACCTATTTATCGTGTCGATCTCACCAAGTTTCAATCCACGCCCCCGTGGTGGGGGCGACCGCCCGATTACAGAGGGGGCTGTCGTGGCGTTTCAGTTTCAATCCACGCCCCCGTGGTGGGGGCGACCTACCGTGCAGTGATTATGTCTGAGGAAGGCGAGGTTTCAATCCACGCCCCCGTGGTGGGGGCGACCGCTGGCGTCGGGCCTGCAAGATAGTCGCGCACCTGTTTCAATCCACGCCCCCGTGGTGGGGGCGACCCATGAAGCTGCCGCAGATCGCCAGGCATGTTCTTGTTTCAATCCACGCCCCCGTGGTGGGGGCGACCTCTCATCCCGGATTAGCCCGATAGGGCGGTTGACTGTTTCAATCCACGCCCCCGTGGTGGGGGCGACAATCTCAGATACACGCCTATCATAGCGATAATCAGTTTCAATCCACGCCCCCGTGGTGGGGGCGACCTTTGAGCGATTATGCGAGGCAGCGCGCCGAGGCGTTTCAATCCACGCCCCCGTGGTGGGGGCGACCTGCTGGTCAGGTTCCTGTTGAAGGTATTTATGGTGTTTCAATCCACGCCCCCGTGGTGGGGGCGACCCGTCCACATCTAGGATAGGAGGTCTTGGTTGATGTTTCAATCCACGCCCCCGTGGTGGGGGCGACCCTTGTGCTTGTAACATGCTGATACACATCGTCAAACATGGCCGACTCCGCGAACCTGCCGATTGTCGCCCCAAATTTGCTCTTTCCCAGACGATTTGCGGGAAATATTTCCCTTGTTCCAACCACTTGTCCGATTTGCGAACTTCCCCGTCAATTCATGGCCACTGGGGGTCCGCACAGGCGGCGCGGAGCATCTGCGTCAGATGATCAGCGGGCCGTCGAAATCGGTGGCCGGCTTGGCCCCCACATGCTCGATGCGGCGGCGCCAGTTGGCCCCCAGCATGTAGAAGCGCAGGGAGTCCTGCTCAGGGTCGATGATCTCGCACAACCGGGCACGCAGGGCCGTCCATTGCGCCGGGGAAACCTCGCATTCGAAGACGGAATACTGCACCCGCTGGCCATAGTCGAGGCAGGCCTTCGAGACGCGGCGCAACCGGCGGCGACCGGCGGCATCTTCGGTGCGAACGTCATAGGTGATCAGGACCATCATGGCTCATCTCCAGACATGGGCCGGGTAGGCGTCGAGGTCGCCGCGCAGATGGCGGGCCAGAAGCTGAGCCTGAAGCTGCGCAAACAGGCCGAGCGGCACCGTTTCGCCGATGAAGTCATGGCGCAGGGTCGTGCGCTTGCGCTCCTGCCAGGCGGTGAGAACGGTCGCGCGGGCATCATCAGTCAGGAACACGCCGCCGGTTTCCTCGTGGCGGAAATCGCGCGGGGAAAGCTGGCGGCGGTTGATCAGGGAAAGCACGAGGCGATCGGCGATCGGTGCGCGGAACTCTTCCATCAGATCCAGCGCAAGGCTCGCGCGGCCGGGGCGGTCGCGGTGCAGAAAGCCCATCTGCGGGTCGAGCCCGTGGCTCTCGGCCCCGGCGCGGCAGTCGGCGGCCAGCAGCATATAGACCAGCGACAGAAGCGCGTTGATCGGGTCGCGCGGCGGGCGGCGATTCCGACCCGAGAAGACAAAGTCCGGGTTGCGGATCAGATGGGAAAATACCGCCCAATAGGCATTGGCCCCGTCGCCTTCGAGCCCGCGCAGGCTGTCCATGTCGGGGCAGGCAAGGGCCTGCCGGGCGCTGCGGCCAAGCTGGGTGGCGGTGCGCTCCAGCGCATCCTGGGCATCGTCCACCAGCCCCTTGCCGTGATCGCGCAGGGTGCGTGCAATCACGCCCCGCTGATTGGCCAGCTTGGCGGCCACCATGGCCCGGGCGACGGGCAGGGCGGCCGCCTCGTCGCGGGTGGCCTCGTGCTGGGCGCGGCGCAGCAGCACATTGCCGCCCTGCGGCCCCTCGATGCGCGCCAGATAACGGCCATGGGGCGACAGGAAGGTGATGGAAATACCTTCTTCGGCACAGAAATGCATCAGCTGCGGCGAAAGCCCCACCTGCCCGAAACAGGTGATCTGGCCCAGCAGATGGGCCGGGAAGCGCCCGCGTTCGGCGCCGTCGATCCGCACGACCACGTTGCGCCCGTCCTTGTTCAGCCAGGCGCCTTCGGAGGTGACATAGAGCGTGTTGAGCAGCTTTTTCATGGTGGGGCTTCCAGGCTGATGGCGCGTTCCAGCCAGCGGGCGGCGCTCTTGCGCAGCTTCGGCCGGCACAGGGCGTTGAGCGAACAGGTATTGCAGCGCCGGGATTCATATGTCGGTGGGGGCAGGTAGCCGCTTGCGAACATCTCTTGCACGGCGGCGATGACCGACAGGGTGAGGGCGCGCAGTTCGTCGTCGAAGGCGACCGGCTTGCGACGCCGGCTTTGCCCATAGAACAGCGCGCCTTCGGGGATGGTGCAGGAGAACATCTCTTCAAGGCACAGCGCCTGGGCGCAGAGCTGCACCTCGTCGGCGCGGTGGGGTTTGGGGCGGCCGCGCTTGTATTCCACCGGGAAGGGACGCGGCGGGCGGCCGGTCAGTTCAACCACATCGGCAACCCCGTGAATGCCGCAGGCGGTGCTGGCGATTTCCACCGCGCGCAGGATGCGCAGGCCGGGGCGGCTTTCGGGGCGGCCGCTGTCGGGGCGGGCGTGCAGCACCCGCCCCTCGGCGGTCAGGCGGTTTTCGGCCCAGAGCCGCTCCACATGGATCAGGGCGCATTGGCGCGGGCAGAACTGCCAGTGCTGCAGCGCCGAGATCGGGATGCTCTCAGGCGCAGGGGCCGCAGGGTTCGACAATGCTCACGCCCTCGGGCAGGTTCTCGCGGTCGATAGCGATGCGATAATCCGAGAAGGCGCGAGCCGGCGGCCAGTTGTGGGTGCGGGGATCCCCTACGGGCAGACATTCGCCATTGTGGCAGCGCAACATCTTCACCCGCTCGAACAGCTTGTGCGCATGGGCGTTGCCCAGCGGGTTTTCGTGGCGGAAGGCGATCACGCAGCGCGTCGCCATCATGCCGCGCGCGGCCGACCGGTCGAGCTCGAACATGTTGCACAGCGCCTGCCAGAGCAGTTCGAGATCGCCCTCGGAAAAGCCGGTGCGCGCGGCCAGTTTGGCGTTGATGAAGCCATGCGCGCGGTAGAGGCCATAGGGCACGATATGCTTGCGGCCCATGGTGCGTTCCTTGTCCACGTCCTTTTCGTTGGTGACCGAGGAACGGGTGATTGACACTTCCAGCGGCAGGATCGGCTCGGCCGAACGGGCGAAGGTCATCTGCACCGGGCCGCGCACCTGCCCGGCATTGACCTCGGTGGTCATCACTGCCCCGAATGTGCGGATGTCATAGAAGTTGCGGCACATCCATTCGGTGATCTGGCGGGCCTTTTCTTCCTCCCTGGGCAGTTTCTTCGGTTGCGGCTTGATCGCCAGCGCCTCGTAGGCGCGTGCGTGCTGGCGGTTGAGCACGCCGCCATCGGCCATGTAGATCTCGTGCCCCGGCTCGCCCGCCATGGCTTCGGCCACGAAATTGCGCACCTTGCGCTTGAGGCTGACATCGGACACCAGCCCCTGGTTGGTTTCCGGGTCCATGCGCGGCAGGTTGCCGGCGTCCGGGTCGCCATTGGGATTGCCGTTCTCGACATCGAAGAACAGCACGAAGTCATAGCGGTTGGCGATAGGGGTTCCGGCGGCACTCATTGCTCTGCTCCTTCGGTTTCGATCAGGGGGGTGTCGGGGGTTCCGGTTGCGCCGTCCGCAGGCGAGGAGTCGTCCTTCTTCGCCCAGCGCTGGTGGTAATAGCCGGCAATGAAGCGGCCCTGGTCCTCAAGGTTCAGGCTGCGGGGCAGATCGGCCGCAAGGCCCGACCAGATCTTGCCCATCTCGACCTCGAACCAGCGGGCCAGCCCGCCGCCATCGCCCTTGCGCAGATTCGACAGATGGTGGGTGGCGGTCTTGACCAGCAGCGGAAAGACCCGCGCCGGCGTGGCCGAAGCGGCGGCGAAGTAGCGGTCCTTGATGGTGGCGTTGAGGCCGGGGAGCGCGGCCTGCTGGATGCCCTCCAGCACGGCAAAGAGCCGCCCCAGCCGATAGGCCGGGTCGGGATTGTCTCGGTCAAGGGACATGGGAAATTTCTCCTCCTTCAGGTTGCGGCGGATATGGGCGGCGATGATGGCCACGCGGCGGGCGTTGATGTCGCCGTCGGCGCGGATACGCATGATGACGCCCGAAAGCAGGGTGCGCGGGTAGTCCGCCCCGGTGAGCACGGCGCGCATCAGATCGCCGCCAAGGCGGGGCGGGATGTTCTCGGCCTTGCGCTGGGCGGCGGTTTCATGGAGCAGCGACCAGGCGGCGGGCGGCCCCTTCCAGGCAGGCGGCTCCTGCGCCAGATCGGCCCAGAAGCGGGCGACATTGGCGGCGAAATCGCCCAGCCGGCCGGGATACCAGAAGCGCACCGAGAGCCGCGCGGCGTTGGGCGCGAGGCCAAGGATGAATACGCGGGTCTGCGGATCGAGCTCCGGCGTTCCCGCCGGGGCGCGGCCCGCGGCGATGTCGGCGATCTGCGCGCGCAGACGCTCGGCCTCGGTCGCATCGTCGGGCGGGTTCAGGGTGCCCATCAAGAGCGCATCGAGCGTTTCGGCCCGTTCGGCCTCGGCCGCTTCGGCCCAGAAGGCGACGCTGGTATCGCCCACCCGCAGGCTGTGGCCGGAATCACGCGCGAGCAGCGCGTTCAGCGCCGCGCCATAGGCAAAGGCCGCCCCGGCCGACACCGGGGCGTTGTCGCCCTGTTCGTGACCGAAGGAGGTGAAGGCGTCGAGGTTGAACGAGACCAGCGCCGCGCCCGAGCTCTGCGCACCCGCAACGCCCTTGATCGTTGGATGAAGCCGGGCGATGGGGGCATGGAGGCCGGTAATCAGGCAGATGCCTTCTTCTTCCCCGCCTTCGGACCTTGCCAGCAATCGGCGCGCGGCGTCGCGTTCATGCAGGTAACGGGGGGTGCCGTCTTCGTGCCTGTCGCCCTCGAGCCTGAAGACCAGGTTTTCATCCAGCAGTTCGAGCGTTTCAGCGAGATCGGCGAAGGCGGCCGGTTTCCACCCGTCGAGAAAGGCACGGAATGCGGCCAGGCCGGGATCGTCGCTGCCTGCGACAAGGGCGCGATTGGCCTCGACGAAAGCGGCGTGTTTGCGTCGCGTCGTGTCGTCGCATAGAGGTTGCGGCCTGCCGTCCTCGTCCGGCACCGGCTTTTTCCGGTCGTCCTTCAGGGCAGTGACGCCAAGGCTGTATTCGCTCTTGTCCCACAGGAGATTGGGCTTGATGCCCGAGGTGCGCTTGACGGCGGCCGGCACCGCCATCTTGCGCGCGCGCCACCTGCCCTTGTCATCCGCCCCGCCCAGCCGGTTGATGCGCCGCACCCGGCCGTCCCTGCCCAGCACCACCTCGCCGCCGATATTCTCCATGGAATAGCCCGGCGGCGGCGCCTTCCCCTGGCGCTCCATCCTCTCGTAAAGGCGGGCAAGCTCGGTCAGAACGGTCATTGCACCAGCCCCTCCTCGCGGGCGCGGGCGACTTCGAGAATCCCGTCTTCCAGCCTTGCGCGGAAGAACTGCGGACGGCGGCCGGCCGCAAAGTCGATGTCGTAGAGCATCCAGCCCAGATCGCGGTTCTTCTGCTCCTCGGGCAGTTCCGAGGGCGGGATCTCGTCCACCCAGGCGAAATCGGCGGCGAATTCGCGCAGGCCCAGGGCGGGGCGGTGAAAGCACTGCCCCTTTTCGGCGCGGCGGCGGAACATGTCGCGATGCTTGGCGGGGTTGTCATCGGCCCCGGCCTTGCCGGTCATCTCGAAATGGGCCTCGATCACATAGGCCACGTCGCGCAGCGCCAGCGTGGCGCGCTGTTGGCGGTCGGCCTCGACCACAAGGCGCAGCCCCTCGGTGCTGCCGCGATTCATGGCGGTTTCGACTTTCGATGCCGAAATCTTGCTGCCCACCTCGTTGCGGCGGATGGTCTCGAAGCGGATCGGCTTCAGCACATGGATGCGGTCGATCACCCAGCGGATGGCCGGTTTCCAGTGGATCGCCTCGAGAATGCCGCGCGCCGCCGAAGGGGTCATCACGTCATAGGAGACGCGCTCCACCTTCATCTCGGGGCGGGTGAAGCAGGCATGATCTCCCCAGATGTGCAGCCGGATGCCGTAACTCACAGGATCATTCCTCCCAGGTCTTCCGGGTCTTCGGGGGAAAACCCGGCGGTTTCGTCATAAAGACGGGGGTTGTCGAGAACGGCGAACTGGTCGCCGAAGGTCTCGCTGTTCCAGAATCTGGCGGCGCCGGCAGCTAGAAGCGTGCCGTGCAGCCGGGCGGGCAGCTGCACCGTGAAGGGTTGCAGCGCGCGCGCCACGCCGCCCGCATGGGGATTGTGCGCCAAGCGGTCGAGTGCCTCGGGGGTAATGCCCCACCGCCCGCCGCGGATCACCAGCGGCAGGCTGCCGCCTTCGATCATGCGAAAGGTGCCGGCGATGTCAGCGAAGGGAAAATCCAGCTGATTGCCGGCTTGGGCAAGCGCTGTCAGGATACCATGCTTTCCCGCGACCGCGGCCGCATCCATCAGCTCGGCGCCGCGCCGCCAGTAGAGGCCGCGAAAATAGGCGCGCACGGCTTCAAGCGAGAGCGGGTCGGCGTGCTGTTCCAGAACGGACAGCCCCACCTCGGAAAACTGCTTCAGATCGGCCGGCGGCCTGAAATCGCTGTCCGAGCGGAAGACGAAGACCTCGTCCGTCTCGCGCCGCCCCTCGCGGTTGCAGCGCCCGGCAGCCTGGGCGATGGAGTCGATCCCCGCCACCTCACGCCAGACCTGGGGGAAATCCACATCCACCCCGGCCTCGATCAGCGATGTGGCGATGAGGCGCACCGGATCGCCCCCTTCCAGCCGCGCGCGGATATCGGCCAGCACCGCGCGGCGGTGCGCCGGAGTCATCCAGGTGGTCAGCAGCGCCGCGCCCGGCGCATTGCGCAGGGCGTCGAACAGGGTGCGGGCGTGGCGGCGGTTGTTGAGGATGGCCAGCACCTGATTGGCGCCGCGCAGGCGCGCGGCGAGGGTTTCGTCGTCGAGCGTGCCGGCATCCTCGACCCGCACCCGGCGGAAGGCCTCGTAGAGCCGCGGCGGATCGGGGGCGAGTTCGCGCACGGTTTCCGGCTCCAGCCCCTCGGCGGCGGGGAAGCCGTCGCCCTCGCGCCCCTTCAGCAGCGCCGGTTGCGTGGCGGTGCACAGCACCACCGAGCTGCCATAGCCCCGCACCAGTTCCTTCAGCGCCGCAAGGCAGGGGCGCAGCAGGCGCAGGGGCAGGGTCTGCGCCTCGTCCAGCACGATCACCGATTTCGCCATCCGGTGCAGCTTGCGGCAGCGCGCTGGGCGGTTGGCAAAGAGGCTCTCGAAGAACTGCACCGCAGTGGTGACGATCACCGGCCGGTCCCAGTTCTGGGCGGCAAATCGGATCCGCTCTTCCTCCCGCCTGTCGTCGATGCCTTCCCAGTCGAAGCTGGAATGATGTTCCAGCACCGCGTCATTGTCGCCGAGAGCAGTGCGGAACACATCCGCCGTCTGCTCGATGATCGAGGTATAGGGGATGACGTAGATCACCCGATCGAATCCGTGGCGCCGGGCATGATCGAGCGCGAAGGCCAGCGAGGTCAGGGTCTTGCCGCCACCCGTCGGCACGGTCAGGGTGAAGAGCCCCGGCGCCTTGTCCGCCTGCGCGCGCACATGGGAAAGGATCTCGGCCCGCAATTCGTTGACGCGCCCCTGCGGTGCACCGAAACCGGTGAGATGCGCGTCGAGCGCCCTTGCCAATTTGTCGAGCGAACCGTTCCAGCCGCGCGGGCTGTCGTGCCCCTCCATCCGGTAGTAGAACGCTTCGGTTTCCAGGAAGTCCGCGTCCACCAGCGCCGAGAACAGCATGCGGGTGAAGAAATGCAGGCGGAAATTGGCAGTGTCGTCATTGGGCAGGCCCTTGATCGGCGCGGGAGGTGTCGTGATCTGCGTCAGGGAAATGCCTGCGGGAAGATCGAGCTGCCCGGCCTGTCGGAGCCGCTCGCTCAGCGGCGTGGCCGGGCGGTGCGCACTGCGCCCCACGCCGTTCGGCAGCCCCGCATGGTGACCGGCGATGCAGCAGGCGACGAGCTTGCCGAGCGCGCCCAGATTTTCGGTCGCATATCTGGCCCCTTCGCCGCTATGCGGTTCGGAAGATCGCTCACCCCGAAGATAGGCCTGAAACGGCGGCTTCGCCTTGCCCAGATCGTGGAGCAGCCCGGTGATTTCCGCCAGAGGCCCCGCGCCGAAGGAGGTGGCGAAACGCCCCGCCGATTTCCCCACGGCCATCAGATGATCGACGAGGGATTCCCAGTCGGATCGGTCCGGGCGGTCGGTGGAGTGGGCGAAAAGGCGGATGTTCGGGGGCATCAATATCCGGTTTGAAAATTCGACCTTTCAATACTGCCGGAAGTTGTGTCGCAAGTAAACGCCTTGCCCCTCCCACTCCACCGGAAACCCACCCAGCAAGCGCCCCAAAGTAACCTCCGGCCCCTGCCTCCCGTCAAGGATCGCCTCGACGATGTCGGGTGCGAGCAGCGTGAGGCGCAAGACGCGGGTCATGTAGGAGGGCGCGATGCCTTCGTGCTCGGCAAGCTCGTTGATGGTGGTGAACGCGCCGGATTCCAGCATGCGCTTCCAGCGAAACGCGCGGGCCAGGGCCTTGATCAGGGTATTGTCGGTCCTGCGCTGAACCGGTGCCCCGGGTGGCAGCTGCACCTCCTTGCGCCCGCCGCGTTTGACGATGCGGAACGGGACGTGGATGGTGATGGTGTCAGGTGTGGCGGATGGTTTCATGCAGCTTTCTCCCTGTCGCCGGCCATCATCTCGCGCGCGAGGCCGTGGAGCCCATCCACCCGCAGCCGGATGTCCAGCCCCTCGACGCCAATGTCGATCCGCTCGACAAGCAGCGCCACGATTCGGGCCTGCTCGGCGGGGAAGAGTTCGTCCCACAGCGGGTCGATCTGCTGCAGGGCGGTTCGGGCGTCGGATTCGGTGATCTCACCGTTGTGCTCCCGTGCCGCCTTCCACGTCCCCGCCACGATCTCGGGCTGGCGGAACACGGCGCGCAGTTGGTCGATGACGGCGGCCTCGATCTCACCCGCCGGCACGCGGCCGATGGGGCACGTGCCGGCTCCGTGCTTCAGCACCGTCTGGCTGACGTAATAGCGGTAGAGCTTGCCGCCCTTGCGGGTGTGGCTGGGCGAGAACGCCGCACCATCGGGGCCATAGAGCAGCCCCTTCAAGAGCGCCGGTGTCTCTGCCCGGGTGCGGGCGGCGCGCTTGCGGGGGCTTGTCCGCAGGATGGCATGGACCCTGTCCCATGTCGCGCGGTCGATGATCGCCTGGTGCTCGCCCGGGTAGCTCTGCCCCTTGTGCACCGCCTCGCCGATATAGGCGCGGTTGTTCAGCATCCGGTAGAGGAACTTCTTGTCGATCCGGTTTCCCCTGGGGGTGCGCAAACCGCGTTTTTCCACCTCGCGTGCAAGCTCCGTGCCCGAGCCGATTTCAATGAAGCGGGCGAAGATCCAGCGGACGTGCTCGGCGCGCTCGTCGTCGATCACCAGCTTGCGATTTTCCACCCGGTAGCCCCAGGGCGGCACCCCGCCCATCCACATGCCCTTCTTGCGGGAGGCCGCGAACTTGTCGCGGATGCGTTCGGCCGTGACCTCGCGTTCGAACTGGGCGAAGGAAAGCAGGATGTTCAGCGTCAGCCGGCCCATCGAGGTGGTGGTGTTGAAGGACTGGGTGACGGAGACGAAGGTCACGTCATTGCGATCGAACACCTCCACCAGCTTGGCGAAGTCTGCCAGCGAGCGCGAGAGCCGGTCGATCTTGTAGACCACCACCACATCGACCAGCCCGTCCTCGATGTCGGCAATCAGACGCTGGAGGCCGGGCCTCTCCAGCGTGCCGCCGGAGATGCCGCCATCGTCATAGCGGTCGCGCACAAGCACCCAGCCCTGGGAGCGCTGGCTGGCAATGTACGCCTCGCAGGCCTCCCGCTGGGCATCGAGCGAGTTGAACTCCTGCTCAAGCCCTTCTTCCGAGGACTTGCGGGTGTATATGGCGCAGCGGCGCTTGATCTTCACGTCGGTCATGCGCGCCTCCGGTTCTTGAGCCCGAAGAACACCCAGCCGTTCCAGCGGGTGCCGGTGATGGCGCGAGCGACGGACGACAGCGACTTGTAGGGGCGGCCCTGCCACTCATAGCCGTCGGCGGTGACGGTGACGACATGCTCGACGCCCTGCCATTCGCGGATCAGGCGCGTGCCGGCGATCGGCTTGAGATCGGCCCGGATGCGGCTCTTGCTGCGGTCGCCGCCGTCGAGTTCTTCGCCCAGCCGTTCGAGCCGTTTCACAGTCTCCCGCTTCAACCCGCCATAGGCGAGTTCCTGGATGCGGTAGGCCAGCCGGCTTTCGAGGTAACGCCGGTTGAAGGGCGGCGGCTCAGAGTCGAACAACTCGCGCCACTGGGCCTTCAGTTCCGGCGTCTTCATGGCCTTGAGCGCGGCCGGGCGCGCGGGGGTGAAGCGCGGTCCGCCATCAGGCGGATCGAAACGTCCAGTGGACGTTTCGGAGCGCTGAACGCCCAGAGCGCAAGCGATGGGCCTTGAGTGCGTATTCATGCGGTCCTCCGTTCGGTTGGACCTGCACTACCGCTCTCAACGCCTGAGTTGTGAAGCGGAAATTCTCCATGTTTCGCGAAGAGTTGCCCATGTTTCCGCATTCGCAGGCGGATCAGGCCGAGGGCCAGCAGGGCGCAGAGTTCCGCCCGGCGCTCGCGGGGCGTCATGGTGGCGGGTGGTAGGGGGTTGGGGCCAAATCGGCCTGCTCGCTTGTCACTTTCGTCTCGCATGCCGAGGAGGCTAAGGACCGCAATCGCCTTCTCAACCGAATTCGCCAGTGGGCGGGGATGCTGCGGTGTGCATCGTAAAGAATGGGGTTTGCGCCCCCAGCTCGCCAGCGGCCAGATCCTGGGTGCATAGCCAAGCCGAAGCTCGCGATTGCCGCGGCTGCGACTCGGCGCGGGCACATCGAACAGTGCCTCGCATTTCTCGTACAACTGCGCCACGCTTGTCGCCCGCAGGGCGATCAGTTCGGCCAGGACGTCAGGCCGTCCTGGCGCGCCTCCATTCGATCGGAAATCCCTTATGTTTAACCTCCAACTCGGTTTCGCAACTGCTTCCGACGACGGCGTCTGAGGGCGAGAATGTCCAGCGAACTGTCCGGATCGGCGGAAGAATTCTCGCACGTTTTCTGCGGGTTGGCGCGCGAAATGGCGCCTGCGAGGATATCGGCCAGCTCAGCGAGCCGCTGGCTGGTGGTGAGCGTCTCGGCTGGCGGCGCGAAAGACAAGTCGTCGGGCATGGGGAGCTAACCTCCTGAGGCAGTTTGCTCCGTATGCGCCGCGCGCGGGGAGGGATTTCAAGGGAAATCAGAGGGTTGTCGTAGGGGGGGCGAAAATGCGAGTGCTCAATCGGGAGCGATGCCGGAAGTGAATCCCGATGATAAATTCACTTCGGCCGCCACCGATATTCACGTCGAACGAGGCGTGCAAGTGAGTTGGTATTTTGAACCTGCGGAAAACGATATGTCAGAGACAGAAGATACTTCGAACCAGGAAGAACGGGCTCCGGTGCCGGGCATCGACTATGTCGTGCCTCTGCAGGCGCTCGAAGCCATTGAGATCGACCGAATACTTGACGACGTCGTCAGCGTTGAGTGCTTTGACGTGAACCGTCGGCTGACGACTGCGGATGGTGAATTACCTGATGAACATTTGCCTGCGGCAAGATTGCTTGCCGGATTGACCAGTTACCATTTCGTTCCTGACCACCCAACTGAGCCTTTCAAACCAATGTGGATAATGGGCGATCGCCGCTCGCTCGTACCTACAGATCTTCTTGACGAACAGATCGATTGCATCGCGGCATTTGCGCCGAAGGTCGAGCACCTCGGACTACGCGCCCGACTGTGCGATGTCTCATGGTTCAGGCAGCGTAGGCGTCGAGACATGGCTGAACTTGCAATCACCGCCTACTGCGACATGGTGGAAGCAGTGAGAGCGGGTGATGCCACGTTCTCCTACGATAATCGCTCTGTCTGGGGGATAGGGGCGAAAAAGGCGCTGGTGCGTGCAGCGCGCATTTCCCACGCAACTCGTTGGGAATTGCCGGTATCGCAACGCCTCCGCGCATTGATTGCGGAGTTGGTCTCATCGGCGTACGAGCAAGGGCGGTATGACGACTTCTTGCGCATCGCCGAAATTGATCTCGACCACGGTATCACTGATGCAGTTTCCGTTGCCGGTATGGCGGAAAAACTCGTCGGAAATCAGGAGTTGTCAGAGAGCCCGGACGCCCGCATCCGGCTTTGGGAAACGGCCGCGCGCGCGTATCGACAGGCAAGCGATGAAGTCAACGCCAGCCGATGTATGATCTCCGCTGCTGAATGTCATGTTCAGAAGGCGGATCTGACCGACTCACCCATGTTGGAGGCCTCCTTCCTGCAGACCGCCATCCAAATCCTGCGAAACTATCCAAACACACGAGAGCGCCGCGAAGAACTCAATGCCCGTCTGCTGCGGGTCCAGCCCAGCATTA
>Ga0256839_1004626_pt1 | contig 13298 bp, 7 predicted proteins | sample 354166metaG_FD_185968 | JGI IMG/M metagenome (GOLD analysis project Ga0256839, IMG submission 185968) | Hydrothermal vent microbial communities from Mid Atlantic Ridge, Atlantic Ocean - 354-166 | ecosystem: Environmental > Aquatic > Marine > Hydrothermal vents | place: Atlantic Ocean: Mid... | reverse complement strand
CCCCCACCGCGCGCGCCCTGCTGCGAACCGCCGGCGCCCAGCTCGCCGGACGCGTGCTGCGCGAGCGCGCGGAGCAGCGCGCGCAGGCGGCCGACCTGGCGCGGCGCGCCACGGCCGAGACCCTCGCCTCGATCATGAACTGCGTGCCGATCTTCATCTTGACGACGGACCGCGAAGGGACGATCACCTTCATCAACCGCACGGACCCACCCGGTCAGGAAGCATCGGTCATCGGCACGAGTTGGCTCGACTACCTGGAGCCCGAGCGCCACGACGAGCATCGGGCGCGGCTCGCCCGCGTCCTCGAAGGCGCCCGAGCGACCTACGAGACGAAGACGGTGGCGGACGACGGCACGGTCAAGGCGTTTCGCTGCCATATCGGCCCGCTGCGCCGCGGCGACGCCATCGCCGGCAGCGTCATCGTCGCCCAGGACATCACCGACGACACCCGTCGGGAGATCGAGCTTCAAGCGGCCCAACGTCTTGCCGCCGTCGGGACGCTCGCCGCCGGGATCGCCCACGAGATCAACACGCCGATCCAGTTCGTCAGCGACAGCGTCCACTTCCTGCAGGAAGCGGCCGGGGACGCCTTCGCCGCCATCGAGGCCCTGTCGCGCGTCCTGTCTGCCGTCGCCGGGTCGGCGCTCGATCCGGCGCTCGACGAGCTGGTACGCGCCGCCGAGGACGCCCTCGAAGAGGCCGACATCGAGTACCTGCGAGAACAGGTGCCGCCGGCCTTCGCCCGCTGCATCGATGGCCTCGATCGGGTGGCGAAGATCGTGCGCTCCATGAAGGAGTTTTCGCATCCGGCGAGCGACACGGCCGAACCGGCGGAGCTGAACCGCGCCATCGAATCCACGCTCATCATCGCGCGCAACGAGTACAAGTACGTGGCGAACCTGGAGACGGACTTCGGCGATCTGCCGCCCGTTTTGTGCCACGTAAGCGACGTCAACCAGGTGATCTTGAACCTCGTCGTCAACGCGGCGCACGCGATCGCCGACGTGGTGGAGGGGACGAACGAGCGCGGCACGATCGGCATACGCACCTGGCAGGAGGATCGATGGGCCCACATCGAGGTCGCGGACACCGGTGGCGGGATCCCACGGGCGATCGCCGATCGGGTGTTCGACCCGTTCTTCACCACCAAGGAAGTCGGCAAGGGCACGGGCCAGGGACTCGCACTCGCCTGGCGCGTGATCCACGAGCGACACGGCGGGAAGATCTGGTTCGAGTCCAGGGAGGGCGAAGGAACCACCTTCCACATCCGGCTGCCCATCGATGGACCGGCCGAATCACACGGTGAGGCGGCAGCATGACACCTTCCAAGACGGTCATCTTGTTCGTGGACGACGAGCCGGAGGTCCTTTCGGGCCTGCGCAACCTGCTGCGAAAACGCCGGCGGGTGTGGGACATGCGCTTCGCCCTCGGCCCCGAGGCGGCCCTCGAGGTTCTCGAAAGGACCGAGGTGGACGTGGTGGTCTCGGACGTTCGGATGCCGTCGATGGATGGCGTCACGTTGCTGGAAAACGTGCGACGGATCCGTCCCCGTGCGGCGCGCCTCATCCTGTCCGGGGAGTGCAATGAGCAGACGAGCCTGCGGGCCGCGAAAGTGGCCCATCGCTTCCTGTCGAAGCCCTGCGATCCCGCCCACCTGTCGGCTGCCATCGAGGACGCGGTGACCCTCCAGCGACGAATCCAGGATCCGAGTATCCGGGAGGTGCTCGGCGGCCTCGATCGTCTGCCCCCCGCCCCCACGGTCTACGTCGAGCTGTGCGAGCGCGCCGGCGCCGACGACGTGTCGGTGGACGAACTCGCGTCGATCATCGAGCGCGACCCGAGCCTCGCGGCCAAAGTGCTCCAGCTCGTAAACTCCAGCTACTTCGGCCTCGCGCGTTCCGTGGGATCGATCAAGACCGCCGTCCACTACCTCGGCGCCGACACCGTGCGCGATCTCGCGGTGGTCGCCCAGGTATTCGACGGTGGACGCCGGGTTCGCTGTGCGATCGACGCCAACGAGCTGGCAACCCACGCCACCTGCACCGCGGCCATCGCCCGCGCCCTCGACCTGCCCGGCAAGCACGCCGACCACGCAGCCACCGCGGCCCTGCTGCATGACGTCGGCCTGCTGGCACTCGCGACGGCGGCTCCCAAGGCCCTCGACGACCCGCGCCTGGCTGCCCGGGGCCCGGGCGCCGCCTGTATCGAGGCCGAACGCCAGGCGTGGGGAACCGATCACGCCGCCATCGGGGCCTTCCTGCTCGGCCTTTGGGGTCTGCCCGCCCCCATCGTGCAGGCCGTCGCGATGCACCACCGCCCCAGCGAGGCGGCGATGACCCCCACCACCGTCGCCGTCCACGTGGCCGACGCCCTGGCCGACTGTGGCGACGACGAGGACCCCACCGCATCGGGCCGCCTCGACGTGGAGGCGCTCGCCGAAGCCGGGGTGCTCGGCCAGCTGGACGACTGGATCGAGACGGCCCGGCGCATCCGCGGCGGACCCCGAAAGGCTGCATGAGACCATGGCCGTCGCCCGACGAGAAAAACCGAAAGTCCTTTGCCTCGACGACGAACCCGCCGTGGTCGAAGGGATCGCCCGCAGCCTGCGCAAGGTCTACACCGTGCTGCCCCACACGCGCGGCGACGAGGCGCTTTCGGACCTCGAACGACAGCCGGACGTCGCGGCGGTGATTTCGGACATGCGCATGCCCGCGATGAACGGCGCCCAATTCCTCGCCCGTGCCCGCGACATCGCCCCCGACGCCACGCGCATGCTGCTGACCGGCCAGACGGACCTGGACGCGGCGATCTCCGCCGTCAACGACGGGCAGATCTTCCGCTTCCTCACCAAGCCCTGCGCTCCACCGGCCCTGCGCGGCGCCGTGGCGGCCGCGGTCGCCCAGCACCGCCTCGTGACCAGCGAGCGCGTCCTCCTGCAGAAGACCCTGCGCGGCAGCGTAGAAGTCATGATGGAGGTGCTCGGGCTGGTCTCCCCCACGTACTTCGGGCGCGCGACCCGCCTGCGCCATCTGGCCGCCGACCTGGCCGCCGAGCTCGGGTACGAGGCGGAATGGGAGATCGAGGTCGCCGCGATGCTCGCCCAACTCGGGTACGTGGCCCTGCCACCAGCCCTCGCCGAAAAGGCCTACTTCGGTCGGCCCCTCGCACCCGAAGAGCGCGCCGAGGTCGAGCGGGCGTTTACGAAGGCCGTCGAGATGCTCGCACCGATCCCACGCCTCGACCGGATCCTCTGGATCATCGAGCACCACCGCCGCCCCCGCTCTGGGATCGAAACCGCCCGCGGCGCGACCGACGACCTGGTGCGCGCCACGGAGATCCTCAAGGTCGCGGCCGACTTCGACGAGCTTTCAGCCGATCCAAGAGGCAGCGCTCAACTGGCCATCGACACGATGCGCGGGCGGGACGACGCCTACGCGCACGACGTCCTCGACGCCCTCGAACGCCTGCGCGGCGGCGGGCACCGCTCCCGCATCGCGGAAGTGCCCCTCGACGCGCTGCAGCCGGGCATGATCCTGGTGGACGACTTACATCTGCAAAACGGGATCTTGCTCGTGGCACGCGGGTACGAGGTCACCGACCACCTGCTCGAACGGATGCGCGGGTACGGTCCCGATGCCTTTGCGGATGCGCCCGTGCGGGTCATCCTGCCGCGCGACGACGCGCAAGCCGCCTGAGATTCCCCAAACGCCCCTCAACCGTGCGGCGCGGCGTGAAAGTCGTCCACCCCTTCGAGGTGGACGTCGTTCCCGGCGAGGACCGTGCGCCAGGTCCGCCCTCCGTCCCCGGTCACGTGCACGATCCCTTCGTGCCCCACGATCTGCCCCATGCCGTCTGCGCGCATATGAATTGCACGAAGGTCCTCCGTCGGATCGAACACCGATAGGACGTCCACGATGAAACCATCGTAGCGTACGAGGCGCCCACGATCCCCCACGGCCAAGAACGCCCCGTCGCCAGCCAGGGTGGTCACGGCCCACAGATCGGTGGCAATCCCCGTCTCCACCATCTCGAAGGATGCGCCAGCGTCATGGCTCAGCAGGACCATGCCCGCGGCCCCCACCACCACCACCACGTCGCCGGTCGCGTCCGTCGCCACCCCCGAAAGCTCGATGCCCGCCCCGAAGCGGGGGTCCACCGGGCCATCGGCATGCACCCGCACCACCTCCCCCGCGAGCGTCGCGGCGTAGGCCCACGGCTCGTCCGCGGGCGCCGCCAGCGCGACGACCGTTCCATATGTCCAGTTCTGAATCCTGGTGAACGAACCTGCGAACGGCGCCCAGATCACGCCGTCGTCGCCACCGGCGAACACCACGCCGGCCCCTTCCGACACCGCCACCGCGTACAGGTCCCCGGTGATGCCCGCGTCCTGCGGCTCCCAACGCGCCCCTGCGTCCTGCGTGCGAAGCACCGTGCCGCCTTCGCCCACGGCCCACGCCTCCCGCGCCCCGACGCACGCGATGGCCCACAGGTCCACGCCGAGATCCACGGGGTACGGCGCAACGGCGCCGGCGGGAGAGATCCGCACCATCGCGCCGGTCTGGCCGACGGCCCAAAAGCCCCCCGTGCTCCCCGACGACCCACTCGAGCCCGAGGACCCTCCGGTGCTGCCGCTCGACGAATCACCATCGTCGCGATCGCACCCCGTCGAGACGGCGGCGACGACGCAGATCCACGGGAGCGCGGCGGGATACCTCACGGTTCCTCATCGTACCATCGGCGTCCGAGCCCCCCCACCGTTTTCTCAGACCGGCGCTAAGTGCCGAATTCAGCGGCGTTTTCAACAGGGCGCATCGAGCGCGCGCATGCCCCCAATGACCGGCCACCGGGCCGATTTACTTGACCGCGCCTGCCAAAGCGCGCACCATGGCCTTGAACCTGAACCGCTCCACACGAACCGTCGGGCGCCGGCTCTATCTGGTGCTCCGACTCGCGGCGCTGGCCGGGGCGATCCTCTGGGGGATCGCGAGCACCGGGTACGGCGTCTACCAGCAGCGCGTGGGGCTCGCTCCCGGGGCCGTCGATTGCCCCTACCGAACCAACCTCCTCCGTGACCGCATCGTGGCCGCCCTCGAACAACCACCCGACGACGCCCGCGGCGCGGACACCCAGATCCTTTCAACCCTTCTCCGCGAGACCCTGGCGGCCTGCACGTCCGCCGACACCCCACCGGAAGTGCGCTCACAGATCGAGCGCCTCGCCCTGCTCCACGAAGAAGCCGCGGCGACCCGGTCTCGCCTGGACGCGATCCGCCAGGAGCTTTTCGCGCATGAATAGGAACTTCCGCCATGACGACATCCCACGGCGTCGGCGACGGGCCGCAGGGCGCACGAGCGCCCGAGCCGGCCGCGCCCACCGCGACCTCCACCCACGCATCTTCCACTGACCCCCTGACCTCCGACTCCGCGTCCACGCCCCCGCCCCCCGAAGAAAACGAACCCGCCCCAGCGCCGGCCGTCGAAGACGCCTCGCCCCCCGCCGAAACGCCCGCGGCGACCTGGGACGACCTCGGCATCTCGTCCGACCTGCGCGCGCGGATCGACGCGGCGGGTTGGGCGGCGCCCACCGAAGTCCAGGCCGCCTGCTTTCCCCCCATCGCCGAAGGCCGCGACGTGCTCGTCGAGTCGCACACGGGGAGCGGCAAGACGGGCGCCTTCCTCCTACCATGGATCGACCGGCGTCTGCGACGCGAAGACCCGGCCAAGACCGGCGTCCAGTTCCTGGCGCTCACTCCCACCCGCGAGCTCGCCAAACAGGTGTGCGACGAACTCGAACGCCTGGCCCCAAACGGCGCCGTGCGGGCCATCGCCATCTACGGCGGAACGGCCATGCAACCACAATTCGACGCCCTGCGCGCGGGCGTGCACGCCGTCGTCGGCACACCGGGCCGCATCCTCGACCACATTCGGCGCCGATCCCTCGACCTTTCGCGGGTGAACATGGTCGTCCTCGACGAGGCCGACGAGATGCTCTCCATGGGCTTTTTGGAGGACATCCGGTCGATCTTGGACGCTTGCAACCGAGACCGCCAGACGACCCTGTTCTCCGCGACGATCCCGCGGGACATCGAGCGTATCTGCAAGCGCTACATGCGTAACTTCGTCCCGATCCGGCTGCGGGGTGACTCGGCCTCCGCGGCGGAGATCGAGCACGTCTATTACGGTGTTTCCGGCTCCATGAAGCCAAGGGACCTGCTCGACGTCATCGAACTCGAAGAACCGCGCTCGGCCATCGTGTTCTGCAACACACGCGAACAGACGAACTTCGTGGCCTCCTTCCTCGTCCGAGAGGGCTATCCAGCCGAGCCGCTGTCGAGCGATCTGTCTCAGCGGGCCCGCGAGCGAGTGATGCGCCGCATGCGCGAAGGGAAGGTCCGCTTCCTGGTGGCCACGGACGTCGCGGCCCGCGGGATCGACATCTCCCACGTAAGCCACGTCATCAACTACGCCTTCCCGGAGAACCCGGAATCGTACGTCCACCGCACGGGACGGACGGGTCGAGCCGGGCGCGCGGGCCGGGCGATCAGCCTCATCGCCCCGCAGGACCTGGCGAACCTCTACCAGCTCCGGCTCGTCTATCCCTCGATCCGGATCGACGAGCGCTCGCTGCCTCCCGAGGAGGTCCTCGCCGAACAGCGCAAGCAGGTCAAGCTCGACCGGCTCAGCCAAGCTTTTCCGGAGAAGGTGGCGCCCGAATGGGTCCTGCTGGCGCGCCACCTCATCTCGGACCCGCGCGGGGAACGGATCGTGGGCCTTTTGCTGGAGCGTGCGCTGCGCAAACAGCACGCGCCGTCCGCCGCCGAGCGGGCCGAGCGAGCCGTCGAGGAGGAGAGCGCAGACCAGGCGACGGCGACGGAACGCTCCGTCGAACGCGGCGGCCGGCGGCGACGACGACGGCGCGGGCGGGAGGAAACCGACGCCAGGCCCGAAGCAGCCCCCGGTGTCCACGCCCGACAGCCGGTGAGCGGGGCGACGGACGGCCACACGCCGAAAGCCACGGAACCCGCGGACGCACTGGACGGTGCCACGACCGAACCGCAGGCGCCGGCGAGCGAGCCCGCCCTGGAGACGAAGCCGGACGCAGCTTCGAAACCGCGGGAGGCCGAGGTCGAAGATGCTGCGGCAGACCAGGAGACCGCACCGGCCGAGCGCAAACGGCGGCGGCGGCGGCGACGCTCCGGGCGCAAGCGAAGGGGTGGAGCCGGAACCCCGGAGGCGGGCGCCGCGCACGTGCGCGACGGTGAGGAAGACGAGCCGCAAACCGCGGCGGCGGCGGCGGCGGACGACACGGAAGGCACGGATGCCCAGGGTGTCCCGGGCGAGGCTGCACCGGCCGCCCCGACCGACACGGCGGGCGAGACCAAGCCCGGGCGACGACGGCGGCGACGACGACGACGCAGTCGCCCCCCCGAGCAGCGCACGGGCGCCTCCCAGGACGAGATCGTCATCGACATCGACGAGCAGGAGCTCGAGATCGTCCGCAGCGAGTTCGGCGAGATCGACGAGATGGACGAGCTGACCCTCAAGGGCCGGCGGCGGGCCGTCATCGACACGATCCAGGACGAGGTGGAACTCGAAGACGTCTCCGATGCCGACGCCCGGCGCCTCGCGCCGACCTCCGAAGCCGAAGAAGCCGAAGAAGAAGCCGCGGAAGAGGAGACCGAGGCGGCGCCGGAAGGACAGGCGGCCCCCGAGGCGAAGGCTGCCACGGCCGAGACGGAGGCAGCGGAAAGCGGCCGCGCGCCCTCGAAGAAAAAACGACGGCGTCGGCGACGGCGCAAAAAGAAGGCGCCGCCCCCCCCTGAGCTCCTCGTGCCGCCCCACAAGGACTTCTGGGAGGCCTGGTCCCTCAAGTTTTCGTACCGCGAGTTCGAAGACGACGTGTGGCTGCCCAAACACGGCCACGCCGCCGAGCCCGAACCGCCACCCGAGCAGACCGCGCCCGCGGCCTCGAATGAGGCGGATCCCGCCAAGTCGCCGCCCCCCGCCTCCGTCACGGACATGGAGGCGGAAGCGGAGCCCCTGGTCCGGGTGCGCCTGAACGTGGGTCGCAGCCAGGGCAAGAAGGCCGCCCACATCCGGGAGTTTCTCGCCCTGCGCGTGGGTCTCGAAGGGCGCAGCGTCCGGGACCTTACCGTGCGGGAGGCCACCACCGTGTTCCGCGTGCCGGCCGTGGCTCACGAGGCGGTGCTCGCCGGGCTCGACGGCCATGACTGGGATGGCCACGTCCTGCGCGTGACGCTGCCCGACGGTCTGCCCGCCTCCGTCCTGCGGCCGCAAGCGACCTCCAACGAAGACGGAGGTGACGAGGCCCAGGGGGCCGCCGGCACGGCGGCGGCGCCCACCTCTCCCGCCGATGAGGGCGCGGCCGCCAGTCTCGAAGACGCGCGTGCGCGAGCAGACGGAGAGGCAACGCCTACCCCCGCCGTGCGCCCCGAGCGCCGCACGGACACCTCCTCCAGGCGGGAGAACGGGGCGGCGCCTCCGGCCAGCCCGGCTCAGACGGCGACCACCGAGCCGCCGGCCTCCTGACGCAGGCAGCCGTGCGGACACCGCCCGGGGCCCTGCGCGCCTACCCCCCGCTCGACCGCCTCGCCGAACGCTTCGACGCGGCGGTCGAGCGGATCCCCGGCGCACGGCGACACACCCTCGGGCGCTCCGTCGAAGGGCGAGCGATTCCAGCCTGCGCCCTCGGCCCGGCGCGGGCCCCCGCCCTCCTCCTGGTGGCGGGGATCCACGGGAACGAGTTGCTCGGCCCCACCCTCGCGGTCACCTTCGCCGAGGCCCTCGCAGACGCGGCGACCGCCGCTCGTCTGTACGGAGCCCGCCTCTGGCTCGTACCGGTCGCAAACCCTGACGGCTATGCACGCACTTGGGCCCGGGACGGTCGCGGACCCCTGGCGGCGTTGCGCACGAATGCGCGCGGCGTGGACCTCAACCGCAACTTCCCCATCCCTGCGGGCGGACGGCGTTCCCCCTGGCCGGGCGCGGGCACGAACCGGATCGGCGCCGCCACGTACCGCGGTCCCCGCCCCCTGTCGGAGCCCGAGTCGAGGGCCCTGGCCGACCTCGCCGACTCGATCCGGCCCGTCGCCGCCCTCTCCCTGCACTCGTTCATGGGCACGCTGATCCCTGCCTTCTCCCCCCACCGCGCGGATCTTCGTCATTACCGAGCGCTTGCACGTGCCTTCGCGAGCGCCCAACCACGATACCGCTACCGCATGCTCGCCAGTCGATTCTTCGATGGGCTCACCGGAGAGTTCGAGGACTACCTTCACCATGCGCTGGGATGCTTCGCCACGTGCGTCGAGTCCTACCCGGTGGTCGAAAGCCTGCGCCGCGCACCGCCACCGGCGACGGTCGGACGGCGCTTCCTACCCGAAGACCCCGCGCCTTGGATCGAAAACGACCTGCCGGGGATCATCGCCTACTTCGAGGCCGCCCTCCATGCGCACCGCGCCGGCATCCGCCCGCGGCAACTGGACGACATGTGTCCACTCCCCAGGTAAGCGGCCGAGCACGCGCCCCTCGGCCGACGAACGATCGAAGCCCCGAACACGAGCGCCGCTTCGCCCCCAAAAGGGCCGAACCGCCCACCCTAGCCGCCGAAGGGGTCCTTGAGGTCCGAGGATGTGTGCCGGACTTTCTTGACCTTTTTCTTGTTCTTGGGGTCGGCCGGTTTCTTCGGCGTGCTGGCCGGCACCACCGGCTTGACGATCTTCGTCTCCCCATCCTTTTGTTTGCCCTGCTTCCCCGGCCTCTTGTGCTTCGGACGCACACGCTTCTTCTTCATGCGCCGCTTGTAGGTCTTGTTCCGATCCGGAACGATCGTAAGCTCGAGATCCTCGTAGCCCGGCGCCCGCAGGACGAGCTTGAGTTCCTCCTTGCTCTTTTCGAACCGCACGCCCTTGGGATCGTTCGTCTTGCCGAACAACCCGTAGTCGCGCGCGTCGAGGACGTCCGCATCCACCCCGGGCGTCACGATCTTGAAGGTCACCTTCTCCTTCTCGGGATCGAGGACCTTCGCGGCCCCCGGCGTCGGCACCGGCTGGACCACCGCTGGCGGTGGCGCGGGGGCGGGCGCCGGGGCGGGTGCAGGCGCGGGGGCGGGATCCTTCGATGCCTCGACCGGAGCAGACGCCTCGTCCCCGCCGCTAAACGCCATGACGCCGCCCACGACAAGCACCGCGGCCACGACGACGCCGATCCCGATGAAAAGCCCCTTGCGGCTCGCAGGAGCGACGGGCGCAAACTCGCCGGTGCCCGTGTCCCCCACGGGGATCGGGGCCGACGCCGCTCCGCCCACGAACTCCGTGCGGCCGTCGGACGGCCGCGCGACGTTCTCCGCGATCACATCGACGGGCGCCGCGCCCGTGCCCACCGCCTCGATGGCCGCGGCCATCTCGTCCATGGACGAAAAGCGCAGCTCCTTGTCCTTCTGCAGCGCCTTGAGGATGATCGCCTCGACGTCCGGCGGGATCTCCACGTTCGGGTTGGCCGCACTGGGCGCAGGCGGCGGCTCGAACATGTGTTTGGTCAGGATCCCCATGAACGTGTCGGCCGTAAACGGCACCCGCCCGGTGAGGAGCTCGTACATGATGACGCCCACCGCGTACACGTCCACGCGGTGGTCCGGCCGCTCCCCGCGCGCCTGCTCCGGCGACATGTACTCCGGCGTCCCGAAGATCATCCCCGTGCGCGTAAGCCCCTTGTCGCCCCCCTCGTCCCCGGTCACCTTGGCGATGCCGAAGTCCAGGACCTTGATGAAGTCCTCGTTCTTGCCCCGCTTGATGCGGTAGCAGTTCTCCGGCTTCATGTCGCGGTGGATGATCCCGCGGTCGTGGGCCGCCTGCAGCGCCCGGCAGATCTGCAACATGATCGGCTTGACACGCGGCCACGGCAGCGGGCCCTCCCGCTTGACCGTGTCGGAAAGGTCCTCGCCTTCGAGGAACTCCATCACGAAGAACACCACGCCGCCGCTGGCGTCGAAGTCCGTGATCTCGACGACGTTCTCCTGGCTGATCATCGAGGCCGCGCGGGCCTCCTGCAGGAACCGATCCACCAGGTCGGACTTTTGCGCGTACTCGGGGGCCAGTACCTTGACCGCAAGCTTCTTGCGGATCGTCGTGTGCTCGGCGAGGTACACCGTCCCCATACCGCCTTCTCCGAGACGCTTGAGGATCCGGTAGCGGTCGGCGAGCACCGTGCCCACGAGGTCGTCGGTCTGGACCGGGGCGCTCGGCGCCGCAGGAACGGGCGGAGGCGTCCCTGCGTCGGTCGCGACCACCGTCGCGCCGGAGGCGGGTGGTTGCTTGGGGTCGTTCATGGGTACGTAGTTCCTAGTGGCATCGAGGTTACAACAATTTCAACCGAACGGGTCCTTGAGATCGCCGACCAGGGGCGCGGAGTGCTCCGGTTTCTCTTCTTTACTGGCAGGCTCGTGCATGGACTTGGGGCGCTGTGGGGCGGGGCGTGCGGGCGCTGGCGCGGGGGCCGCGGGGGCCGGTGTCGGTGGCGCCGCTTTTCGCCCGACACGGCGGCGCCCCCGTTTCTTGGACGCAGAACCGCTCGAATCGTTCTTCGCATTCCCCCCCGAGGCCCGACCGGGCGCCCCGGGGCCCGATTGATCCTGCGCATTCAGCGCTGAAGCCTCTCCCCCCGTCCCTGCGGGCGGCGCGCCCTCGGCGTCCGGCGTGGGCGGCGAAGGTCGCGCCGTGGCGCCAGGCGGTCCCGGCACCGACGCGGCGCGCGCGGCGCTGGGTGCGCGCCCGGCCGTTTCGTCCTCCGGCCCCGCGACGGACCGGGGCGACGGCTGCGGCGGCGCGGCGGCGCCCCCCTCTCGTGCGGTCCCAAGGATGTGCCACACTCCCACACCGCCGCCGCCGAGGATCGCGAGCACGGCGACGCGACGCCACCAACCCCGGCGGGGGGGCGCGAGCCGCAACCCGTCGAAGTCCTCGCCCGATGCGTCGGCCCCGGGGTCCTCATCGCCGTCGCCCGTCGCACGCCGCTCCGCCGCCGTCAGGAACGGCATCGGCGTGGCGTCGCGATCCAGCGGGCGTGCGGCGGCCGATGGGGCCGCCCCCCTCCCGCCACCCGCGGGGCCCTGCCCCCACCCGGCCGACTCCGCCGGTGCGCCCGGCGAGGCCCCGGGGCCCCCCACGGCCCACGACGCCCCCGCTCTCGGTGCCTCCACCTGCCCTGCCGGCGCGGCCCGCGCGTCGATCGCCCCCGAGCCGAGCACGACCGTCTTCGCCGACCCCGCCTGCGCCAGGCGCGGGAGATCGTCCGTCATCGCCAGTTCCAGCCGGGCGATGGCGTCGTCCGCCGTGGCCAGGCGCTCCTCGCGGGCCTTCTCGAGCAACCGGGACAGCAACTGCTGGGTGCGGTCCATCACCGACAACGCGGGCACACGCTCGGCCAACGGCGGCGGGACGTCGAACATCTGGCGCGTCAAGGTCGCCATCACCGACGGGGCACGAAACGGCACGTCCCCCGTGAGCATTTCGAACAAGATCACTCCGAGCGCGTACAGGTCGCTGCGCGCGTCGGCATCCTCGCCGCGCGCCTGCTCGGGCGACATGTACTCCGGTGTGCCCACCATGGCCCCGAGCTTCGTGATGCGGGTCTTGCGCCCCACCACCCGTGCGATGCCGTAATCGAGGATCTTGACCACCGTCCCGCTGGCGCCGGCGGGCGCCATCCCTTCCACGGGATCGCACAAGAAGACGTTGTCGGGCTTGAGATCGCGGTGCACGATGCCGAGGGCGTGGGCGGCCGAGAGCCCGCGGGCCATCTGCCAGGCAACGTCGAGCGCCTCGGCCGGTGAAAGCGGGCCGCCCTGGTCGATGCGCTGCGAGAGCGGACGCCCCCAAAGCCGCTCCATGACGTAGTAGGCCGTGCCGTCCTCCGTGTGGCCGTAGTCCATGATCTCCACCACGTTCGCGTGGCGGATCTGGCAGGCCAATCGGGCCTCCTGCTCGAAGCGCGCGCGCACGTCGGCGGCGTCCACGTGCTCCCGGCGCAGGACCTTCACCGCCACCTTGCGCCCGATGTGCACGTGGGTGGCCTCGTAGACCACCCCCATGCCGCCCGCCCCGATGGGGCGGTCGATGCGGTACCGGCCGTCCAGGACCGTCCCCACACGGTCCTCTTCCTGGGTCGTCGGGCCGTCCACCACCAGGGGGGCGCGCGCGACGGCCGCATCGAGCCGGTCCCGGTGGATCTCGAGACTGGCGTCCGGGACCAGGGTCGTGCCATCCATGGGGCAAAACCCGGAAC
>Ga0256839_1004625_pt1 | contig 13298 bp, 12 predicted proteins | sample 354166metaG_FD_185968 | JGI IMG/M metagenome (GOLD analysis project Ga0256839, IMG submission 185968) | Hydrothermal vent microbial communities from Mid Atlantic Ridge, Atlantic Ocean - 354-166 | ecosystem: Environmental > Aquatic > Marine > Hydrothermal vents | place: Atlantic Ocean: Mid... | reverse complement strand
CCACCGTTTCGTCGCCGGCGGCGGCCACCTGGGCGCAAATGGCCCGGCCGTAGCGTTTGACGGTCTTGTCGCCCAGCCCGCGCAGCTGGGCCAGTTCCCCGGGAGACCGGGGCTGCAGGCGGGCGATGTGGCACAACAGGTCGTCCTTGAGGATCCAGCCCCGGGGGAGATTCGCCGCCCGGGCGGTTTCCTCGCGCCAGGCTGCCAGGCGTTTCAGAACCGCCAACGGCCGACCTTTGAGACGACGGGCCCCCTTGATACGGCGCCAGGCCTCCCCGGGAGGATTGGCGTACGTCGCCGGATCGGTCAGGCTGCGGAAATCGTCCTCGAGCCAGTCCAGACGTCCCAGCCGGGCCAGACGACGGTGGATTTCCAGATACAGGGGGCCGAGATAGCGGACGTCGTCGGCGGCGTAGGCGATTTGCGCCGTCTGGAGGGGGCGGCGGCGCCAGTCGGTCCGGCTGTGTCCCTTGGCCAGCTGCACGCCGAGCACCTGTTCCACCAGTTGGGCGTAACCGATCTGCTCGGGATAGCCCAGCAAGGGAGCGGCGAGCTGGGTGTCGAAGACGGGGCGGGGGAGACGGCCGTTGATCCGATGGAGGATTTCCAGATCCTGGAATCCGGCGTGGAACACCTTGACCGCCCGGCTTTGGTAGAGCACGCGCCACAGGGGTTCCAGGTCGTCGAGGCGCAGAGGATCGACGCAGGCGATGAGGTCGGGGGTGGCGATCTGCAGCAGGCAGAATTCCGGGTAATAGGTCGATTCCCGGATGAATTCCGTATCCAGGGCCGTCCAGGGCGCCGATTGCAGCGCCTGGCAGAGTCGTTCCAGACCCTCGGGCGTGTCGATGTAGTCGATGGGGAGGTCCGTGATTCGTGTCGTGGATTGGCTCATTGTATACTGCGTCTCAACTACGAAGTTCGTACCGACCCCGCCAGGGGCGCGAATAGGCATAGGACGCCCTATTATCGCCGGCCTGGAGACGATTTGCAGCGTTCTAGCCGGGGATCTTACCGCCCGGCGGGGTTTGGAGAAGCGGATCGATAGCGGGACATTCGTAAACTTTGACGGGAGGACTGACATGTCGGCGCTGAGAGATTGGCTGTTGACGGGGTTGTTGCTGCTGGCCACCGCCGTCCAGGCGGCCGGGGACGCCAAACTGGCCCGGAACATCAACGCGCTGGAAGCCTACCACCGGCTGATGACCGGCGGCGGGCGGGTGTATTTGCTGGACGTGCGCAGCCCGGAGGAGTATCAATTGGTCGGCCATCCCCCCATGGCCTACAACATCCCCTACGTCTTTTTCCAGGGCGGTCCCCACAAAAACCCCCATTTCGTCGAGGACGTGGCCCATCGGTTCCGCAAGAGCGATACGCTTTTGGTGATCTGCCGCAGCGGCGGGCGCAGCGCCCCGGCGGCCGACGCCCTGGTGCGGGCCGGTTTCAAGCAGGTCTACAACGTCCGGGACGGATTCGAAGGGGCCGCCTTCGTCGGCCGCACCCCCGAGGAGAGAACTTTGCTGCGGAAATACAGTCCTTTCTACGGCCAGCGGGGCCGGGTGGAGGGCTGGCAGTATTTCGGCTTGCCCTACACCTATGAACTCAGGGAGGAACTGCTCTACCGCCCCTTCGACGCTTCCGAACACACGCGCTAGCCCGCCTTACCATATTTACGCTCGACCATGGCGCACGACCGCAAACGGCTCGTTCTGGTGGACGGCTCGTCGTTTCTCTACCGGGCCTTCCACGCCCTTCCGCCCCTCAGCAATTCCCGGGGAGAGCCGACCGGGGCCATCTACGGGGTGGCCAACATGCTGCGCAAACTGCTCGATACCTATGACACCCCCTGGTTCGCGGTGGTGTTCGATGCGCCGGGCAAGACCTTTCGCAACGACCTGTATCGAGAATACAAGTCCCACCGACCGCCCATGCCGGGGGAATTGAAGGCCCAGTTGGGGCCCCTGAAGGAACTCATCGAGGCGATGGGGATTCCGGTCATCGTGGAAGAGGGCGTCGAGGCCGACGACGTGATCGCCACCCTGGCCCGCCGGGCGGCGGCCGAAGGGTTCGACGTGGTCGTGGCCACCAGCGACAAGGATCTGGCCCAGTTGGTCGATGATCGTATCATTCTGGACAACACCATGTCCGACACCCGGCTGGACGTTGCCGGCGTCGAGGCGAAGTTCGGCGTCGGGCCGGAGCGGATCGTCGATTTCCTCGCCCTGGTTGGGGACAGCTCCGACAACGTGCCGGGCGTGCCCGGGGTGGGGCCCAAGACCGCGGCCAAATGGCTGAAAAAGTACGGTTCCCTCGACGAGATCCTCGCCCACGCCGACGAGATCAAGGGAAAAGCGGGGGAGAACCTACGTGCCAATCTGGAGCAGATGCAGTTGGCGCGCCGGCTGGTCCAGGTTCACGACGACGTGCCGCTGCGGATCGGTCCGGCGGATCTGCGCCGCCGCTCCCCCGACACGGCCCGATTGGTCGAACTGTTGAAACGTTTCGAATTCACCACCTGGCTGCGTCAGCTCGATCTTCCCACCACCCGGGGGGAGGGGGACGACGATCCCGCCGATTACCAGGCTTTGTTGGGAGAAGCGGCGCTGCGAGATTGGGTCGCCCGCCTCCGTCGGGCCCCTCTGTTCGCTTTCGACACCGAGACCACCGATCTCGCCTATCTCGACGCCGAACTGGTGGGGCTGTCCTTCGCCGTGGAGACGGGCGAGGCGGCCTACGTGCCGGTGGCCCACGAATATCCCGAGGCTCCGGTGCAGTTGGACCGGAATCGGGTGCTCGAGTCCCTGCGCCCTGTGCTGGAATCGGAGGACCATCCCAAGGTCGGCCAGAATCTCAAGTACGATGCCCACGTCCTGGCCAACCACGGCATCGAACTGCGCGGCATCGCCCACGACACCATGCTGCAGTCCTACGTCCTCGACAGCACCGCCACCCGCCACGATCTCGATTCCCTGGCCCTGACCTATCTGGGTATCAAGACCGTGCGCTACGAGGATGTGGCCGGCAAGGGCGCCAAGCAGGTCGGTTTTCACCAGGTGGCCCTGGAAAAGGCGGTCCCGTATGCGGCCGAGGACGCCGACATCGCCCTGCGCCTGCACCGGGTGCTGTGGCCGAGGCTCCAGGCGGAGCCCGGGCTGCGGCGGGTGTACGAGGAGATCGAAATGCCTCTGGTGCCGGTGTTGATGCGCATGGAGCGCCACGGGGTACTGATCGACCGTGACGAGTTGCGGCGCCTCAGCGAGGAGCTAGCCCGGCGCATGGCCGCCATCGAGGAGCAGGTGTACTGCATCGCCGGTGAAACCTTCAATCTCGCCTCCCCGAAGCAGATTCAGGCTATCTTGTTCGACAAGCTGGGTCTGCCGGTGCTGAAGAAGACCCCCAAGGGCCAGCCTTCCACCGCCGAGGACGTGCTCCAGCGCCTGGCCGAATCCTTCGAGTTGCCCCGCCTGATCCTGGAGCACCGCTCCCTGAGCAAATTGAAATCCACCTATGCCGACCGCCTGCCCCAGCAGATTCATCCCCGCACCGGCCGGGTCCACACTTCCTATCACCAAGCGGTGACGGCCACGGGACGGCTGTCCTCCTCCGACCCCAATCTGCAGAACATTCCGATCCGTACCCCGGAAGGCCGGCGCATCCGGCGCGCTTTCGTCGCCCCGCCCGGCTGCAAGCTGGTGGCGGCGGATTATTCCCAGATCGAGCTGCGGATCATGGCCCACCTTTCCGGCGACGCCAATCTGCTCGAAGCTTTCGCCGCCGGCGAGGACATCCACCGGGCCACGGCGGCGGAAGTCTTCGGCGTCGCCCCGGAACAGGTCACACCGGAGCAGCGGCGCCGCGCCAAGGCGATCAACTTCGGTCTGATCTACGGCATGTCCGCTTTCGGGTTGGCCAAGCAACTGGGCATCGAGCGCGAGGAAGCGCAGGGTTACATCGACCGTTATTTCGAGCGCTATCCCGGAGTTCGCGACTACATGGAGCGCACCCGGCGCCAGGCTTACGAGCGCGGTTACGTGGAAACCCTGTTCGGCCGGCGCCTCCACCTGCCCGAGTTGCGGTCACGCAACGCGCAACGACGCCAGTACGCCGAGCGTACCGCCATCAACGCGCCGATGCAGGGAAGCGCCGCCGACATCATCAAGCGCGCCATGATCGCCGTCGATGCCTGGATCCGGGAAAGCGGGGCGCCGGTGAAGATGATCATGCAGGTGCACGACGAGCTGGTCTTCGAGGTGGCGGAAGACTTCGTCGCCGAGGCGATCGCGGCGGTCCGGGAACGAATGGTGGCGGCGGCGGTTCTCGACGTCCCCCTGGTAGTGGACGTCGGGGTGGGGGACGACTGGGACGAGGCCCATTGAGGAACTTTTTTTTCTCTGTCCAGTCATAGGGATACGTGTCGGGAACGACGCCCAACCTACTCATTTCCTCCCTTATGAGTAGCGAGCGGCTCCGGTCCCCCCCAAGCCGGAGCGTCACTGACCCCGAAGCCCCTCCCCCTTGGCTTCGGGGTTTTTTTTGTTCCGCCGCCCGGGCAAGCCTCATCGATCGGTGGGTACCGCCAGCCAGTCGTCCAGAACGGCGTGGACTTCCGCCACGCCCAACCGTTTCGGGGCGGAGAACAACTGCACGCCGGCGGGGCCCGCTTGTTCCGCCAAGGTTTTCTCCACTTTCAACAGGGTGTTTTTGGCCGGGCCGTACTTGAGTTTGTCCGCTTTGGTCAGCAGGATGTGGAGCGGTAACTCGTAATAGCGGCACCACTCGATCATCTGGCGGTCGAACTCGGTCAAGGGACGGCGGATGTCCATGATCAGGAACACGCCCCGCAGGCAGCGGCGGGATTTGAGATAATGCTCCAGGGCGTGACGCCACTGTTCCCGAGTCTGCCCCGGAACCTTGGCGTAGCCGTAGCCGGGCAGATCCACCAGACGCCGCTGCTCGTCCACTTCGAAGAACACCAGTTGCTGAGTGCGCCCCGGCGTTTTGCTGGTGCGGGCCAGGGATCTGCGGTTGGTGATGGCGTTGAGAGCGCTGGACTTGCCCGCATTGGACCGGCCGGCGAAGGCGACTTCGTAGCCCCTATCGGGGACGTCCCGGTCGAAATTCAGGGTGCTGAGCAAAAAACGGCTGCGATGATAAAGCGGATTCATCGGACTCTCGGAGAAAATGGTTACAATAGGGGCCGTCGCATTGGGGAGGAACTCATGAAACGCAGAACTATACTATCACTGATGATCCTGTCTTCTTTGACGGTTTGGACGACGCCGGGTGCCGCCCGGACAGTCGCCGAAGGGCAGGAGAAAGCGGCCGTCTGTGCCGGCTGTCACGGGGAAGGAGGCAAAGGTGCTACGCCGTTGTTTCCCAAGCTGGCCGGGCAGAATTTCAAGTACCTGAGCAAGCAGTTGCGCTACTTTCGCGACGGCACCCGCTCCGTCGCGGCGATGAACGCCGTCGCCGCCGGTCTGACCGACGACGATATCGCCGCCTTGAGCGCCTATTTCGAGGCCCAAGCGCCGCAGCCGGAGGCCGGCGAAGCGCCGCCGGAAGGGGAGCGAATCTACCGCAGCGGCATCGCCGAGAAGAAAGTGCCAGCCTGCAGCGCCTGTCACGGCCCGGAAGGACAGGGGAACGCACCGGCCGGTTTTCCTCTCTTGAAAGGGCAGTATGCCGCTTATACCGTCAAGGCCCTGACGGACTATGCCCAAGGGGTCCGCGGGGGGGAAAGGATGCCGATGCGTGACATCGCCGCCCGGATGACGGAAGCGGAAATGAAGGCCGTGGCGGCTTACATCGCCGTGTTGAAATGAAGGGAAGGAAAATGAAGCCGTTTGTCCGTGTTTTTCTGATCGTTTGGTTGTTGGTTTGGGGGTTGTCGGCTCGGGCCGAGGGTTACATCGAGCTGAATCCCCCCAGGCCGACCGAGGATCCCGGTCGGGTCGAGGTGATCGAGTTCTTCTGGTACGGTTGCCCCCACTGCTATCGCTTCGACCCGTATCTGGAAGAATGGCGGAAGCGGCAGCCGCCGACGGTATCGTTCAAGCGTCAGCCGGTGATCTTCGGTCCCCATTGGGCGCCCCAGGCCCGGGCTTATTTCACCGCCGAGGTCCTGGGCGTGGTGGACAAGATCCACCGCGATTTTTTCGACGCCATGCACCGCCAGAAGAAGCGCATGGCCGACGAGGCGGAACTGGCCCGCTTCTTCGCTGAACACGGTGTCGACGAACAGGCCTTCAAAAACGCCTTCCATTCCTTCGCCGTCGACGTGAAGATGCGCCAGGCCGAGGCGATCGCCCCCGAATACGGGATCACCGGCGTACCCGCCGTGGTGGTCAACGGCAAGTATCTGATCACCGCCCGCAGCGCCGGCGGCTTCGAAGGGATGATCCGGACCCTGGACGAACTGGTGGCCCGGGAGCGGGCCGGTCTCGCCAAGGCCGAGTGATTGTTCATGGCCACTTTGCGGCTGTTGAGCTTCAACATTCAGGTGGGGATCCATACCCGCAGCCTCGAGGATTTTCTGCGCAACAGTTGGCAGTATCTTTGGCCCTGTGACCGGCGCTTTTCGACCTTGCGGCGGATCGCCGAATTCCTCCGGGGGTTCGACATCGTCGGCCTCCAGGAAGTCGATGGAGGCGGGGCACGGAGCCACTACGTCATCCAGACCGAATACCTGGCCCGGCAGGCGGATTTTCCTTTCTGGCACAACCAGGTCAACCGCCGTCTGGGGCAACTGGCGCTGCACAGCAACGGCCTGTTGAGCCGGCTGCCGCCCTCATCGGTCTACACGACGCCGCTACCGGGAATACCGGGGCGGGGGGCGTTGATGGCGCGTTTCGGCGACGGTGCGGACTCGCTGCTGGTGATCGTGCTCCATCTGGCCCTGGGCAACCGGGTACGTGCCCGCCAGCTGGACTTCATCGCCGAGCATATCCGGGGATTGTCCCACGTGGTGGTGATGGGCGATCTGAACTGCGGTTCCCGGGCGCCGGAATTGCGCCGCTTCCTGTCTCGCACCGGCTTGCGCGATCCCCAACCCATAGCGCCGACCTTCCCGAGCTGGAAACCGCGCCGCAAGCTGGATCACATCCTGGTCAGTCCCGGCATCCAGGTGAACTGGTTCCGGGCCTTCGACTTCATCTGTTCCGATCACCTGCCCATCGGGGCCGAGGTGACGGTGCCCATCGACGATTTGGCGTTGGCCGCATGACGGTATCGGAGAAGGACGACAGACGCTGGAAGGCCCGCTCCCTGGAATTGGCCAGGGAATTGGAGGAACAGGAAAAGCGCCAGGCGCACAACGAAAAGCTGCTGGCCCGAGCGATGATCCGTCTGACCCTCGCCTACGAGGGTTGCTATCCGGCGGCCGATCCCCAGTTGCTCGAACTGCGGGAAATCCTGCGCCGCGGTATCCTCGACGCCGCGCGCCTGAGTCGGGTGGACGCCCTCTCGGAGGCGATCCTGCGCAGCAGCGACCCGGAGGATGACGGGACGCCCGACTGGCAGGCGCCGCTGTTCGATCTGCTGTTGGAATGCGCACCCGATGAGCGGGAGCGGATCCGGCTCGAGCAGATCAAACGGCAGGCCATCGCCGATCCGAAGGCGTTGAAGGCGGCCCTGGTCGAAGTGTTCGACGAGGGCGAGGACCGGTCCCGCTGGCACTGGCTGCGCAGTTGGTTCGGTCGCCGGCATTCCGGCGACGGCGGTTCCCGGATACTTCACCGCCACCTGGGGCGGATTCTGGCGGAGATCGACATTCCCGTCGAGCTGGCCGAGGAAAAGGAACGCCTGACCAGCCTTCTGGACCGGTCGGGATCGATCGAGGCGGCTTTGGAAGGGACGGCGAAGCTGCTGGCGGCGATCAACGAAAGGCTGCGCCGCGAGCAGAGCGAAATCGAACGTTTCCTCGAACAGTTGAGCGGAAGGCTGCAGACCCTGGAATCCCAGACCCACGACGTGGGTCGGCTGTTTCTGGGTGGCGATCGGCGTTGGGAGGACAAGCTGTCGGCCCAGGTGGACCATCTGCGGCTGCAGACCATCGAGGAGACCGATCTGGAAACCCTGAAACAGGTGGTGGCGGAGCGCCTGAACGCCATCGGCACCCAGCTCCAGACCTTGCGGGAAGCCGAGGAGCGCCGCAATCTCGAGGCGGAACGCAAGATCGTGGAAATGAGCCGGCGCCTGCGGGAGCTGGAGCAGGAATCGGAGGACCTGCGTCAGCGCCTCCGTCTGGCCCACCAGCAGGCTCTGCGCGATCCCCTGACGGGCCTGCCCAACCGCCAGGCCGTGGACGAGCGCATCGCCCAGGAATTCGCCCGCTGGCGCCGTTTCGGGGAGCCGTTCACCATGTTGTTGTGGGACATCGATCACTTCAAGCAGATCAACGACCGTTTCGGGCATCGGGCCGGTGACAAGGCCCTGAGCATCGTCGCCCGCATCCTGCGTGACGGGATCCGGGAAGTCGATTTCGTCGGCCGTTACGGCGGCGAGGAGTTTTTGATGCTGTTGCCGGAGACCGACGGCGACGGCGCGTTCAAGCTGGCGGAAAAGCTGCGCCGGGCGGTGGAGAACTGCGGTTTCAACAGCCGGGGCAAACCGGTTCCCGTCACCATCTCCTGTGGTCTCAGCAGCGTGCGGGAGGGCGACACGCCCGAGCGGCTGTTCGAGCGCGTCGACCAGGCCCTGTACCAGGCCAAGGCGCAGGGTCGTAACCGCTGCGTGCAGCGCTAGCCCGACTCCTGCCGCGGCGCCGTGGAAAAGCGGCGCCCGATCCAGGCGAACACCCGTCGCAGAGCGGCCCACAGCCGCGGCAGCAACCAGATCATCAGGGCGATGAAAACCAGCAACAGGGCGAGGAACAGCCAGGGATAGTGCAGCGCCGTCCACAAGCCGCCGATGACCGCCACGTCCTCCCCGAAGGAGGCGGCCCAGTTCGACACCGGTTCCGGCGAGGTGTTGATCACGAGCCGGGTGCTCATCTTGGTGGCGTGGGCGCCGGCGGCGAGGGTCCCGCCAGCGATCGCCGCGGCCAGTTCCGCGGCCGGCGCCAGTTCACCCACGGCCCCGGCCGCCAGCACCGCGCCAGCCGGAATGCGGATGAAGGTATGGATCGCATCCCAGCCGCTGTCGACGCCCGGCGTCTTGTCGGCGACGAACTCCACCAGATACATCATCCCCGCCGCGGCGATGACCAGAGGATCGGCGACGACCGCAAGATCCGGCGGCAACTGGATGTTGCCGGTCTGCGCCAGGATACCGAGCATCAGCAGGGTGGCGTAGAGATTGATCCCACTGGCCCAGGCGGCTCCCATGGAAAGGGCCACGGTTTGACTGATTTGTTCCAGAGTTTCCACGTCTTCCTCCCGTAGTGATCTTCGGGAACGTTTATCGTACCAGCGTTTGCTGGGCCCGGTGGCGCAGCGGTTCGGGCAGGGCGACGAAACGACGCCCGAGCAGGGCCTGTCCTCGGGCGCTCAAGGCGAAACGGGCCAGCTCCGCGGCCCGGGGGTTGGCGGCGATCCGGTGCAGATAGAGGAAATGGGTCAACGGATAGCGGCCGCTTTCCAAGTGTCGCCTGGATGGCAAATAAGGGCGGTTTTTGTGACGGCGTTTCAGCGCCACCGCACGAATGCCCGGTTCGCCGGCGAACGCGGCGCTGGCGAAGCCGATGGCGCCCTGACGCCGGGCCACCGCTGCGATTACTTCGCGATCGGAATTCAGTCGGATCACCTCGGGCCGCAGCGGCGCGTCGCACAGGACCTGACGCACGAAGTGATAGTGGCCCGCGGTGACCGGGCTCAGGCCGAAACGCACCGGCACCGTCGCGGCGGGAGCGCCGGCTCGCTGGCGATGACAGGGCCGGATGCCGAACCAACGGGCCAGTTGCGCCAAGGTCAGTTCTCTCAAGGGCGAACGCCGCGGCACGTAGATGGCGACGGCGTCGATGCCGACGGGCAGCGAACGTATCCGCCCCGGCGGCCGGATCTGACGCCGTTCCCCCTCGGAAAGGGGGCGGCCGACGGCGATCACGTCGGCTCGGCCCTGAATCAGGTGCTGGACCGCAGTCAGGGCGTTGGTGGTCCGGTGTTCCGCTTCGAGATCCGCGTTCTTCAGCCAGTCCGCCACGACCGGCGCCATCAGCCGGTCACTGACCACGGTCAGGGCTTCCGCCCCCAGGACGAGGGGAGATGCCGATGCCAGGATCAGAAACCAGAGCAGCGGTTTCATAGGTACACCCGCCGGCGCGGGAAGCGGCAGCGGAACCGGCTGCCGTCACCGGGCCGGCTGTCGATTTCCAGCCGGCCGTCGTGGCGGTTGAGGACGTGCTTGACGATCGCCAGCCCCAGGCCGGTGCCCGTCGGATTGCGGATTTCCGCCCCCGGCGCCCGGTAGAAGCGTTCGGTCAGGCGCGGCAGATGCTCGGGATCGATTCCTTCGCCGGTGTCGCTGACTTCGACGCAGGCACCGTCCTCGGTCTCGTACCAGCGGATGGTGATATTGCCGTCGGCGGGGGTGTACTTGACCGCGTTGACGATCAGGTTGGTGAAGGCGCTGCGCAGTTCTTCCTCGTTTCCCAGCAACCGCGCCCGGGATTCGATCGCCAGGCACAGGGGGGCATGCCGGTCGTGGCACTGTTCGGTTTCCTGGCGGATGTCGTCGAGCAGTTGGCCGACGTCGACCGGCTTTTGCCGGGCGGTTTCGTTGCGGCTTGTTTCCAGCCGTCCCAGATAGAGTAAATCGTCGATCAGATACTGAAGCCGGCGGATTTGCTGCTCCATCCGCTCCAGAATCGGACGAAAGGGTTCCGAGACCGCTGTCTCGGTGTCGATGAGCGTTTCCAGGTAGCCTTTCAACACCGTGATCGGCGTGCGCAGTTCATGGGAGGCATGGGCGACGAAGTCGCGGCGCTGGCGCTCGAGCAGGCGGATCTGGGTCACGTCCTGGGCGATGAGCAGATAGCGGTCCTTGGTGTAAGGGACCACCCGGATTTCCAGGTGCAGCCGGTCGTTTTGCGGCGAGGGCAGAGTGAGGGCTTGTTCGAAGCGACGCTGGCGCAGGTAGTCCACGAAGCGCGGCGAACGCATCAGGTCGCAGATCCGCAACCCCAGGTCCCGCCTGCGCAACCCCAGCAGTTGTGCCGCCGCCGGATTGAACCACTCGATGGAGAAGTCGCCGTCGAGCACCACCGTAGCGTCGGGCAGGGCTTCGGTCGCCTGGCGGAAGCGTTTCAGTATCTTGCCGAGGCGGCGTTTGCGCCGCTGGTGGCGCCGTTGCATCAGGCGCAGCCGATGAAAGACCTCGGTCCAGATACCGTTGCCGTCGGGGAGGGTGGTGTTGGATTCCTGCAACCAGGCGAGCAGGTGCCAGAGGTAATAAAGGTGCCGTCCTAGGTAGGCGCCGAACAGCACCATCAGGGCCAGGTCGATGCGGCCTTCCAGCCAGCCGATCAGGCAGGCGATCCCCAGCCCCCAGGCCAGGATCGCGCCTTCCGCGCGCCAGGGATGGCTCATCACCGGGTTTGGGCGCTGAAGCGGTAACCGAAGCCGCGGACGGTCTGGATCAGGGCGTCGCGGCCGAACTGGGCCAGGATCTTGCGCAACCGGCGGATGTGGACGTCCACGGTGCGCTCCTCGATGAAGCTGTTGCTGCCCCACACGCGGTCAAGCAGCTGACCGCGGCTGTAGACCTTGTCCGGATGGGTGAGAAAGAATTCCAGCAGCCGGTATTCGGTAGGGCTCAGGTTGACCGGCTGGCGGTCGATCTCCACCCGGTGCATCTCCGGGTCGATGACGATGCCGCCGGCGCTGATCAGGGCCGGCTTCTCCCCCTTGCCGTAGCGGCGCAGGACCGCGTTGATCCGGGCGATCAGTTCGCGGGGGGAGAAGGGCTTGGTGACGAAGTCGTCGGCGCCGCTGTCCAGACCGGTCACCTTGTCTTCCTCCTCGCCCCGGGCGGTGAGCACGATCAAGGGCAAGTCGCTGTAACGGCGGTCGCGGCGGAGTTGCCGGGCCCAGTCGATACCGGCGATCCCCGGCAACATCCAGTCGAGCAAGACCAGATCCGGCCGCCGTTGCTCGAGCAGAGAGACGGCCTGGCGCACCTCCGCCGCGCTCCGGATCGAGAAGCCGGCCTGACCCAGGATCAGTTCGAGCATTTCCCGGATGGGGGCTTCGTCCTCGACCACCAGAATGTCGACTTCGGTCATGGGCATGGTGAACGAAATTGCCGATTCCTCAAATCTAGACCCGGCAGGTTACGGCGTGATGACAACCGGCTAGCGGGTCATGGGGCGAATCCGGATTTCCACCCGGCGGTTCATGGCCCGTCCTTCCGGGGTGTCGTTGGGGGCGATGGGCATGCTTTCGCCCATGCCTTTGGCCAGGATGCGGTTGGGGGCGATGCCCTGGGCGATCAGATATTGAGCCACACTGTTGGCGCGTTGCTGGGAAAGCTGAAGGTTGTAGGTTTCGCTACCGGTGGAATCAGTATGACCGGTGACTTCGATAAGAGTTTCCGGGAATTCCTTCAGCACCAGCGCCACGGCGTTGAGGGTGGAATAGAATTGGGGGGAGATCTCGGCCGAATCGGTGGCGAAGGTGATGTTGCCGGGCATGATCAGGCGCAGGTTGTTCCCTTCCCGAGCCACTCGAACTCCGGTGCCGGCCAGCTTCTGGCGCAGGATGGCCTCTTGGCGGTCCATGTAGGCGCCGACCCCCATGCCGGCCAATGCCCCCACGCCGGCACCGATGGCGGCGCCTTTGCCCGGCTTGCCGGCGATGGCCCCGCCGATGGCTCCCAGTGCGGCGCCGGTGGCGGCCCCCACCCCGGTGCCGATCACGGTCTTGCTCACCTGGGGCTCACCGGTGTAAGGATTGGTGGTGCAGCCGGCGCTCAGGATGGCGCCCGTCAACAACAACGTCTTGCGCATGTTTCGTCTCCTTCATCCAGGTTTGGTCGATCTTGGCAGAACCAACGACTATTATTACCCAATAGGGTGAATCCGGCGTGAATTTCCTTCATCGGCCGATGAGATCACGTCAAGCACCGATGAGCCGATTGCGCGTCGATATAAGTTAAAATAACCGATCCGGTGCGGAATCGCATCGATAGCATCATACGAAAACAGAGGGTAATTGGGGTGAGTCAAGATTTCATTTTCACTTCCGAATCGGTTTCCGAGGGGCATCCGGACAAGATCGCCGACCAGATCTCCGACGCCATGCTCGACGCCATCCTGGCCCAGGATCCGAAGGCCCGGGTGGCCTGCGAAACCCTGGTCAAGACCG
>Ga0256839_1004624_pt1 | contig 13299 bp, 18 predicted proteins | sample 354166metaG_FD_185968 | JGI IMG/M metagenome (GOLD analysis project Ga0256839, IMG submission 185968) | Hydrothermal vent microbial communities from Mid Atlantic Ridge, Atlantic Ocean - 354-166 | ecosystem: Environmental > Aquatic > Marine > Hydrothermal vents | place: Atlantic Ocean: Mid... | reverse complement strand
TATGGCATTATTTGTTTGGATGGGACTACGTACATTGGAGCACTCCTTTTAATAATGGTGTAGCCCGTATACATACAGCATACGAAGGTCGTATATTTTATTGGAGATACAAGACTAACGACATACTGGATGTAATAACGTCTCCTTCTCAAGTGACATGGCTTACCTGCCCACCCTCTAACTATTTTAAATGAAGGCATAATAATGATACACACTCTAGGAAAATATCGTTATAAAGATGGAAAGATATATAAACAGGTGTGGTGGTGTTTTTATAGAGAGATTTATAAAATGCCCTATGTACATGCTGCGAAAGGTGCCGCTATTGTATGCCTGTTAGAGGAAGAACGTCCTCTATATTCTTATAAAGGTATACCTTCACGAATTGAACAGGAGCTTATACAAAATGCTATTAGGAGCTGACCCCGAAATGATGGCAGTAGATAGATATGGCAACCCACAGCCTATCTGTGGACTACTGGGAGGCACAAAAGAATCTCCCATCCCCGTACCTATGGGGGCATATCAAGAAGACAACGTAAATCCTGAATTTAATATTGACCCTGCACATACAGAAGAGCAATGGGTAGAGCATCTAACTTCGGTCATCAAGCACGTAGACACTAGGCTAGAACCTCTACAGTTGAAGCTAGCAGCCGTGCCTTCTTTTCATTACACTCCAGAAACTCTAGAGAGTCTGGGCAGTGCTGCTATGTCTTTTGGCTGCAATCCAGATAGAAACGTATGGACAGGGGATTGGAATAGAAGTCCTAATCCTTATACTACCTTACGCAGTGCAGGTGGTCATATACACTTCTCTTGTAGAGAAGATGAGGTAGATTCTATTGTAAAACTTATGGACATTTATTTAGGAATACCCTCTGTCCTACTAGACCCTGATAAGAGTAGAAGAGAGGCTTACGGAAAGGCAGGCAGCTTTCGTTATAAGCCTTATGGAGGGGAGTATCGTACTCTTTCAAACTTCTGGGTAGGAGAAGAGAGGCTAATGCGATGGGCATACCGTATGTCTCAAAAAGCCTATAAAGACCTAGCTCATCTACCTGAGCTAGTAGCGCGTATAACTCCTTACACTATTCAGCAATGTATCAATACTGCTGACGTAGAAAGTGCTAAGGACATTGTTACTGATTTGGATTTGGATATACCCTCTTACATGAGGAATATATAAATGATTGAAGATATTGAGGAATTTAGACATAGATATAGAAACACTATAATTGGGCTACGTAGGTCTAATAAGGTGGAACCTATTAAAGTAGTTAATATAGATAGTAGGCACCAACTAATATACTCCCTCATAAGTAGTGATACTGAGCACATAATTGATAGTAGTGAGGTTGAATTAGTATTAGACTATCCTACTTTGGGCTTATTCAACTATCAAGATGGTGTACTGTTTATTAGTCGCGGTGCTGGTAGAATATACAAGCGGGGCATACAAGCTACGCAGTTACATGCTATATCCGTACCTGTACTGTCTATAAGAGGCTGTATCACGCGTTCCAGGACAAGTGTGCAGGGCGGAGTGCTTACAGCAATCTACAATCCTATATACGTAACCGTATCCTCTGCCTTGCAGGATCTTTACAAAGGGGAGGCCGTGGCTAGAGCTATTAACACTAGCTACGCTATAGCAGCATTGCCTAACAGCCCCCTTGCAGGTGTATTTTATAAACAGCACCTCGTAGGGCATATCAATGAAGAAGAAAACTTCACACTACTTCCTAAATATAAGGATAACAAACAGATTTCAAAACAAGTAAAGGAGATATTAAATGTCTAACGTAGGTATGTTACTAGGAAGACCTGCCTCTGTACTACAGCATCTACCTTCTAAAGAGCTGGTGTCAGACAGTATGGTAGGAGTGGAAGTTGAATTAGAAGAAATGGGAAGAGCGTCATATGGTACAACGTATTGGGACGTGGTACACGAAGGTTCTATGCGCAGAGAGGGCAGAGAGTTCGTATTTAAACAACCACTATTCGGACAGGACGTTGTACATGCTCTCGAAGAGCTAGAAGCTACTGTAAGTGAGTACGCAGCCCTGTACCCCATAGATAACATTGTAGATGATAATACCTCGGTACACATTCATGTAGATTGTAGAGATTTAGATATTAAACAACTACATAATTTTATTCTACTTGCTATACTATTTGAACAGGTATTATTTACTTATGCCGCACCCGATAGGGAGAATAACATATTCTGCCTTCCGTTAGTACGGGCTGAACAGGAGATTTCTGCTGCCAGTCGTCTACTTAGAAATGGCGAGACTATGCTAAAAGAATGTTCGGAAGAGGCTTCTAAATATTCAAGTATAAATCTAGCGGCGTTAGCTGTATTTGGTAGCATAGAATTTAGAGCACATGCAGGAGAATGGAGAAAAGAGCCATTGTTACGATGGATCAACATCCTTCTATCTCTAAAAGAAGCTGCTAAAAAAGATATTATTACTATGGATAACTACTGCCAAGTATTAGAAGAAGTACCCTCGTCTGTACTACTACATACCATATTTGGGGAAGCTCTTAGTTCTATTGTAAGTAATCCTAACATTGATAGACAACTTATTACTGGGGCTAAGGTTGTAAACGAAGTGTTAGAAATGGCTACCCAGGAATACACAAGATTCTCTTCTATAGAAGAAGGTAGTCTACTTACTAAGTATGTAGCGCGTAATAAACCTGCTACAGGTACAGACGAAGAAGCGGAAGAAGCCCTTATGGCTTTCCTGAGAAACTACACACCCATAGCCTAATTCCTAGACATTCTAGGGGAGGATAGTAATATTTGCGGATTAATTGGAATAGCTAGTGAAAAGATAACAGGTAGGCATATTAAAGTGTTTAAACAGGGGCTGCACGTAGACATGCTACGAGGAGAGGATAGTACAGGCATTGCTGTAGTTCCTGACAAACTGACTACCCCTCTAATTATAAAAAGAGCTGTAATACCTACAGAATTATTCTCATTACCGGCCTGTAAAGCACTCTTGAAGGTAGCTGAGGAAGGAGGAAAGGCTTTAATAGGGCACAATAGAGCAGCTACTAAAGGATGTATTACAGACTCTTCTGCGCACCCCTTCCAAATTGATAATATAACATTAGTACACAATGGTACGCTGTGGCAACATTACAACTTGCCCCAGGGGCATCAATTTGAAGTAGATAGTGAGGCTATTACTCATTCTATTGCTGATATAGGAATTGAAGAAACCGTAAAACGCCTAGACGGAGCTTTTGCGCTAGTATTATTTGATAGCAATACGCAGAAGCTGCACATGCTTAGAAACACTAAGCGTCCACTTTGGCTAGCTTTTATAGAGAAAGAAAATACTGTATTGTGGGCTAGTGAAAAACCTATGTTAGAACTTATCACCTCTAGGAACCATATGAAAGTAGCTAAGTATATGGAACTAAAGGATCATGTACTGTACACTTTTGATCTTGAAGGAGAGCTATCTTCCTATACAGAGGTAGTGGTGGAAGGAAAAAAGCAATGGGGAGATTCTTACTATGCAGGCTATTCCAGGGGTTACGGGAACTCTTCTAATATCATACCGTATAGAAAGAAGACTCCTGCTGATTTAGGATATACTGTAAAAGATACTAAATTTATAGTAGATAAGCTAATTCCCTATCCTAATAGCCTACAAGGCCGGTTGATAGGCTACACTTGTGATAGTGAGGCTTACTTAATAAATGTATATGGAATACGCATTGCCGATTATGAAGTTGGTGCTGAGTATATGGGGGAAGTGTGTCATGTAGTAGAGAAACCTTCCTACCCCACTATAGAACTTACTGTGCTTGCAAAAAGTGTTAAGTTTTCTAAGTCTGTAGAGGACTATAACAAATGGCTGCTAGGAGATTTAGAAGAGCCTGCTACTGAGAAAACGTGGGTAGAATTAGACAATGCTATGATGACAGAGGAAGATGCAACACGTAAACTATCTAAAGGCTGCTGTGTATGCGGAAGTCCCATTCCCCTAGACGATTCAGAAGAAGTGATTGAGTACAGAGACGATGAATACTTATGTAAAGAATGTACTATTACATATTTAGTAGATACAGAGGCTTTTAACAGGAGATTACATTAATGATTCCCATAATATCCCCTTATAAAATGACAAGTGAAAGTGCTACGGCGTTAGCAGCTGCCCTGCATACTAAAAAAGTATATCCAGATAGGCGCTACTATCCTAGAAATAATCATCTGTTGATTAATTGGGGTAGCAGCAGCCCTCCGGTGTTTTTAGACCGGGGATGGCCAGGAGAGGTACTAAATAGATGGTGTAGTGTACGCTCAGCAGGCAATAAACTGCTTACATTTCAAAGACTTAAAGAGGCCGGTGTTTCTACACCGGAGTTTACAACTAATCATGACGAAGCTCATGACTGGCTACGAAGTGGTATTGCTGTAGTAGAACGTAATACGTTAACCACTCACAGTGGTCAAGGGATTATAATTAGAAACGGGAACTCCGCCCAGATTTCTCCTGATTGTAGGCTTATAACTAAGTACGTAAAGAAATCTGCTGAGTATAGAGTGCATGTGTTTAAGGGAAGGGTTATTGATGTGCAGCAGAAACGTACAAGAAGGGACACGTTTATAGACTATCAAGTGAGAAGTTATAATAATGGCTGGGTATTTTGTAGAGAAGACTGTTCTCCAGATAATTCGGTATTGGAGGAGTCTATAGCTGCTGTACAAGCCCTTGGTTTAGATTTTGGTGCGGTGGATGTTATATGGAATTCTCATTACGAAAAAGCATACGTACTAGAAGTTAATACAGCCCCCGGAATAGTAGGTACTACTTTGAATAGCTACGTAGCAGCTATACAGGAACTCCTATGAATTATGTGTTTGAACATTGTGTAGAAGATAGAACATATCACATAGAATACACTGTACAAGGTCTGCCAAGCTGCTGCGGAATAGCCTTAATACATGGTTTTGAGTCTGTGTCCCTTGGATATGCTTCCCTAGATACACAACTAGTAGTTCTAAAAGCCTTCTCTAAATTCTTAACGCGTCCTTTAGAAGATCTAGATAAGCGTGTGTATGATGTACAGCCTCATAACGATCCTCCTATACTTAAGCGCAGTAAGTTAATAATCGCAGATGCTGTGCATGGTGAGTATGGAAGTAGTACACCATCCTTGTATAAAATGTGTATAAACAACAAAGTATGGAAGCCCATAGGCGACAGCGTTAAGAATACTAATTCAGACAATCATATATGTATGTTTGAGTTTAACAAACATACATAATAGTATTCTCTCTAGAGAATACATATAAGCAGCCTAGAGGCTGCTATATATTTATATATTATATAATATATTTATATATACTATATATTCTATATAATATTCTCTTTAGAGAATATTAATATATACATATTAATGTATATATGTAGGAGACATTTATGTTCATAGTACATGATATACCCTTAGACAATAGAATTACTTTATGGAAACGTAATACAGAAAGGCAGTTTTTACTTGTAATTGGATATGATGGACTACATAATATTCAATGTAACATGCAGGGTGCTATTTCAGGAGGAGGTATAAGGGGTACGTCTGGACAACGTCTTGCCCATTGGCTGGAGGACGAGTTTACCTATGTATCTGATGTATCCGCAGCGTGTGCTGATATGATAGGGTCACAATCAGAGGACGTAGCTCCGCCTATATCACCTACTCCTGTCTCCTCTAGTGAAGCAGAGTTTAGAAGTCCCGTACATTCGGAAGATGTGGTATCTTGGTATGATCCGCGTATTAGCCTCTGATTTAGTATTAGGAGAACAGTCTCAGAATATAGTGTGTCCTTTTTGTAAAGGAGGGCATACAAAAGAGAAGAGTTTTTCTATTAAGAGAGAGCCTACAGGGCTATTATACCACTGCTATAGGGCTACGTGCGGTAGTAGAGGCTTCGTGCCTTGCGTAGGAGGGGTTTTTGGAGGCAAGGCTAAGGAGAGGCCTCCCAATCCCTACACACGCCCTCTACGACGCTTACACGCAAGAGAGCGTAGATTCTTTATGAGGAAATACCAACTTCGGTCATCAAGCATAAGAGACTTCTGTTATGCTACTGTGGATCAGAGAGTTGCTATGCCTATTATAGACGTTAGAGGATTTCGTATAGGATGGAACTTACGACACTACCCAGAACTAGCCCTAGAAGCTAAGGAGACATCGCGTAAGGCCATAACCTACTGGGACAATACCAACGTACCGACTCTACACTTTGAAGCTCCTAGAAGCCTTCATACGTCCTTAGTATTAGTAGAGGATCAACTGTCTGCTAAACGTGTTTCTATCTATCAGAATGCTGTAGCTTTAATGGGCTGTAATTTAACAGACCAGAATGTACAACATTTACTAGATTTAGGCGTGCAGGATGTTTATATAGCTCTTGATGGAGATGCTTGGGAGATGGCTCAAAAAATTAAAGAAAAATATTTATTATTTTTTAGGAACTTTAATGTAATAACGTGGTCTGATAAAAATACAGACCCAAAAGATATGACAGAAGAAGCCCTTAAACAAATCTTTGGAGAATTACAATGACTACTATTGACACATTAGAAAAGAAATATAAAGAGCTGGGCAAAGAGATTGCTAAGCTAAAACGTAAAGCGCAGTATGAAATTGACTTTAGTAAAATGCCTAAAGGAGTAGTTGTAGAATACGTATGTGATACTGGTAAGAGGGGTTCGGACATTTATAAAGTAGGGTATACAGGTAGGCAAGGCGCTTCCCCTTGGTTCGTTTTTAAGAGCAGGCTGCCAATCGGTAAATTTTATGGGACAGACACTCCCTCTGCTATTAAACTAGCACACAATCCCATACAGCCCTGGTTCGGAGGGGAATGTCCCTTGCCTGATAATGTAAGAGTGCGTTATTGGACGAGAGATAGTCCATTAGGATGTACAGGAGATGTAATGCCCTGTGAACGGCTAGAATGGAAATGGGATACTAAGGCTACAATACGAGAGATTATAGCATACCAAATCTTAGAATCTGATTGGCAGGATGTGTAATGAATGGAACGTAAAATAATTCATGTACTTCTTAACGATAAGGAGGCATTCAGTCAAATCCTTCCCTATTTAGAGAAGGAAGATTTCTCTGATAAGGGGCAGATAGTAATAGAACAGATTAAACATTTCTATGAAATAGACCCTACTGCTAATAAAGTAGATAGGGACATATTAATGTCCCGTATTGAGAGGGAGTACCCAAAGCATGCGAAGGCATTTGCAGCCGTGGTGGCTGAGGGCGAAGAAACTTCGTCCAGAAACATTGTTACAGAATACTTTGAACTCAAGAAGGCAGCTTGTGGAGAACGCCTTGGGAGCCTGCTTATATCTGGACAAGCAGGATCAAGAGAGAGTATGGAACTACTTGAACTCTATAAACGCCTCTGTGACGGGTATACAGGAGATACTGAGGAAGAATATGACATCTACCAAGACTACTCGGTAGAGAGGTTAGTTGAGTCTGTATCGCCTGAGAATCTTATTCACGTCTATCCTAAAATACTTAATGATACTCTTGATGGCGGTGTTCCTCCTGGAACGCACATTCTAATATACGCTAGGCCAGAAACAGGGAAGAGTATGTTTGTAATTAATATGGCAGCTAAATTTATTATGGAGGGACATAAAGCATTATATATAGGAAATGAAGATCCTTATAATATGATGCTAATGCGTTTTGTAAATAGACTGTCAGGTAAAACACGTCATGAAATTGTAGCAGATTGGGAAGGGGCACAGAGAATTGCTAGAGATAACGGTTATGGACTTCTTAACTTCGTTCCTCTTAGTCCTGGCACTTGCTGGGATGTTCGGAGGCTTGCACTGGCTAAAGAGCCAGATATAATTATTGTAGATCAGGTTAGGAACTTAGGTACAGGTAAAAAACAGTTTAATAAAGTAGAGCAGCTAGAGTATGTTACTAAGGCTATGCGTGATCTAAATAAAGAATTAGGCACTGTAGGTGTTAGTGTTACCCAGGCTGGAGATAGCGCAGAGAATAAATTAGAATTAGCAATGAATGATATTGATTTTTCTAATACAGGGATGCAAGCGCACTGTGATGTCATGTTAGGTATAGGTATGAATACAGAATATAATGCAATGAATAGGCGTGTAATTAGCTTGCCTAAGAATAAAATTTCAGGAAACCATACAAGTTTCCAAGTGGCTGTAAATCCTCTATTGAGTAAGGTTGTGAGTATTTAGTGAGTACAATATGAGTTATATACCATTAACCGTAGAAACTATGGCAGTTTATGGCTTTAATGAATCTATGGAAGCCTTACGACTTCCTACAGGCTCCAGGAGTGCTGGTTTTAATAAAGACATTAAACTAATTAATAAATTAATTTTAGCAGGAGACGATCATGCAAAAGCTATAAGAGGAATTGTAGTATGGGCTAAGGTAAGGATGCAAACGGGATTTATGATAGAATTAGATACCTACCGTATGGGAGTTGAATGCCTATCTACTTCCTCTAGCATGCATCAAGAATTACGTGGCTTAAAGGGAGAGGCTTTAGCAGAGAAGAAACAAGCTGATCTAGTAGAGAAGGTATATACAAGAATATCTACATATTCTTATCAAGCACTAAGAAATATATACATAGCACGACGACACCATAGGCATCCAGACTGGGATATATTTTGTAAATGGATAGAAAGGTTGCCTAGATTTAAAGATTGCATATATCCAGAAGTACAACAAAAGGTAAGTAAATTATGAGACTAGGTAGAATTAGTATTTTCCATGAAGAGAGTGATAATCCACGAGCACCTGTACTTAAAGGTACTATTACATATGAGAATGGTGTTACTAGCAGGGTGAGTTTGTGGAGAGAGGAGCATCCAGGAGTTAATGGAGGAGAATATTTCTCAGGCAGTATTGAAGAGGATATTAAAAAGCGTAGGTCTGGTACAATGCAGAATGAGAACGCTCCTACCAGTGCCAAAGAGGGTACACTAAAAGAAGACGATATTCCTTTTTAACCTATGCTCCCTAAGTTTATAACCTCTCCAGATCCAGATATTTATTGGGACAGTAATTATATTACATTGGATTTCGAGAATGCTCATTACGGAAAGGGATTTCCGTCTGCTCTAGAGCCATGGGCTAGCCATTTACTTAGTTGTTGGAGACCTCCATCTTCCACCATACAATCCCTATGGGGAAATGAATATCAACAACAGGTAATGCTAGATTCTATAAAGGGGGCTACTTTTCTAGTAGCCCATAATGCTAAGTTTGAGCTACAATGGTTAAAACGCATGGGAGCAGATCTCACCAAGATACTTGTATGGGATACCATGATAGCTGAGAAAGTATTGGCAGGTAATAGGCGATGGGCATTAGATTTAGGAGCCGTAGCAAAGCGTTATGGTTTTGGAGAAAAGGAACCTTATGTAGACGCTTGTATGAAGGGAGGGGTATGTCCTAGTGATCTACCTCCCTCTCTTTTAGAAAGACGATGTAAGCAGGATGTATATCAAACAGAACAGATATTCCTCAAGCAGAGACAACTACTAGCTGAGAATAATCTACTGCCTGTTATGTTTACACGTTGTATACTCACTCCTGTACTAGCAGATATAGAATTTAATGGTATCTATTTAGACGCTACAAGAGTGGAAGAAGAATATAAGATATATTCTGATAGGTTAAATGAATGTAGTAGGGCACTGGATAAATTTACAGGTGGTATAAATCCCCGCTCTACCAAACAAAAGGGAGAATTTTTGTATGATGTTCTTAAATTTAAAGAGCTTTCTTTTAGAGGTGAGCCTAAGCGTACACCAAGCGGAAATAGGCTTACTAGTACGCCTGACATTCTAAAATTAAAAATCACTACTAAGAGACAACGGGAGTATATAGCTTTACAAAGGGAATTTAATAGCCTGTCTGCTGCTGTCTCTAAGAATTTGGAGTTTTTTCATGGTGTATGTAAAGAGAGGGAAGCGAGGTTCCAGGGGTCGTTTAATCAAACGGTTGCTAGGACGCATAGACTGTCTTCGTCTGGGAGGAAAATCTATTTTGAGGCTTTCAAAAAAGAAAAGTCTTGCCAATTCCAAAATCTCCCCAGACAATTTAAACGATTGTTTAAGGCAAGAATACCCGGATGGAAAATAGCAGAGGTAGATGGAGCGCAGCTAGAATTTCGTGTAGCAGGATTTGTAGGTAATGATAGACAAATTCTTACTGATATTGTTAACGGGGTTGATGTACATCAGTTTACAGCAGACACACTCACTGCGGCTGGAGAACCAACGTCTCGTCAAGATGCAAAATGCTCAACATTTCGTCCGTTATTCGGAGGTAAATCAGGCACGACTGCTGTGCAGGAATACTGTAAAGCCTTTCGAGAGAAGTATAAGGACACTACCAATAGCCAAAATAAATGGATCAGTGATGTTTTAGCTACAAAACAACTAACTACCTGTACAGGATTGGTATTTTATTGGCCTACTACAACTCTCAACAGCCGATCAGGCTACGTTACAAACGGAGAAAGTATATGTAACTATCCAATTCAATCCTTAGCTACAGCAGACATAATTCCTATAGCTATTACAAGGCTATGGCATGAATTAAAAGCACATAAAACAGATACTTACATTGTAAATACAATACATGATAGTATTATATCAGAATTAAATCCAAAAGAAACTGAACTATACAACACCTTGGCTGTCAAATCCTTTACTGAATATGTGTACTTCTATCTAAAACAAGTGTATAATTTAGAATTCTTTATACCCCTAGGTGTGGGTATTAAGATAGGAGATAATTGGTCAGAGGGTGAAGAGTCTACTTATGAACTGGAGAGTCCCTATGAATTTAAACAAGATGCTAGCTGATGCTGGTAAAACCTTTATAAAAGCTAGATATGCAGTGCTAAAAATTAATGAAATTATTGGAGAAGATGTATAATGAGTAAAGTAACAGGTATTATTGAAAAAGTATGGGAAAATGCTGTAAAAACTCGCACAGGCCATGCCACTGCATACTCTATTGTAGTGGAAGGGACTAAGTATTCCTGCGGATTTAAACTACCTCCAGGAGTTGTAGAAGGGGCTAATGTATCTTTTGGTACAGTAGTAAATGGTAACTACACTAACGCAGATACAAAAACTATGGAAGTGCTAGCCCCTCCTACCGCACACACAGCTACTCCTGCCCCTAAAGGAGGAACCTCTGCTGAGGCACGGCAAGAAGTTATTGTCTATCAATCTTCTCGTAATGCTGCTATAGCAGTAGTAGATATTATGGAGAGGGCAGGGGCTATAAAACTACCAGCTAAGCAGGCGGATAAGTACGATGCTATGGTAGCTTTAGTAGGGCTTCTTACAGATGAATTTCATTGTGATGCTATGGATGTGTATACAGGTAATATGGTAGTTAATAGAGAACTACTAGGAGATCCTACAACAGAACGGGATGACTAATGATACACGAGAATAAGACTTACAAAATTGTATACCTAGAAGAATGTGAAGATCCTACCTATTTTCATAGCACAGAGTTCCCTATGGCACAGTATGCTATTATGAATAAGGAAACAAATCGTACAGAAGCGGTAGCTTCTAATATGCCGCAGGCATTGCTAACGGCTACGCAGTTTGATAGACTGCTACAAACTAAATACCATTACCAAATCATTAATAATATGTTTACAGATGTACCGGATGCTAATAATGTAGAAGTTGTACAATTATTTGATTCGGACGATGAAGGGAACGTACATTAATGCTATATCACATTGAGTATGATACAGACCAAGAACCTACTGTGCATAGAGCTTTTACTCGCAAAGAAAATGCGGTGCCGTGGGAGGTGGTACAGCACGAACTGCAAGAACACTTTATGAGACATGGATCTCCTATAGATGTATTATATTGGTCAGAGGTAATGCCGGATGAGTACTTCAAAGTAGAACAATGATCCTTTTAATAGATGCAGATGTAGTGTGCTATAGGGCAGCCTTTGCTGCCCAGCACCAACAATATAATATAATTCTTAATGGAGAAACTACGTACCTAGCTTCTTTTAGATATAAAAAAGAACTATCTGCATATCTAGATAGTGTAGGACTAGAGGAAGGTGATTATACTATTAGTAAAGAACAAGTTGTAGAACCTGTAGCTAACGCGCTGTACTCAGCTAAGCATATTATACAATCCATGCTGGATAAGTTTGATACTAAGCAGTATAAGCTCTACCTTACAGGTAAAGACAATTATCGTATGAAGATAGCTTCTTATTATAAAGCTAATCGTACCCAGCCTAAGCCTGTACATTATGTAGCTATGAGAGAATATCTAATTAATGTATGGGGAGCAGAGGTAGTTGATGGACAAGAAGCAGATGATGCTTTAGGAATTGCTCAGTGGAACACCTTAAAGGATACTTTCTTACTAGAGGGTACTCCAGGAAATGTCATGGAAGGTTCTGTTATATGTACAAACGATAAGGATCTGGATACTATCCCTGGATGGCATTATGATTTTACTAAACAGGAAGATAGTTATTGGATAGATCAGGAATATGCTACTTGGTTCTTTTATAAACAACTTCTAATGGGAGACACTGTAGATAATATAAAAGGTATACCTGGAATAGGAGCTAAGACAGCAGAGAAACTCTTAGAAAATGCACAGACTCCTACTGAATATTACAATATCTGTAAGTATCAATATGAATATCACTACACTCGTAAATGTAGGACAGAGAGAGGAAAGGAATTGGGTTTATTATGGGCAGATAGAATGCTGGTAGAGACTGCACAACTACTATATATTAGAAAAGAAGAAGGAGAATTATGGCAGCCCCCAGAGTAAAGCTACGCTGTGATGGTCAATGGACGGAGGCTAGGTATAGGTCTTTTATTAAGTCTGCTCTACGAGGCGCTAGCAAGCGATGGGGGCCTATTAATAAGTGTAAGCAGAATGCTAGAGTTAAAAGAGGGTTTTATAAATGCGTAGGGTATGATAGAAGGGCACATACAGTGCCCGCTTCTCTGCCTCCTAAAGCAGGAAATAAGAGACGTATAAACAATGCAGTGGTAGATCATATAGAACCTATCATCAATCCAGAAACAGGATTTATATCATGGGATATTACAATAGAGAGAATGTTTGTAGAGGCAGAGGGCTTACAGTTACTGTGCCATGACTGTCATTCTAGAAAAACAGCAGAAGAAAGAAACAGAGCCAGAATGGCTAGGAACAA
>Ga0256839_1004623_pt1 | contig 13300 bp, 13 predicted proteins | sample 354166metaG_FD_185968 | JGI IMG/M metagenome (GOLD analysis project Ga0256839, IMG submission 185968) | Hydrothermal vent microbial communities from Mid Atlantic Ridge, Atlantic Ocean - 354-166 | ecosystem: Environmental > Aquatic > Marine > Hydrothermal vents | place: Atlantic Ocean: Mid... | reverse complement strand
TCATCTTTGGGCGAGCGGCCTACATTCGGGCGCAATATTCCAAACCTCGAGGTCCATGTGCTGGATTTCAAAGGCGATCTTTACGGGGCCAATGTATCCGTGGCGCTGGTTGAATTCCAGCGACCCGAACTGAAATTCGACGGGCTGGAACCTTTGATTGAACAGATGAAAGCAGATTGCATGAAAAGCCGCGCCATTCTGAAAGCTGTGCAAAATGCGTAAGGAATTCTGGGAAAACCACCCGTTAACAGAGCTGACCCATACCGAATGGGAGGCCCTGTGTGACGGGTGTTCCAAATGCTGTTTATTGAAACTGGAAGACGAGCAACTGAACGAATACGTGTTCAGCCGCATTGTTTGCCAGCTGTTCGATGCTGATAAATGCCAATGCGGCGATTACAAAAACCGCAAAAAACTGGTGCCGGATTGTGTGATCCTGACCCCTGAAAACATCAGCGATATTGCCGAATGGATGCCCGCCACTTGCGCCTATAAACTGTTGTATCTGGGCAAACCCCTGCCCGATTGGCACCCGCTGGTAACCGGCGACAAAGACAGTGTCCACAAGGCCGGCCAATCGGTAAAGGGCTGGACAGTGCCCGAAACCGAGGTCGAGGACCACGAAATAGAAACCTATCTGATCGAGGGAATAGTCTGATGTTTTTTACTTCTGATAATGGCGGGCCTGCCGCACCTGAAATTCTGGCGGCTGTTGTCGCTGCCAACACCGGCAACGCCATGCCCTATGGCAATGATCCGGTTATGGACATTGTGCGCGACCAAATCCGCACCCTGTTCGAAGCACCCGACGCGGCGGTCTATCTGGTTGGCACAGGCACAGCCGCAAATTCGCTGGCCCTGGCCAGCATGGTGCAACCATGGCAGACCATCTATTGCCATCGCCTTAGCCATATTCAGGAAGACGAATGCGGCGCCCCGGAATTTTATTCTGGCGGGGCAAAGCTGACCCTGCTTGACGGGGATGATGCTAAAATTTCGCCAGACAGCTTTCAAAACGCTATTGATGCAACCGGCCGCGTGGGGGTTCATAATGTGCAAAAAGGCGCGCTTAGCATCACCACCGCCAGCGAATTGGGCGGCGTTTATACCCTGAATGAAATTCGCACACTTTGCGATATTGCCAAAAGCAACGACATTCCGGTGCATATGGACGGAGCCAGATTTGCCAATGCGCTGGTTTCACTGGGCTGTAGCCCCGCCGAAATGACCTGGAAATCAGGTGTTGAAACCTTATCACTGGGGGGCACAAAAAACGGATTGATGGGCGTTGAGGCGGTTGTATTGTTTAACCCGAAACGCGCATGGGAGTTCGAGCTGCGCCGCAAACGCGGCGGGCATCTGTTTTCAAAGCACCGGTATTTTTCGGCACAAATGAACGCTTATTTTGACAATGGTCTTTGGCTGGAACTGGCCCAAAAAGCCAACAAGGCGGCACAAAGGCTAAAGGCCGGATTACGGCAAACCGAAGGTGCCACCATTTTACACCCCGTGGATGCAAATACGGTGTTTGCAAGCTGGCCCAGAAAAGGCCATATCGCGGCTGTCAATTCCGGTGCGGCCTATTACCACTGGCCCAAAACCCACCCGATGGAAGGCCCGCCCGATGAATCCTTTGCCGCAAGGCTGGTTTGCAACTGGGCCACAACCGACACGGAAATAGACCAGTTTGTCAAAGCCGTTTCCCAAGGCATAGACCTATAAATATAATTGCGATTCATTGCATAAAACAGGGAGGTTTTTATGTCTGAAACATTTTGGCTAACGGAAGAACAATTCAACAAAGTCAGCCGTTACTGGACCTGCTGTGCTTTAGGGCCGCTCCGAGATATCATTTAAGCGGCACACCTTTCGAAAACCAAGCGCTGCCTGAAAGTGGTTTGTGAAATAAACCATGAGCAGGGGCTTTTCCAGCCTAGAGCGGAGATTGTAAGAGCTGTTGATGTATTCCAAGGTGGCAATTTCAGCATCTCGGCGCGTTTGCCGCGAATGCCGTCAGATCAGCCCGGCATTGCGCTGCACCGCAGTCGGATATCTGCAAACCACGAGAGTGACGATCACCTACCGGGCAGTGCATTGCATTATCGTTATCCTTTTGCGCAGAATACGCGACTAAAGGAGCCACACGGTTCCGCGACAGGCCTAAACAACCCTGCCCCATAAATCATATTCGCTGGCCTCGTCGACCTCTACGGTGATAATTTCACCAACTTTCAAGCCTTCAAACCCCGCGTCGATAAACAGGTTGCCATCAATTTCCGGCGCGTCGGCTTTGGTGCGACAGGTGGCGCCCTCCGCATCGATTTCATCGATAATCACGTCCATACGCTGGCCGACTTTGCGGGCCAGCTTGGCCTCTGAAATCACTTGTGATTTCTCCATAAACCGGTTCCAGCGATCCTGTTTGATCTCTGGGTCAATTTGGTCGGGCAAGGCATTGCTGCGCGCGCCTGCGACATTTTCATATTGAAAGCAACCTACCCTATCCAGTTGTGCTTCATCCAGCCAGTCCAGCAGGTGCTGGAATTCGGCCTCGGTTTCACCGGGATATCCAACAATAAACGTGCTGCGCAAGGTGATATCAGGGCAATCAGAGCGCCATTTTTCGATCTCGTTCAGCGTTTTTGCGCTGGCAGCAGGGCGGGCCATGCGTTTCAGAACATCCACATGGCTATGCTGGAATGGAATATCCAGATAGGGCAATATCAGCCCTTCAGCCATCAGCGGAATCAGGTTTCGCACATGCGGATAGGGGTAAACATAATGCAACCGCACCCACGCGCCCAAAGACCCCAGATCACGGGCCAGATCGGTGATATGGGCGCGATGACCGTTTTGTTCGCCATGCTTGATGTCCACCCCGTAAGCCGAAGTATCTTGCGAGATCACCAGTAATTCTTTTACGCCTGCATCTACCAACCGCTCAGCCTCGCGCAGCACCGCATGGGCTGGGCGGCTTTTCAGGCGGCCGCGCATATCGGGAATGATGCAGAATTTGCATTTATGATTACAGCCCTCGGATATTTTCAAATAGCTGTAATGGCGCGGCGTTAACGAAACCCCGCTGGCAGGCAGCAGATCAACAAACGGGTCAGGGTCGGGCGGCACCGCGGCATGCACCGCATCCAGCACCTGTTCATATTGATGCGGGCCGGTTACCGCCAAAACGCTTGGATGCGCGCCGGTGATATACTCCGGTTCCGCCCCCAGGCAGCCGGTTACAATCACCTTGCCGTTTTCGGCCAAGGCTTCGCCAATGGCATGCAGGGATTCTGCCTTGGCGGAATCCAGAAAACCACAAGTATTAACAATCACCGCCGCAGCATCGCTGTAATCAGGCGAAATCGCATAACCCTCGGCGCGAAGCCGCGTCAGGATACGCTCGCTATCGACCAAAGCTTTGGGACAGCCAAGACTGACCATGCCGATTTTTGGCTGGTTGGGGCGCACCGCATCGGGGATTTGGGCGCGGGCAAGGTCGGGGCGCAGATTTGCTGGGTTTTGGGTCATGGGGGCTATATAGGCAGGTTATCTGGCAACGGGAACCGCTAACTGCCGTCAATATTGCGATATTGTTCGGGCTGTTTGCCAGAGTAATACCAGAACAACCCACGAATTTTGGCAAAAAACTTAAGCGCCATGCCATAGCGTTTCATGGCAAAGCGCTCGCGAAACGGCAGGGTAATGCCGGCAAGCAGCATGTTGCCAATTCCGAAAACCGTGCTGCGATACAGAATTTGCAGGGTCCAACCCCATGCAGAAATCGCAGATTTACGACGGTGACGCACCTTGGCCAGAATAAACTCGCTCATGCTCATCCGTTCCAGCCGTGCTTTCAGGCTGGCGCGGGGTTCATGGATGTCTTCATCAGTCCGCGCCCCTGCCACAAACCGGATTTTACCGCCTTTGTTCAGGTATTGCGTGCCAAAATCGGTATCCTCGCCGCCCAGAAAATTATAGGCCATGTCAAACCGCAGCCCCATGCCCGACGGGCAGAAAACCGAAGCATGGATGGCTGTATTTCCGGAGGCGCCTTCACGAAGCAATGCGCCAGTTGGCAGATTTTGGGGCTTGTTCAACACCGGATACCAATAGGGTATATCCCGGGGAATGGCGCGCCGCCAATCGCCGACAAAGGTTTTTGTATCGGGAAATTGCCGGATTGCAGCTACCATATGCACCAACCATTGCGGATCAATGATCTGGTCATCATCAACGCCCCCCATCCAGTCAACCTGCATTTCCGACAGCGTATCCAGAATTTTGTTACGGGCATAAGTTAATCCGGCGCGGGGTTCCAAAACATGGGTCAGCGGCAAAACCTTGCCAAATTCAGAAAGAATTTCCCGATATTGCTGTGTCTCGTTATTTTCAACAACCAGCACTGAAACCTTGGTGTTTTCAGGAATCACCAACTGTTCCAGAGAGCTTAGGCATTGCCGCAATAAAACCGGACGCTGGCGGGAGCATAGGGTAATACAAAAGGACAGAGGCTGTTCTATTTTATCCATATGCCTGTTTTCTCCGGCAGTTACACCATTGCAATTGGGCAACAGGTATCGCGCCAACAAGCGAAATACTACTAAATTACACAAAAGTGCTGGTTTAAGGTAAAAATCTGTGCTTAAAGAGGAGATGCCGAAAGGCTTACCTTAATTGCGCAAATTCTAAGGAAGAAAAAATGAAATCTCTTACTCTGGCCCTTTTGGGCACAATCGCAGCTGGCGCTGCATCCGCTGGCACCCTGGTTTACACCGCGCCAGAAGTCACCATGATCGAAGAAACTGCAGGTCCTATGGGCGGTTCCGGCGCTTGGTTGATCCCGCTGGTTATTCTGGGTGTTCTGGTTCTTGCACTGACAAGCAGCGAAACCACCTAATGCCGAATAGGGTTTAGTAGACCTTAGCAAAGAATTAACGGACACCACCGGCAACGGGGTGTCCGTTTTTATTTTGCCCATAACAATCCGGCTGTGGACTGAATGGTATAGCCTGACCCCTAAATCTAGAGGCTACCTTGGGCCTTGTTAGCCCGCTGCTAGTGGCAATACAAACCGCGTCACGGCGAAACTCGTTTGTATATTTGATTGTCATTCCTGATCTCCTTCAGTGCAATTATTACCCGAAAGAAACCGGAACCAAACCGGGACAAGACCAGCAATATCCCGACCGGCGAAGTTCCCGATTTTTCGTTGATTCTGGGTGGATTGGGTCTGCATATTCGCCAAGAAGCCACCCCATAGGAAAAGCTGTCAGGGTGCTGCGAATATTTTGGATAAAAGGCCGATTTTCCTCTTGTGCATCTTTCGTCAATCCGTATAACTCCGGCTCACCAACAGGATGCGGGCGTAGCTCAGTGGTAGAGCACTTCGTTGCCAACGAAGATGTCGTGAGTTCGAATCTCATCGCCCGCTCCAATTGGTTCTTTCATACAAAATTGGAAAACATAACCAGGGATCTATGGTCTTGTCCGATGCATAATTCTTGCCGTTTGTTTGTGAAACGCCTTGCTTCTTGCCGGTTTCTGGCCCAGCATCCGGCCAGAGGGCAAAATGGATTTAACAGCAGAATTTCAACAGCGGATCACCGCAAAAAAATCAGAGCTGATCGCCCTGACCCAAGATCTTATTCGCATTCCAACCCTTAATCCTCCCGGTGAAAATTATCGTGAAATTTGTGAATACCTGTCAACCCGGCTGAAAAAATCCGGGTTTTCCATTGAACTGATCCGCGCCTTTGACACCCCCGGCGATTGTGAAAAATACCCGCGCTGGAACATTGTCGCGCGGCTTGAGGGCGCGCGCGCGGGCGAATGCGTGCATTTCAACAGCCATATAGATGTGGTTGAAATTGGCAAAGACTGGAGCTTTGATCCCTTTGGCGGTGAATTGAAAGACGGCAAAATATACGGGCGCGGCGCGTGCGATATGAAAGGCGGTCTGGCCACCTCGATCATTGCGGTTGAAACCTTTCTGGAGGTCTGGCCCGATTTTGACGGTGCCATCGAAATTTCCGGCACCGCTGATGAGGAAACCGGCGGTTTTGGCGGCGTGGCCTATTTGGCCGGGCGCGGTTATTTCAGCCCTGAACGCGTGCAACATGTGATCATCCCCGAACCCTTGAACAAAGACCGTGTTTGTCTTGGCCATCGCGGGGTTTTCTGGGCAGAAATCGAAACCCGTGGCCGTATTGCCCATGGCTCCATGCCGTTTCTGGGCGATTGTGCTGTGCGCCATATGGGGGCGGTTATGGCCGAAATGGAAACCAGCCTGTTTCCGGCGCTGGCGCAAAAACGCACCGAAATGCCGGTGGTGCCTTTGGGTGCGAAACAGTCAACAATGAACATTAATTCCTTTCACGGCGGGCAGGCCGAACCTGCGGATGATTTCACCGGATTGCCCAGCCCCGTTGTGCCCGACAGCGCCAGAATGATCGTTGACCGGCGTTTTTTGCTTGAGGAAAGCATCGAGGATGTCGAATCCGAAATCCGTGCGGTTCTGGAAAAGGTCAAATCGGAACGCCCCGGGTTTTCCTATGATATGCGCGAAATCCATCGGGTGATTCCCACCATGACCGACCGCAACGCGCCGGTGGTGACCACGGTTTCAAAGGCAATCAAACAGGTTTTGGGAAAATCGCCACAATATGTGGTGTCACCCGGCACATATGACCAGAAACATATTGACCGCATCGGGCGGATGAAGAACTGTATTGCCTATGGGCCGGGGATATTGGACCTTGCGCACCAGCCCGATGAATATATCGAGGTCAGCGATATGCTGGATTCAGCCAAAGTAATGGGCCTTGCCCTTGCAGAACTGCTTACGGGGCCTTCCCCGCAAAACTAGGAGAAAACCATGAAACATATCTTATTAGGCGCAAGCGCGCTGGCCCTGACAGCCAGCATGGCCATGGCGCAAAATACCGGCATTACCATCGGTGATCAACTGGAACCCCCGCATCTGGACCCGACAGCGGGCGCGGCAGGGGCGATTGACAACGTGGTTTATATCAACATCTACGAGGGGCTTACCGAATTTGCCTCTGATGGTTCGGTCATTCCGGCATTGGCCAAAAGCTGGGAAATCTCGGATGATGGCCTGACCTATACGTTTACCTTGCAAAGCGGTGTAAAATTCCATGACGGTTCCGATTTGACCGCATCGGATGTGGTCTGGTCGCTGAATCGTGCCCGCGCAGAAGACAGCGTAAACGCGCAAAAAGTCCTGTTTGCCAATATCGCGGATGTCAGCGCGCCCGATGATACCACCGTGGTGGTGACACTTTCCACGCCAACCGGTAATTTCCTGTTTAACATGGCATGGGGTGATGCGGTAATTCTGAACGAGGGTGATGACATAGAGGCGCTTAAATCCGCCCCCAACGGCACCGGCGCGTTTACCTTTACCAACTGGGTGCAGGGTGACAGCATCACCATGACCCGCAATGAAAATTACTGGGGCGATCCGGCCTTGCTGGAAACCGTGACCATCAAATATATCTCTGATCCGGTTGCGGCGTTCAACGCGGTAATGGGCGGCGAGGTTGACGCATTTCCGACCTTCCCCGCGCCGGAAAACCTGCCGCAATTCGATGCCGACCCGCGTTTTACCGTGATTGTCGGATCAACCGAGGGTGAAACCATTCTTTCCACCAACAACAAAATGCCACCATTCGATAACCCGCTGGTGCGCAAGGCTCTGGCCCATGCCATTGACCGTAACGCCATCATTGACGGCGCGATGTTTGGCTATGGCACCCCGATCGGCACCCATTTTGCGCCGCATAACCCGGCCTATCTGGATCTGACAGCGCAAAGCAATTATGATCCCGATCTGGCACGGCAATTGCTGGCCGAGGCCGGTTTTGCGGACGGGTTTACCACCACGCTGAAACTGCCGCCGCCATCTTATGCGCGGCGCGGGGGCGAAATTATCGCGGCGCAGCTGCGTGCCGTTGGCATTGAAACCGAGGTCACCAACCTTGAATGGGGCGCGTGGCTGGAAGAAGTGTTCAAAGGCAAGGATTTCGGTCTGACAATTGTCAGCCATACCGAACCCATGGATATCGGGATATACGCCAACCCCGATTATTATTTCCAGTATGACAGCGCTGATTTTCAAGCCTTGATGGACGACCTCAACGGCGCAACAGACCCGGCGGCGCGCACCGGAATTTTGCAAGCTGCCCAACGCATGATCGCGGATGATTACGTCAACGGCTACCTTTTCCAGCTGGCAAAAACCGGCGTTGCCAATGCCGATATCCGCGGGTTGTGGGAAAACGCCCCGACCCAGGGCAGCAACCTCTCCGAAGTATACTGGGCAGAGTAACCAAATCGGCCCGCGCCAAATGGTGCGGGCCGATCAAGGCATAAAATGCTGATTTTCACCCTCAAACGTCTGCTCTCGCTGGGCCTTAGCCTTATTGCCGCCTCGGTGGTGATTTTTGTTGTGGTGGAAATCATCCCCGGAGACCCCGCCCGCCTGATGCTCGGCATTAACGCCACCCAGGATGCGGTCGATGCCCTGCGCAGCCAGATGGGGTTGGACCAAGGCCTGCTGGCGCGCTATTGGCTGTGGGTTTCGGGCATGCTGCAAGGCGATTTCGGCATTTCCTATACCTACCGCGTGCCGGTGGTTGAAATGGTGCAAGGGCGCGTGTGGGTATCGCTGCCGCTGGCGCTTTATGCGCTGTTGCTTTCCACAGTGATTGCGTTTCCGATCGGTATTATTGCTGCGGCCAAGCGCGGTTCATGGGCGGATTGGCTGGTGATGGGGGGCACGCAACTGGGCGTTGCTATCCCTAATTTCTGGTTTGCCATGATCATGGTTAATATATTTGCGCTGAAATACCAGTGGTTTAGCCCGGGCGGCTTTCCCGGCTGGGATGATCCTGCCTTGGCGGTCAAGGCGCTGACATTGCCGGCATTTGTGCTGGCCTTGCCGCAGGCTTCGATATTGGCGCGGGTTATGCGCTCGGCTTTGCTGGATACGCTTAGCGAGGATTTCATGCGCACCGCCCGCGCCAAGGGCCGCACAGCAAAGGGCGCCATGGTGCATCATGCGTTGCGCAATGCCATGATTCCGGTGCTGACCATCATCGGTTTGCAATTCTCGTTTCTGCTGGCCGGTGCGATTATCATTGAAAAAGTATTTTTCCTGCCGGGGCTTGGCAGTATGATTTTCACCGCCATCACCCAGCGCGACCTGATCGTGGTCGAAAGCGTGGTAATGCTGCTGGTTTTTGCGGTTATTCTGGTGACATTTCTGGTTGATATCACCTATGCGCTGGTGGACCCAAGATTACGGAGACGCCCATGAAACGGGCTTTTTCAATGCCGGGCTTTGCCATTGGTTTTTGCATGGCGATTGTTTTTGTGGCCGCGGCGCTGCTGTCGTTTTTCTGGACCCCTTATGCCACGGACGGGGTCGATATTGTTAACAAACTGCGCCCGCCCGCTGCTGGCAACTGGTTTGGCACCGATCAATATGGCCGTGATATTTTATCCATGCTGATGGTTGGGGCGCGCACATCGATTGCGGTGGCGGTGGTGGCGGTGGGCATCGGCATGGGGCTGGGCGTGCCCCTGGGGCTGGCGGCGGCGGCGCAAAAAGGATCCTTGATTGATGAAATCCTGATGCGCGGCAATGATCTGGTATTTGCCTTTCCTGCTTTGTTGATTGCCATTCTGATTACCGCGGTTTTCGGGCCATCAGCTGTTAATGCCATTATTGCTATCGGTATTTTCAATATTCCGGTTTTTGCGCGGCTGTCGCGGGGCGCGGCGCTGTCGTTATGGACCCGGGATTTTGTGTTGTCGGCAAGGGTGGCAGGCAAAGGCGCGCTGCGTATTTCGGTTGAACATATCTTGCCCAATATCACCAATCTGTTGATTGTGCAGGGCACCATCCAGTTCAGTCTTGGCATTCTGGCCGAGGCGGCGCTGTCTTATATCGGGCTTGGGGCGCAGCCCCCGATGCCCAGCTGGGGGCGGATGCTGGCCGACAGCCAGACCATGATCAGCTTTGCGCCACATCTGGCGCTGTTTCCCGGTGCGGCGATTGTGCTGACGGTTCTGGGGCTGAATCTGATGGGTGATGCGCTGCGCGATCTGTTTGATCCTAAAATCAACAGGGAACGCTGATGGGACTTTTGCAGATCAAAAACCTGAACCTGTCGATCGGTGATACGCAAATTTTGCAAGACATCTCGCTGCAAGCCGAGGCTGGAAAAATTGTTGCCATAATTGGCGAAAGCGGGTCGGGAAAATCCATGACTGCCTATTGCGTTAACCGGCTTTTGCCGCGCGGCGCAAATGTTTCCGGGCAGGTGATGTTTGACGGGCAAGACATGCTGCAATTGCCGGAACCAGCGCTGTGCGATATTCGCGGTGCAGATATCGGCATGGTGTTTCAAGAACCGATGACGGCGTTAAACCCTGTGCAAACCATCGGTGCGCAAGTGGCGGAAACGGTGTTGATCCACGGCGCGGCGCAGAAATCAGAGGCCCTGAAAATTGCTCGCGAAACCCTGAACCGTGTGGGCCTGCCTGCAGCCGAATTTCCGCTATCGCGCTATCCGCATGAATTATCCGGCGGCCAACGCCAGCGGGTGGTGATCGCCATGGCCATTGCGCTGCGCCCCAAATTGCTGATCGCCGATGAACCGACAACCGCGCTGGATGTCACCACACAGGCGCAAATTCTGGGTCTGTTGAAAAAACTGGTGGTTGAGGATGGTATGGCGCTGTTGCTGATTTCCCATGATCTGGGGGTGGTGGCCGATATTGCCGATACAATCGCGATTATGCGTCGCGGAAAGGTGGTTGAATCCGGCCCTGTGAAACAGGTTTTTGCCGAGATGAACCACCCCTATACCCGCGCATTGTTCAAAGCATCGAACCATGTGCCGGATCGTGCGGCAAAAGCGCAAGAAACGCCGATTTTGCAGGTTTCCGGTCTGGTTCGCGATTACATTTTGCCGCGTAAATCCCTGTTTGGCGCGCCGCCGAAATTACGCGCGGTCAATGATGTCGGCTTTTCGATTAAACGCGGCGAAAGCCTTGGTCTGGTGGGGGAGAGCGGGTGCGGGAAATCCACGCTTACGCGGGCCATTCTGGGGCTGGATGCGGTTCAAGCAGGGCGCATCGAAATCGACGGTCGGGCGGTTACTGCCGGTGAAAAAGTTCCGCGTGAATTGCGCCGCAAAATGCAGGTGGTGTTTCAAGACCCGTATGGCAGCTTTAATCCCCGTCACAAAGTAATGCGTTTGGTGGCCGAACCGTTTCATTTGCTGGACAATGCGCCAACAGGCTCTGCGCGGCACCAAGCGGTGGAAAAGGCGTTGACCGAGGTGGGCATGCTGGCAGCGGATGCCGATAAATACATCCACGAATTTTCCGGTGGCCAACGCCAGCGTATCGCCATTGCCCGCGCCTTGATCATCAAACCCGAACTGATTATTCTGGACGAGGCCGTATCGGCGCTGGATGTTTCCATCCGCGCCCAAATTCTGGATCTTTTGGCCGGATTATCCGACCGGCTGGGCCTGTCATACCTGTTTATCAGCCATGATCTTTCTGTTGTGCGGGCCATAACCGACCGTGTTATGGTAATGAAATCCGGTAAAATAATTGAAACGGGTGACACGGAAACCGTTTTTACCGCGCCGCAACACCCCTATACCAAAGCCCTGATCGCAGCGGCACCTGTTTTGGAGAAAACACCATGAGCGAAGACTGGTTCAAAACCGATAAATGCCTGATTGACGGCAAATGGATAGACCCTGTAGGGGGCGAAATACTGACATTGGAAAACCCGTCAACCGGCGCGGAAATGGCCAGCATTGCACGCGGCCAAGCCGCGGATATAGACGCGGCCGTAACGGCAGCCCAAGCCAGTCTTGACGGGGTCTGGGGCCGTAAATCGGCGCTTGAACGGGGGCGCATTCTGACAGATATGTCGCGCGCCGTTCTTGAACATGTGGATCATCTGGCTGAACTGGAGGCCGCCGATGTAGGCAAACCGCTTAAGCAGGCCCGCGCCGATGCGGTGGCTTTGGCGCGTTATCTGGAATTTTACGGCGGTGCGGCTGATAAAATCCATGGTGAAACCATTCCGTATCTGGATGGGTATACGGTTTATACCCTGCGCGAACCCCACGGGGTGACGGGGCATATTGTGCCGTGGAATTACCCGATGCAAATCATCGGGCGATCTGTGGGTGCGGCTTTGGCGATGGGCAATGCCTGTGTGTTGAAACCGGCCGAGGAAGCCTGCCTGACAGCGCTGGCCTTTGGCGCTATTGCGATCGAGGCCGGCCTGCCAGCGGGTGCGCTGAACATCGTGCCGGGTCTTGGTGCCGAGGCAGGCGCGGCCCTGTCCGGCCATACCGGTGTGCAGCATATTTCGTTTACGGGGTCGGTGGCCACGGGCGAACTGGTGCAACAGGCGGCCGGGCGCAATGTTATTCCCGTGACGCTGGAACTGGGCGGGAAATCCCCGCAAGTGGTGTTTGACGATGCCGATCTGGACGCGGCTTTGCCATTTCTGGTGAATGCGGGGGTGCAAAATGCGGGGCAAACCTGCTCGGCCTCTAGCCGTATATTGGTGCAGCGCGGCATTTATGACAAGCTGGCCACCATGATGGCCAAACGGTATCGGGCCTTGCGGGTTGGTCCGGCGGCAGATGATCTGGATGTCGGGCCACTGATTTCGGCGCGCCAGAAAACCATCGTTGATGGGTTTGCAAAAGCCGCCGATCCGTCGCGCATTCTGGCACAGGCGGAAATTGTCAAGGATGCGCCCAAAGGGGGGCATTATTTTGCACCGACATTATACGGCGGGATAGGCCCTGATGAAAGCCTTGCGCAGGATGAAGTATTCGGCCCCGTTCAGGTGTTGATTCCGTTTGAAGACGAAGCCGAAGCGATAAAAATTGCCAATGGCACCGTATATGGTCTGGTGGCATCTGTCTGGACACGTGACGGGGCGCGCCAAATGCGCATGGCCAGGAAATTGCGGGCCGGGCAGGTGTTTATCAACAATTACGGCGCCGGTGGCGGGGTTGAATTGCCGTTTGGCGGGGTCGGAAAATCAGGCCATGGGCGCGAAAAGGGTTTTGAGGCATTATACGGGTTTTCGGTTTTGAAAACCGTGGCGGCGCATCATGGCTAGGCTGGTACATGGAGACCGCGCACCCTACGGATCATGAGGTTTTCCAGTCCTGACGCCCGTCGGCTGTGGCTGCATAATCATGGGTTGTGCAGCCCGCCAACGGGG
>Ga0256839_1004622_pt1 | contig 13303 bp, 11 predicted proteins | sample 354166metaG_FD_185968 | JGI IMG/M metagenome (GOLD analysis project Ga0256839, IMG submission 185968) | Hydrothermal vent microbial communities from Mid Atlantic Ridge, Atlantic Ocean - 354-166 | ecosystem: Environmental > Aquatic > Marine > Hydrothermal vents | place: Atlantic Ocean: Mid... | reverse complement strand
TAATCGTTTTTCTTTGTACTGACATAAACTATACCAATTTAAATTAGTATGAATATATCATACAATGATTAATTATACAAACATCTCTCGGGCTTTTTCTAGACTTTCGATAAAATAATCTATTTCTGCTTTGCTGTTGTAAAAAGCAAAAGAAGCACGTGCGGTTGCAGGTACGCCAAAGTGTTTTATCGCGGGCATGGTGCAATGATGTCCTGTGCGGATGGCGATGCCGTAATGGTCTAAAATTGTGCCTAAATCATGTGGATGAACGCCCTTGAGGGTGAATGAAATCACCGAAACTTTGTGGCTGGCTGTGCCGATTATTTTTAAGCCATCAACTTCCAATAGTTTTTCGGTTGCATAGTTTAATAATTCGGTATCGACTCTGTGGATGTTTTCAATGCCACTTTTAAGTATATAATCGGCAGCGGCTCCAAGTCCAATGGCTCCGGCGATGTTGGGCGTGCCTGCTTCAAATTTGGCAGGAACGGCATTGTAAATAGTCTTTTCAAAAGTCACATGGCTAATCATTTCGCCACCGCCGTGATAGGGTGGCATGGCTTCTAAGTGGTGCATCTTGCCATAAACCACACCAATACCCGTTGGCCCGTACATTTTGTGTCCTGATACGGTGTAAAAATCACAATCTAAATTTTGAACATCAACCTTGATATGTGGCATGGCTTGTGCGCCATCGACCAAAACGGGTACATTTCGGGCATGGGCTATTTTAACAATTTGTTTGATTGGGTTGATGGTGCCCAGTGAGTTGGAGGCATGTACGACGGATAGAAATTTGGTTTTGTCGCTAATTAAATCATTGAGCAACTCGATTTGTAATTCGCCGTTGTCATTAAAGGGCAAAACTTTGAGAATTGCTCCTGTTTGTTCGCATAATAATTGCCACGGTACAATATTGGAGTGATGTTCCATTTCTGAAACGATGATTTCATCGCCTTTTTGTATGCGTGAACGCACGAATGTTTGTGCCACTAAGTTGATGCCTTCGGTTGAGCCACGGGTGAAGATTAAATTTTTATCGCTAGGTGAATTCATCAATTTCGCCATCGAAATTCGGGCTTCTTCAAACAAATCGGTCGCATCGCCACTCAATGTATGCACGCCTCGATGTACGTTGGCATTGGTTTTAGTGTAATAATGAGTTACCGCATCAATAACCAATTGTGGGCGTTGTGCCGTGGCTGCATTGTCAAAATAGACCAATGGTTTGTTGTGGACTTTTACATCTAAGCAGGGGAAATCTGATCTTTTCATAATTCTATCTTGTCGAGAAAATCTTCGGTTTTAAAAATATTGGCATCTTGAAGAAATGATTCAATTAGCATAAATTTGGCTTGCTCTTTGGGTATTCCGCGTGAACGCAAATAGGTTAATGAGGTTTCATCCAATTCGCCAATGGTCGAACCGTGTGCTGCAATGACATCATCGGTGTTAATTTCCAACTCTGGGCGTGAATAAATAGTGGCATCATCGGTGAGCACAATGTTTTTCAGACTTTGAGCCACATCGCTGCCATCGGCTCCTTTGGCTACAATCGCCTTGGCGTTGATTGCAATTGAAGCTTTATCTGTGGCTAAAGAGCGTTTAAGGACATTGCTTTTGCAGTTTTGCACCTGATGGTTGGTGACAATATTTTCGCTGATATGGCAATTGTCGTGGGCAACATTGACAGAAGCAGCATTAAATTTGCTGTGTTGTCCGTTAAAATTGACTTCGGTTATGCAGTGAGAAAACGCTGCGTTGTTGTTAATTGTGCCTTGTTGTATGTTGACGTTTTGTTCGCAATTAATCTGTGAAAAATGCAGTAAAGCAGCAGTTTTTCGTAAGTGTTTGTTGGATTGTAATTTGATGCGTGAATCAGTTGCCAAGTTAATAAGTGAAACATGGTTAATGCGGCAATCATAATCGTAGCTTTCGGTTAACTCCAGTTCGGCATTTTCGCCTAAATTAATCACGGTGCGAATATTCTGCCAATCCTTTGAAACTTGTTGGTACTGGACATGCAGTTTTAGTTGTGCATTTTTTGGGATGCTGAGTTGAAATCCACTGTTGAGCATAGCGGTGTTGAGTTCGACAAAAGTGGTTTGTTGGTCGGTTTTGATGTTTTTCCAGTTTTTTTCATCCACTTGCAGAATGTCTTGCATTTGTGTATCTTTTGGTAAGTCACCTTCGATGGTGAAGATGAAATAGTCATTGCCATCAGCACTATCGGTGGCTTCTTCAAGCTTTTCTAGTTTTTTGATGTTACTGTATTTCCATAGTTCCAGCTTGCGGGAGGGCAAACCGTATTGTTGGAATTTTTTTAAGGCATCACGTCGCTTTTGTTGTAACCATTTGGGCTCATTTAACATAGCTGTGAGCTTGTCAAAGGCTAAATTTATTGGATTTTTAAACATGGTTTTAATCCTCTAGCCAGCTGTAACCTGTTTTTTCGAGTTCTAAGGCTAAAGACTTATCACCTGAACGCACGATTTTGCCATCTGCTAGCACATGCACGTAATCGGGCACGATATAATCGAGCAGGCGTTGGTAATGGGTGATGACGATAAATGAGCGGTCTTTATTGCGTAATTGGTTGACGCCTTGGGCAACAATTTTCAGTGCATCAATATCCAAACCTGAATCGGTTTCATCCAAAATAGCCAGCTTGGGTTCTAAAATACTCATTTGGAATATTTCGTTGCGTTTTTTCTCACCGCCTGAAAAACCTTCGTTCACAGGGCGACGTAACAAATCATCACGCATATTCATTTGTATGATTTTAGTGCGAACCAGTTTAAGAAATTCGGATGAATTCATTTCCTTTTCGCCACGGTATTTGCGTTGAGCATTTAAAGCAGCACGCAAGAAGTACATATTATTGACACCTGGGATTTCAACAGGATATTGGAATGCAAGAAAGATACCTTCTGCAGCACGTTGCTCAATCTCTAACTCAAGCAAGTCTTTGTCTAAGAAATCAATTGTTCCTTGTGTGACTTCGACTTTTTCCATACCTGCAAGCACATTGCCGAGTGTGGATTTGCCTGCTCCATTGGGGCCCATAATGGCGTGGACTTCACCAGCTTTAATCTCTAAGTTTAGTCCTTTAAGTATTTTATTATCGCCTACTTGGGCGTGTATGTTTTTAATATTTAGCATAGTTTTTTAAAAGGGGTCAGTACCCTTTATATTTTATTGTCGACAGTTAAATAAATAATAAGTTTATAAAGGGTACTGACCCCTTTTAAAAAACTATCCCACAGCTCCTTCTAAGCTGATATCAAGTAAAGCCTTGGCTTCAACGGCAAATTCCATTGGTAATTCTTTGAATACTTCTTTGCAAAAACCATCAACTATCATTGAGGTAGCGTCTTCTTCTGAGATGCCTCTTTGTTTGCAGTAGAATAATTGGTCTTCTGATATTTTGGAAGTGGTGGCTTCGTGTTCGAGTTGGGCGGTGCTGTTGCCACATTCGATGTAGGGAAATGTGTGAGCTCCGCAGTTTTTACCGATTAAAAGCGAGTCGCATTGTGTGTGGTTTCGTGCACCTTCGGCCCTTTTAGAAATCCGCACCAATCCACGGTAAGTGTTGTGGCTTTTGCCTGCTGATATGCCTTTGGAAATAATGGTGCTTTTGGTGTTTTTACCCAAATGAATCATCTTCGTGCCTGTATCGGCTTGTTGGTAATTATTGGTTAATGCAACCGAATAAAATTCGCCACGTGAATTGTCTCCACGTAAAATGCAACTGGGGTATTTCCACGTTATGGCTGAACCTGTTTCCACTTGTGTCCATGAGACTTTGGCATTGTAGCCATTGCAAGCGGCACGTTTGGTGACGAAATTAAAAATCCCGCCTTTGCCTTCTTCATCACCTGGGTACCAGTTTTGTACGGTGGAATATTTTATTTTTGCATCATTAAGGATAAATAATTCAACCACGGCAGCGTGCAATTGGTTTTCATCACGCATGGGTGCGGTACAGCCTTCCAAATAACTGACTTCCGCCCCGTCATCGGCAATAATTAATGTGCGTTCAAACTGTCCTGTGTTCATTTCATTAATGCGAAAATAAGTGGATAATTCCATAGGGCAACGGGTATTTTTGGGGATGTACACGAAGGAACCATCACTAAAAACAGCAGCATTGAGAGCGGAAAAAAAGTTATCGCCAATGGGCACAACTTTGCCTAAATATTGTTTAACCAAATCAGGATGATCTTTGACCGCTTCGGAAAACGAGCAAAAGATTACACCAGCTTTTTTGAGTTCTTTTTTAAATGTTGTGGTCACAGATACTGAATCAAATACCACATCAACTGCCACTTGAGTTTTTTTGGTTTTAACACCAGCCAATATTTCTTGCTCGTGCAAAGGCACACCGAGTTTAGCATAAGTTTCTAACAATTTAGGGTCAACATCATCAATGGTTTCTGGTGCGTTTTCATTGCTTTTGGGTGAAGAATAGTACGAAATAGCATCAAAATCAATCGGCGGTATTTTAAGCTTTGCCCAATTAGGTTGCTCCATCGTTAGCCATTTTCGATAAGCTTTTAAGCGCCAGTCAAGCAACCATTGTGGTTCTTCCTTTTTAGCCGAAATTGCGCGAATAACTTCTTCATTTAAACCAGGCGGGAAAGTATCCGAATCAATATCGGTAACAAATCCATCTTTGTATGTTTGTTCAATGCGTTTGTGTACTTCGGCATTTTCTTGTTCTATTGCTTCTATCTGTTCAGACATAATCTTTGACCATTAATTTTATATCGGGTTTTGATGCACCATTTAACTCAGCCATGCGAGCGATGGTCATTTTAACCAGTATATTTTCTATTTGTTGATTTACTTTTTGCCAACCTGTTTTGCTATCGCAGCCTTGTTCTTGCGCACACAAGCTATCAGTTTTTGTACATTCGGTAATGGCTGTATCACCTTCTATGGCGACAATAACATCATACAAAGTTATTTGCTTTGTTTCTTTTGCGAGCTTGTAACCGCCTCCAGCACCGCGAGTAGATGTAAGTATCGTGGCTTTAGTAAGTAATTTTAAAACCTTGCTCACCGTGGGTATCTCAAGCCCAACACTTTTAGCAATGACTTCACTAGAATGCAGTTTATTATTACTTTGCATAAACAAAATAACGGCAGTTGCATAATCAGTTAGGCGTGAAATTTTCAACATGGGGCTATTATAATTTAAAGTGTACTGAATTTGTACTATTTTGGAGAAGAAATAGGACTAATTAAGTCCTTTTTAGTGTTTTCGGTAGTAATTCTTCTATTTGTTGCATGACATCGAGTCGATCAACGAAGTCGCATATGTAGTCCAGTTTGCCTGAGTCGATGACTAAGACCTTACTCATGGTGTAATTATTAATCCAATTCTCATAGAGTTTATCTAAGCGCCTAAGATAAGACAATGGAATGTCTTGTTCCATTTTGCGACCACGAATTTTAATGCGTTTACGAATGGTTCGAATGGAACATTTGAGGTATATCATTAAATCAGGAGGGCGAATAGATGCAGTAATGCTGTGGTAGAAATCTTGGTAAGTTTTCCAGTCACGTTTTGATATTTTACGCATTTGGTGTAGGGCAGTGGCAAATATTTCAACATCTTCAAAGATGGTTCGGTCTTGAACCACAACGCCTTGGGTATTGTCTACTTGTTGGTGAATACGAAATTTATTACTTAAAAAATATAGTTGTGAATGAAATGACCAGCGTTTCATGTCTTTATAAAAATCGGCCAAATAGGGATTTTCATCATTGGGTTCATAAAATGGCGTAATGTTGTAGGTGCTGGTTAAAAAGTCCACTAAGGATGTTTTTCCAGCACCGATATTTCCTGCTATGGCAATAACGCGTTTGTTAGTCATTTTTAAAGGCTGATTTTATGTCCTGTTTTAGCCAACTTTTAAAATGTTGTTTTTGTGCTTTTGTGGGTTTTTCAAGTGCGATGATTTCCAGTTTTTCAGGAGGTGCTGGTTGCGGTGTAATGGTGGCTTGTTTGATTATGCCCTGATTAAAATAATGCACCACATAGCTTTGATTGACTTTTAAGTTTTCAATGATTTCATCTAAATTGCCTTTTATTTGTAATGTGTCAATGGCGATAATCTCATCATCAGCGGCAAGGCCTGCTCTAAATGCCGCACCGTCTGTGTCTACCTGAGTTAATTGCGTTATTCCGTTGTTAATTTTGGTTTTCCAACCCATTGAGACTTTGGCGTCTTCATCATTTTTAACTGCTTTAAAGTTTAGCCCATAAAAACCAAGTAAATCATCAAAGTCAATGGCTTTTGTGCCTTCGACATAGTCTTTCCAAAAGCCTGTAAAATTAGTATTGGTGATTTCTTTTAATAACTGTTTGACATTATTGCTAGTGTAGCCTTGCTTGCTTTTACCGTATTGTTCAAATAATTTTAAGCTTAAATCATCAAGGCTCTTTTTATTATTTGTCGCCGCTCTAATTTCTTTGTCCAATAACCACGAAACTAATGAACCTTTCAAATAAATACTTACGGTTGTGTTGTGGCGTCGGTTGGCATTGTTGGGCAACCAGGTATTGAAGCTGGATTGCGCTAAACTCATGACATGTCGCCCGGGTTTGTTTTGAAAAGTATGGATGTCTTTTGCCATGTTTTCGAGGTATTGTTCAGTGCTGTAAATGCCAGCTCGGGCATTAAATAAATTATCGTAATAACTCGTTGTTCCCTCTGCCATCCAAAACAGGTCAGAATAGTTTTCTTTGTCGTAATCATAGGGAGAAATACCTGCAGGGCGATAAGCTTTGACATTCCATGTGTGAATAAATTCGTGTGCGGTTGTGCCAATGACTTTGCGGTATTTTTTATCGGGATAAAAGCCCAATCTATCGGTTTGAATAATGGTTGAGTTAACGTGTTCGGTCGCTCCACGCAATTTATCACCGACATGATACATATAAACATAGCGACTGTAGGGAAAAGTTTTCCACAACGCTTTGGCTTGGTAATGCAGTTTTTCAATGTCTTTTTTCAATCGTTCCATGTCATAATTGCCTTTACCCCAAATAACTATTTCGTAGGTTTGAGCTTCCACTTTGAATGAAGTAAATTGATGAATGCCTGATTCAATGGGTGAATCCACTAATTGGTCGTAATTATCGGCTTTAAACTGGTGTTCACCGATTGAGTCCATGCCAGAAACGGATTGCCAACTCTCAGGAACTTTTAGTTTAACTGTTAAGGCTTTATCACGTTGTAAAGGGCTGTACATAAAAACACCACTGGCGTCCAAAAAAGCATGGGATTCATCAATATGACTGACGCGGTTACGCAGTTGGTTGGCATAGATTTGGTAAGTGATTTTGACCGTGCCTGGTGTATTGACAAAGATACGCCAACTATTTTTGTCATCTTGATGCCATGAGAGTGATTTCCCTCTGGCATCAAAGGCTTTAAAATCTCGAATATTCGCACTCAAATCTAAAATTTCATACCGTCCTGTACGCCACACAGGGAGTTTAACAGTAAAGGCTTTGGTGTTAACTCCTGTAAAAGCAATTTCAACTTGTGCCAAATGGTGTTTAGCATCGGTTATGGTTAATGTGTAATTCGTGGCAGTGCTGATAAATGAGGTGAATACAGAAAAGAAAAGCAGAGATTTAAAACTGAGAGAGGTTGGCATTTTGCTGAATTAAAAAGTAAAAAAAATATCTTAGCAAAAATAATTTTTTAAACCCACTCAATTGGATTAATCTGATAATATTTTTTAAGTTCGTGGTAAAGTTCAGGGTGCTTTTTGAGTAATTCTTTGGGTTGCTCAATAAAATGTTCAGTAATTACAGCAAAAAACTCAGCAGGGTTGGTGGCACCGTATTTATTGAGTAAGCTTTTTTTATGGAGCTTTTTCTTGGTGCTTAGGGATTTGAATTCTTTAGCTAAAACAGCGCTCCATTGTTTAACATTATTGTGTTGCAGTTCTGGAAAGCCTGTTCCTTGAGGGTTTTCTTGGTCAAGTTGGTGTGCAAATTCGTGCATGACGACATTTTCACCGTCTTCGTCATTGAGTGCGCCTTGGTCAGAATGTTGCCACGACAAGACGATTGGGCCGCGATGCCACGATTCTCCCAGTCGAATATGTTTTTCAAATTCACTTTTTGGGTCTTTGTTGGTGAAAGCATTGGGGTAAACCAAGATGTTGTCCAAGTGCGGATAATAATTAGTTTTGCGATTGAGTAAAAGCACACAGGCTTGTGCGGCAATAACCACTCGAATGATGTCGTTTATTTTTATTCCTTGATAACCGACAAAATTTTTCTCATCCAGAAATATTTGAATATGCCCATGCAATTGTCTCTTTAAATCAGCAGGTAACTTTGAATAAAGTGCAAAATGTTTGTTAAGAATATCAATCCACTCTTGCGGAAACTCTTTTTTATACAGTTTTGCTCTTCTTCGTTCTTTAGGAATCCGTGCCAGGTATAAGACCGTTGCAATGGCGATTAAAAAAAGGACAAAATAAAGCAATAATTTTGAATCCATTAATTTTCAAAGCCATTGTCAAATATTGTATCTGCACCTGGAGGAGCAAAGGGAACGATGCAAGTCGGTGAAGAACTAGCGGCAATTCTTCCGGTGATTTGGGTAATCACTGTTGGATGAAAATTTTCATTGCTTATGCCACAGTTAGCTCCACTTGCACCACCCACATGACAGTAACTCATAATGGTACCTTTTGTCCCAGGGCCACCAGGGCAGGAGGTAGGTCCACTATAACATCCTGCTTCACCGTTGTAACAATGATCAATTGGTGTGCTATAACAATGGGTGTGAGGAGAACCAAAATTATGCCCCAACTCATGTCCTACAAACTGTGAAACAAAACCAACGCTTAAGCTAGAACCCATACGGTTAACACTATAACTGCCTGGAGTTTGTGAACCTTGTTGGAAACCTTTGTTGCATAAGAGGTTTACCCAAGCAATGCCCGAGAAACTATTACTATTGATGTTTTGCCCGCTTAAAAGTAAGGCAAAATCTCGATTAATTGCTCCTTGATTGACCCGCCAGTATTCTCCAAAATCTGATAAATAAGTTGAAATATTGGGTTCAGTTGGATAAGGATCGGTAGCGGTTCTTAAAAAAGTGTCGCCAATTAATAAACGCGTAGCAAAATCTCTTTCGTAATAAACATTCATGTTGGTAAATAAGGTTGTTATGAAAGTCATGGCTGTTGTGGTATTATTGCTTTTCCCAAGCATCCATTCATTGTCTGTGTCAACAGCTACCACGGCTTGGTAGTTTATTGTGCCTGTTGGAGCGTGAGGTGCTTGAATCGCATTATTACCGAGATTAATGCTGGATATTTCGGGTTGATTATCCATTTTGGTGAAGCATTGTTTAGTCACGTCAGTATTTTGCGTGTGTTCTTGATGCTGTTTAATTGAAAGGCTTGTATGAATATTGCCAATAATATCTAAACTAACGCCAGCTTTATTGTAGTAACCATGAGCCTCACCATTTGTTGGATTAACCACTAAGCTAAGGCCATTGGCAATTGATGAATAGGTAATAAGCTTTGGGCGTTGAAGTTCTTTTCTTCCCTTGGATGTGACGAGGTATATTCTTGCATTTTTTGCAAAGACATCGTATTTTTCAAAAACAATTGTCCTTGGAGAGGTTTTATTATCAAGCTCAATAGCTGCAGAAGGGAAATTCTTGATAGTGATGGTTTGTTTGGCATTTATAAAATGATTAATGTCATTACTTGTTAATTTCCAATTGCTTTCATGGATATTTACCTGTGCTGATGATTTTTGAGGAGTTAATGGCAGTTGTTTTTGTAGGCTTATATTTTTCAAATTAAAATCTTGTGCGGTAACCGTACACGATAAAATAATAAGAAAGGGAAGTTGTTTTAAAATAGTTTGTTTTATTGTTTTCATGTTGAAATTCTAACTTATAAAATATTGTCAGTATAGTGTAATGAGTAAGAGAAATTCAATTTGTTATATTGCATTGTTCATTTAGTGTGATTCCCTTCACGAAATCTGCACATGAAACATAAAATTGTCAACCCTTTTGAGTTGATAACGTTAAGGAGAGTGACTTTCCAAGAAAAAGGTATCTTATGCAAGCTAATCGTCGTGAATTTATTAAACAAGCATCCGCTTTAACTCTTGGTGTGAGTGCTTTATCCTTGAGTTTAACGCCCACGCAATTGATGGCAGGTGATGAGCCTTTAGCGCAACAATTGCCGCTGACATCTAAAAATGCACACCTGTTAAATCGCATCAGTTTTGGCATTAATCAACAATCCATGCGGCACATCAATCGAATTGGCTATCGGCGATACATCGAAGAACAGCTTAATCCCGATGCTCTTGATGATTTGGAACTTGAAGCTTATATCGATGAACACTTGCCAACAGTCAATCAATCTATAGCACGAACACGGCGGCAAGTACGAGCCAATGAACTGCCCCGCCTACGTGCCGCACAAGAGTTAGCCATGGCAACTTATTTACGAGCCATTTACAGTAAAAAGCAACTGTTACAGGTCATGGTTGAGTTTTGGAACAATCATTTCAGCGTTTACCACTTAGATGGTCCTGTGGTATTTTTAAAAACCCAAGAAGATAAAGAGGTTATGCGCCCTTTGGCATTGTCCAGTTTTTCGCAATTGCTTCATGCCAGTGCTAAAAGTCCTGCGATGATTTACTATTTGGATGGTTATGCCAGCAGCAAAGAAGCACCCAATGAAAATTATGCCCGAGAATTAATGGAGTTGCACACATTGGGTGTCGGTGGTCCCTATACACACCAAGACATTATTGAAGTGGCTCGTTGTTTTACGGGTTGGAAAATTAACCCACGCAATGGCAAGTTTTTGTTTGACTCAAGCGATCATGATGATGAAGAAAAAATCCTATTAGGACATAAAATTGCAGCAGAAGGTGGAGTTACTGATGGGGAGCAAGTTGTGGAGATATTGGCTGCTCATGAGTCAACCGCAACATTTATGGCTACAAAATTATGCAGGCACTTTATTGCAGATGAACCAAGTCCAGCCATTATTGAATCCACGGCTGAGAGGTTTCTTGATTCCCAGGGCGATATAAAAGCCTGCTTGCGTCATATTTTGTTATCCAATGAGTTTGTTAATTCACAAGATAAAAAATTAAAACGCCCATTCCACTACATGACGGCTGTTGCTCGTTCTCTTGCCGTAACATTTACTGGCAGAGGGGCTGTTCGTTCCACGCGACAAATGTTTGATTCTTTAGGTCAACGACCTTTCTTTTGGCAGTCTCCTGATGGTTATCCTGATGTGGCAAGTTTTTGGGAATCCACTACGGGTATGTTGTTTCGGTGGAATTATGCCAACGACGTTTGCTTTAGGGATTTTGCAGGTTATCAATACGACCTTTCAAATTTGGTAAGCAAACCTTATACACCTGAAAATATCTACCAACAAATTACAGAAAAAGTACTATATCGCCAAATGAACGAGTCCGATCAAAGGTTGATGCTTGATTATTTATACGATGGAGCAAAAAAAGGCAGGGTTTCACCGCTTAAAATACAAGGGGCTTTAGCTTTGGCTATGGGCTCGCCTTATTTTCAACTCAATTAGGAGAAATAATATGCAAACAAGAAGAAGTTTTTTACAGTTAGGTTCGAGCAATAAAGTTGAAAATAAAAATGCCGACATATTAATTTATGTGTTTCAACGGGGAGCTGCCGATGGTTTAAATTTGATTGTGCCGCATGGCGATGAAGACTATTACGCTAATAGGCCAAATATCGCGGTAGCCAAACCAAATGGCTCAAATGATGCCGCTTTGGATTTGGATGGTTTTTTTGGTTTAAATCCTGCAATGTCAGCCTTGTTGCCTATTTATGAAAACAAAGACTTAGCCATGATTCATGCGTGTGGTGAATTGGGTTCAAGTCACTCTCATTTTAAAACGCAAGCAGATGTGGACAGAGGAACAATGGACGAGGGTGTGCAATCGGGTTGGTTAGCTCGGTATGCAAACTCGTCTAATAATGTAAACTCAACTGCTTTTAAATCAGTTGCATTAAACAAATCCATACCCAAAAGCTTGTCTGGGGCAGAACAAGTGGTTGCATTGGATAATATTGACAGTTTTGCCATAAAAGCCCCAGAGTCAGAAAGTATTGCCCTACAAGCTAAACTGTCGTCACTTTTTGCAGGCACAAGCACATTAGATAAGGTCGCTCAAGCCACTTTTAATGGTCTTGCAGAGGTGGCTTCAATAAATCCAGAAGATTATCCAGTTGAAAATGAAGCCAATTATCCCAACAGTGGGTTTGGCAACCGTTTTAAAGATTTGGCTTTGTTGATTAAATCGGGTATTGGAGTTGAAACTGCCAGCATAGACATTGGTGGATGGGATACGCATAATGATGAAAATGCTACCTTGGCGGTATTAGCCAAAGAGTTTGCCGATACCTTAGCGGCTTTTTATGCCGATATGGGCGACAGAATGCAAAATATTACGGTAATATCACTGACGGAATTTGGACGACGAGTGGCAGAGAATGGCTCAAATGGCACCGACCATGGCACTGGATATGTTGCCTTTGTCATGGGTAGAGGAGTCAATGGAGGTCAAGTATTTACCGATTGGCCTGGTTTAAGAACCCAAGATTTGGTCGGTCCTGGCGACTTATTGCCAACAACCGATTATCGCACGGTTATTGCCGAGTTAATGGATAAACGCATGAATTTTAACAATCAGCAAGAATTATTTCCTGACTTTGAAGTGCCAGAATATTTGGGAGTGTTTAGCCGATAGGTTTAGAAATTTTAATTTACAAAAGTGTGAAGTAAGATACAATAAAGGATTATTGGTAAATTATTCATACACATGTTAAGCTATGCTCTCAAACCAACCAAAATCCTCTGTGTTGCCCGCAATTATGTGGCACATATTAAAGAGTTAGATAACGAAGTTCCATCTCAAATGGCTTTATTTATGAAGCCGCCTTCGGCTATTGCTGATGAAATTTATTTTAATAAACAAGACCCAATTCATTATGAGGGTGAACTGTGTTTTATAATCAAAGATGGAAAACTCAGCAAAGTGGGTTTTGGCTTGGATTTGACCAAACGCGAAATTCAATCGCAATTAAAAGCCAAAGGATTGCCTTGGGAACGCGCCAAGGCTTTTGATGGTTCGGCTGTTTTTAGTGAGTTTGTTGCCTTTGGCGGTGAGATTAAAGACCTGCGACTGGAGCTGTTTATCAATGGTGAACTTGTTCAGCAAGGTGGTTGTGAATTGATG
>Ga0256839_1004621_pt1 | contig 13304 bp, 15 predicted proteins | sample 354166metaG_FD_185968 | JGI IMG/M metagenome (GOLD analysis project Ga0256839, IMG submission 185968) | Hydrothermal vent microbial communities from Mid Atlantic Ridge, Atlantic Ocean - 354-166 | ecosystem: Environmental > Aquatic > Marine > Hydrothermal vents | place: Atlantic Ocean: Mid... | reverse complement strand
TTCATAGCAGACGTCTTTGCCACAGCCAAGTACACCGGCAACCCCCTTGCGGTGGTAGCTGATGCCGGAGCTCTCGGCGCCCGGGAGATGCAGCTCATTGCCAGGGAGATGAACTACTCCGAAACCAGCTTCGTCGTGCGCATTGCCGGGAATTCTGCCACGCTCAGGCTCTTCACGCCCTGCACAGAGGTGCCCTTTGCAGGACATCCCGTGCTCGGCACCGCCGGCGTGCTGCAGCAGATGCTGGGACTGCCTCCCAGAGTGGTGCTGCAGCTTAAAGCTGGCGAGGTGCCAGTGTGGCGTGAGCACGAGCTGCTCTGGCTCCGCTCCCCGGAGCCAGTGCTCGGTGGCACTGCAGAGCCTGAAGAGGTGGCAGCCGCACTTGGCGCTGCCGAAGATGAGCTCCACCCTGAGCTGCCGCCCCAGGTGGTGAGCGCTGGCATGAGCTTCCTGATAGTCCCCCTCCGCGGGCTTGAATCAATACGCAGGCTGAGATACACGCCGGAGTGTGAGGAGCTCCTCAGAAGCCACGGAGCAGGTGCACTGCTGCTATTCTGCATGCAGGCGAGGCACAGGGATAACCACGCCACCATGCGGGTATTCGCACCCCTCTACGGCGTGCATGAAGACCCCGCCACCGGCAGCGGCTGTGCCTGCCTGGGCAGGTACCTGCAGAAGCACGGATGGCTGAGGGAAGGCACACTCAGAGTGGAGCAGGGGTACGAGGCTGGCAGGCCCTCGCTGCTGCATCTCAGAGTCAACGCCAGAAGAGTGGAGGTGGGTGGCAGGGTGACAATCAGCGCCTGGGGCGAACTCATCTGAAAAACTTTTCAATTGCTATCCTCTTTTTCTGGTGCTTACGCGAAAGCACGGAGGCTGAGCATGGCAGGAGCTGGTGAGACAGAAATCCTGGAGACCATACTGACCCTCTGCCTGCTGATATTTGCAGCGAAGGGTGGAGGTGAATTAGCGCAGCGTGTAGGCGTGGCAGCGGTGGTCGGGGAGATTCTTGCAGGTGTGCTGCTCTCGGCAGCGCTTCTCGGCGGGTTTGAGGTGTTCGGGCGCAGGGTTGTGAACATAAACGAAAGCGTCAGGGTGTTTGCAGAGATTGGAGCGATACTGCTGCTGTTCATGATAGGTCTTGAAACCAAGTTCGCGCAGTTCAGAAAAACCGGAGGAGTTGCGGTGGCAGTTGCCCTCGGCGGCATCTTCCTGCCCTTCGTGATGGGCTACTACTTCGTGCTCTTTGCAGGAGGCACGCAGGCGGAGGCGCTGCTGATTGGCGCCGCCCTCACCGCAACCAGCATAGCAATCACCGTCAAAACCCTCTACGACATGGGCAGGGGGACGGCGCTTGAGAGCAGAATAATCGTAAGCGCCGCGGTGTTTGATGACGTGCTGGGGCTGGTGGTGCTTGCGGGTGTGCTTGCAGTAATCCAGAGCGGCGTGTTCTCGCTTGCAGAAACCCTGCTGGTGGCGGGCAAGGTAATAGGCGTGTGGCTGCTTCTCACCTTCGCCGGCATTACCGTGTTCTCCAAGGCAGTTACCAGAATGGCGGGGATGATACGCACCAAGGGAGGACTTGAAGCTCTCGCCGTGGCTTCATGCTTCGGCTTCGCCTACATCGCCGGCATCGCCGGGCTTGCTCCGATTCTGGGCGCCTTCGCAGCAGGTATGGCAATCGCAGAGACTAAAATCATTAAGAGCATCCAGAGCTTCGTGGAAAAGGTGAACTTCATGATGGCTCCGCTGTTCTTCACAGTCATAGGGACGCAGGTGGATATAGGCTCCCTCACCACATCCTCCCTCGGCTTCGCCGCAGCACTCTTTGTAATAGCGGTGGTGAGCAAGGCTCTCGGCTGCGCACTTCCCATGTACCTGGTGACCAGAGATGCCAAAAGCTCGGCGACGGTGGGAGTGGGCATGGTTTCAAGAGGTGAGGTGGGGCTGATTATCACCGGCATAGGCGCCACCTCGGGGATACTCTCACCAGAGATGTTCTCAGCCGCTGTGCTGGTGATGCTCGCCACAACCCTGCTTACACCGATGGTCCTGAAAAGAATGCTTTAGCCACAGAATAAAAAATAAAGAGTGCTGGTCGCCTACCACCAGCATATAACCTTATCTGCCTCAAATATCTTGTCCACGAGCTGGCTGTAGTCCTTGTTCTTGTAAAGCTCAAATACCTCCACGTCAGCCTCCTTCTCGTGGATTGAAATTATCTTCTTCACCAGATCGCTTGGCTCAGAGCGCAGAACCTCAAGCACCTTCACCTTCACCACCTCTCAGTAGGGTATGATTACGTCGTACTCAAGCATCTTCTTCGCCATCTCTTCCACGCTCATCTCGTCTATGTGCTCGCTTTTCTCCACGTTCTTCGGGTTGTTGCTCACCACAAGCCCGCTGTCCTTTATCCACTCTAAGTTCTCTGCAACATCGCCACGCTCCACGTCGTAGTCCACGTCTATTATCATGAGGCTCGGATCGTGCCCGCCCAGCATGGTACCGACGGCTGAGCGGCTCGCCTCCTCCTGCACATACCCATCCTCGCTGTTGCTTATAAACAGCACGCTCACCATTCTGCTCACCTCCTCAGAAAACAACGTACCTGTCAACCTCTCTCAGCATGTTGGCATTGAAGTCCTGGGTGCTCTTCTGTATGCCCTCGGGAACCTCGTGCTTCTCCGCAAGCCCCAGCTCCTCAAAGCTGTGCCAGCACATCGCCACGTCAGCGCCAGCTTTAACTATCTCCTTCGCATGCTCGGTGGGCACCAGCTTCACTCCAGGACCGGTGAAGAACACCTTAACCTCATGCCCCTTCTCTCTGGCTGCCTTCACAAGCCCCTCAACATCTTCCCCGTGCCTGTCTGAGCAGACGAATACCCCAAGCTTTCCCATGCCTACCACCAGTATCAACTATGCTTCCCTTTATTTAAACTTTATCACACAGCGCGGGTAAGGTGCACGCGCGCAGCTTTCCAGTAACCTTTTTATTTGTGAACCTGCATGAGTAGTCTGGAGAGGAAGTTCTTCAAGCGGGGGAGCTTCTTCTTCTGTAAGGAAAGGAGATGTAACTTTGGCTGAGCTGAGATGTCCTGCCTGCGGCGTGGTGTGTTCCCAGGATTCGGTGGTTGGCACGACCAGGGTGTACAAGCACGGCAGAGCTACCTTCTATCAGGTTGTGAGCTGCAGCTGCGGCAGGATTTTCCGGGGGGACGTGGTGCCTCCGCCAGCCAGAGGAGGAAAGTAGAAAGGAGTTGATTGGAAATGGAAGACAAAACACTCGTGTGTGTGGACTGCGGACAGGAGTTCGTCTTCACCGCGGGGGAGCAGGAGTTCTTTGCGGAGAAGGGATTTGTGGAGCCCAAGCGGTGCAAGATGTGCCGGGATAAGAAGAAGGCTGATAGAAGGAGCAGGGGATACAGGTTCTGAAGGCTGTACGTCTGTTGCCTTTTTCTTTTTCTTTGTAGCACTGGCAGGGTGGCGGGTAGCAGGCGATGGGCGACTTTGAGTTGTGCATCTGCCTTTGCAGCACCTGTAATTACCGTCTAAAAAGTGCAAAAATACGCTGAACTCGGTGGTTTACTTACCAGTTTAATAGCAATTAATTATATATATGGTAATGATTTAGGTGGTAGAGTGGTGAAGGACGATATATTCAAACTGCTGGGCAGGAAAGGAGTCATAGAACTCCTGGAGAGTCTTGGCGAGAAGAGGAGGAAGTATAAGGAACTGGAGAGTATCATAGGCAACCCCTCCACCACAGCCAGGCGGCTGAAGAGTCTGGAGAAGTTCGGGCTGGTGAACCGTCAGGTGTCGGCAGAGAAGTATCGCCCGGTGTACTACTCACTGACGGAGAAGGGCAGAAACCTGCTGTCCGTGATAAGAGAGGTTCGCAGCGACTACGAGCCAGAGAACTCTGGCAAGCTATAAATATGAGGATGGCGCTTAGAAAGAACGATGCCTGCAGTGGGTGTCATCAGGGCTGCCAAGCCTGACGTCAGAGCGGTGCTGGACGTCATAGACTTTGAGCCGCAGGAGTGCGAGGTGCTGGTGCTCAAGCCGCATCTCTGCTGCTCAATGCCCCACAACACAGGCGCCACCACAGACCCGGAGATACTCAGGCAGGTGCTGTCGCTGTACGAGGGGCTGGCGGGGGAGGTGTACGTGGTGGAGAGCGACGGCTACGACGGCAGCGCCGACAGGGTTGCTGAGGTGCTCGGGATAGCGCAGCTCTGCGAGCTCTACGATGCCACCTGGGTCAACCTCTCCAAGGAGCCCAGGGTGCCGGTGGAGCGGGACTATCTGGTGCTTGAGAATCCCTTCCCCACCCCCAGAACGCTGCTCAAGGCTGACATGCTGATAAACCTTCCGAAAATGAAGACCCACGGCGTGCTCACCGTGAGCCTGGGGTTAGCCAACATGCTGCGCTTCATTCCCGGGAGAAAGGAGCGCTACCACCACAGAGCGGCAGAGGCGGTCTGCGACGTGCTTATGATACGCAAGCCCGACCTCACCATAACCGACGGCATAATCGGCATGGAGGGGCAGGGACCCACGAGGGGCACGCCCAAGCCCTCGCAGGTCATGCTTGCAAGCACCGATGTGGTGGCAAACGACACCGTGGCGTGCAGGATTATGGGTGTAAACCCCGTGCACGTGGAGCACATAATAAAGGCTGGCTACTACGGCTTCGGGGAGTACACCGAGCGCAGGATTAGGGTAATGGGAGAGAGCATAGAGAGGGTCAGGAGCAGGTACCTGCTCACCTGACTCTGAAGACCATGCCGGCGTAGGCAACCACGCTGCTGTGGTCCCCGGTAACCTCGCCGCTGTTCCCGTAGCTCAGCAGCTCTGCTCTTGCAGCTCTGCCCTTAAGCGCCGCTATTGCAGCAGCCACCGCCGCATGCCCGCAGGAGGTTATGCCCTTCTCCTCAACCCGCCTGAGCAGCTCTGCCTCGTCCATCTTCAGTATAGCCTCAATCGCGAGCCTGTCCTTGGCTTCCGCCACCTCCGCGGGCTCGTAGTGGGAGAAGTCGCTTGAGGCGAGAATCAGGCAGTCGCCGCAGACCTCGGCGATGCAAGAACCGAGCTCCCTGAGCATGTCAAGCTCCGCGAGCCCTATGGTCACCGCCACCAGCCTGAAGTCCCTGTAAATGTACTGCAGAAAGGGAAGCTGCACCTCAATGCTGTGCTCCTGCAGGTGCGCGTTCTCGTCCAAGTCCACCACCCCGCACCTGCGCCACAGCCTCTCCACCCGCTCCCTGTCGCACTTCACCACCCCCAGGGGGGTGCGCCAGTCCTCCCCGGAAACCGAAATCAGGCTGCCCGCACCCGTGTGGTTGGGGCTGAGCACAACCACGCACTCAGGCTTTGGCTGCTCCCCCAGCACCCTGTAAACGTGAGCTGCGTAGTAGCCGGAGTAGACGTAGCCCGCATGGGGCACCACCGCTCCCAGCACCTCTCTCTCACCCTTCACCTCCCCGGGAAGCGCTCCTGGACCTGGTGGCTGCAGAAAGCACCTCTCAATCTGCCTTACAAGCTCCCTCCTGTCAGCCGGATAAAAAAGACCCGCAACCGCAGGCTGCCTCATAATGCCTGGTGTTTCTGCTCCAGGTGATAAACCTTTCCCCGCCGCGGAGTTTTGTTCCATGACACTCCCGTAAACACCACCATACACCACCGTAAACTAAAATGTTATCTGTGGGTAATTCTACATATTAAATACGCCCAGGGATTACACAAGCTGCTTTACCAAAATCCCTGGGTCTCCTCCCCTCCTCTCCCCGCTACGTTCCGTTTCTGAGCACCGCTCTGATCCTGTCTGTGCTGGCGTGTCTGAGCTTTTTGAGCATGACTCTCCTGCCCTCACCGTCAAGCACCTCAACCTGCACGCTCACCCCCTGCCTCCTGAGAAACTCCAGAAGCTGCAGCATCTCCTCCTCGCTCCTGAACTCCAGCTCGTAGCACTCGCCCAGCACCTCCCCCCTCTCCACCCTCCTGATGCTCTCAACCATGGGCAGGAGTATGCTTCTCCCGAGCTCGCTGGCAGCTCTCTCCAGCTCCTTAGCGCTTAGCTTCCTCTCAACCGCCACGTAGGCTTCTCTCATAATCCTGGAGAACAGGAAGTCTCTGCCGTAGTCGTAGGGATAGGCAAAGGCATGCCTGAGGTCGCTGAGGTTTGTGGCGGAGGGCGTGTACTTCAGCGGCTCCTCAACCATCTCCGGGTCCTTGAGCACCACACCCTCCCTGCCCTCTTTCTCAAGCTTCCTGACCAGCTCAAGCACCTGCTCAGCCGCCTCCTCGCGGCGGTAAACTCCAAGAAGCGGCACGCCGTGTAGCCCGTACTCCTCCAGCAGCTTGTGTTTCTCGGAGATGGTGAGGGGCCGGTTGCTCTCCCTGTGTCTTATGTCAAAAATGAAAAACCCGAAGGCTCCGGCTTCGGCGTACTCGTGCACCACGTAGGGGTTTGAGGTGCCCACAGCCTCTCCGCACAGCATGTACTCGGGATGCTCCTTCAGGAAGCTTCCTATGGCATCCTGCTCAGCCAGTCTGGCGGTGGTGTAGGGGCACACATGCCCTCCCCTCGTAACCGCCACCGGCTCACCAGCCACCAGCGCCACCCTGACGTTGTAGCCGTTCAGCTTCTCCTCCACCGCCACCTGCTCCGCACCCCAGGAGGCAAGCGCCGCACGCAGCAGAAGCGCCCTCTTTATCTTCGGGTATCCCCTGAGCACCTCCTCCCCGAAGACCACCGTGCCCCGCTCCACCCCTGCCACGTCCTTCCTGAAGACCAGCACCTCCCTGCCAAAATACCGGAGCACCTGAACCGAGTGACGCTTTATCGCTCCCCTGAGCCGCCACTCAGGCAGGCGGAGCTTCTCCGAGATAATCCCAAGATTCATGCCAGCAGCCCTATCAGGTCTGTCTTGGTGACTATGCCTGCCAGCTTCTCCCCCTCAACCACCGGCATGCCGGAGAAGCCGTGCTCCAGCATCCTTGAGGCAGCCTCGCCGGCGGTCGCCTCTGGCGATATGCTCACCACCCGCTGGGTCATCACATCCCCCACCAGCAGGTTCCTCACCCTGCTCGCCTGTCTGGCATCTGCAGCGGCTCTGAAGGCGCCCAGGGCTCTGCCAAGCTGCCTCTCGGTAAGTATCCCCACGAGCCTCCCGCCATCAACCACCACAATGCGTGAAATCCCGCGGTCCAGCATGAGCCTCCTGGCGTGCACTGCTCTTTCAGCAGGCGACACCGTGCACACCTCCTTAGTCATGAGCTGCTTCACCGGCACCTGCGAGTCCACCAGCGCCTTCAGCACGTCAGTGGCGGTGAGCATGCCCACAACCTTCGTGCCATTAACCACAGGCAGGCTCTTTATCCTGTGCGCCCTCATGAGCTTCACCGCATCTGCCAGCGAGGCGTCGGGGGTGCAGGTGAGCACGTCCCTGCTCATCGCCGTTGAAACATGCAGACTGCTCGGCAGCTTTTTGCCGTACCTTGATGAGCCCATCACCCTGAGCACGTCCTTATCCGTAATTATTCCAGTGATTCTGCCGGAATTCACCACAAGCAGCCTTGAAACCCGGTGCCTCTCCATCAGCTCAAGCGCATCCGAGAGCTTCCTGTCCTTATCTATCCTGACAACCTCCTTAGTCATGTAGTCTGCAACCCTCAAGCTCTCAACCTCCAGCCATGGCTCTGATAATGTCCCTCTTGGTCACCACACCTTTCAGAGTTTCACCGCTGACCACAGGAAGGGAAGAGATACCGTGCTCAAGCATTCTCTCTGCCGCCGCTGCGCAGTCTTCTTCAGGGTGAGTGGTTATAAGCGGGGCGCTCATCACCTCGCCCGCGGTTATCAGGGAGAGCCTCTTAACGTACCTTCTCCTGGCTCTGCCGGCTGGCACGTCCTTGCGCACGTACCTGAGCAGGGTGCTCTTCACTCCCTCCACAGGGTCGGAGACCTCCACCAGGCTCAGGTCGCGGGCTGTAACCATGCCCACGGGTGAGGAGCCCTCGCACACCACCACCCTGGTTATGCGGTGCTTCTCCATGAGCTCAACCACGTGCACCAAGGTGTGGTCCGGGTTGGCGGTGACCACCCGCGGCGTCATCACCTCCTCCACGCTGTGCATGCCCTCCATGTTCTCCATGTAGGCTCGCAGCAGGTCTGTGGCTGTGATTATGCCTGCCAGCTTCCCCTCTTCAACCACCGGCAGCGAGGAGATGCCGTGCTGCAGCATAAGTGCAGAAGCCTCCTGAACCTCCGCGTCTGCGTCTATGGTGATAAGCTCGCGGCTCATCACCCTGGTTACCACCTGATTTGCGGGTGGACGCCTGCGCCAGGGAGCACCGCCGTCCGCAAGCAGCCTGGCTATGTCCCTGTGGGTGACTATCCCCACAGCTCTGGAGCCCTCCACAACCATGACCCTGGATATGCGGTTCTTTACCATCAGCTTGCGGACGTGCTCCAGGGTTGCGGTCTCAGACACCGCCACCACGGGTGTGCTCATGTACTCATGCACCTTCAACCTCGGCACCCCCCACTGCCTCAAGAATGTCCCTCTCGGTAAGTATGCCAGCCAGCTCGCCGTCGCCGAGCACACAGACCGTGCCCATGCCAGTGCGCTCTATCATCGCTGCTGCCTCGCCCAGGTCTGCAGTGGCTGAGATGGTGGGCACGCTGGTGCTCATTATCTCCTCCACCTTAGTGCCCAGCACCTCATCCACGCTGTTGCGTATCAGCCTGCTGAACACTCTGCTGCTGCCTATGAAGTCTATGAGCATGCGGGTGGTGAGGATGCCCACAAGCCTGCCCTCGCTGACCACCGGCAGGCGCCTGATGCTGTTCCTGCACATTATCCTGGCGGCGTCTCCTAAGGAGGTGCCGGGGGTGGCGGTTATAACCCGCTCGGTCATGTGCTCCTCCACCTGCATGCCGGTGCTCTTGCCGGCAAGGATGTGCACGAAGTCCCGCTCTGTGACTATGCCGGCAACGCTGTGGTCGTCGTCAACGATGACCGCACCACCCACCCTGCTGGTGAGGAGCTCATGCATGGCATCGGCTATGCTGGAGGTGGTGCTCAGGGTCACCACATCCGTAACCATGAGCTCGCGGACGCTCTCGTTCATGGCTGCTATGAAGTTGCCCTGGTACTTGTCCCTTATAAGCCTGCTCTTCTCACCTCCTCCAAGAAGCTCAACTATGTCGCTTGAGCCCACAATACCCCTGAGCCTGTTGGTACCCGGGTCTGTCACGGGGAGCCGCCTGAAGCGGTACCTGCTCATGGTCTCGGCGGCGCCCTTTATGGTCATGGTGGGGGGTATGGTTACCACCCTGAGGGTTGCTATGCTCATAACACTCCCCATCCTCCTGCTGAGCTCGCTGCTGAAGCTGACAGCCCTCCTCTCCCTCGCCTGGCTTATCATGTACTTCTCACGCCTCCTGATATCAATATGCTCCCGATTCAACCTCCTGCCTCCTGGTGGTATGGGACACAAAAACAGGTGCAGCCAAAAGCAGTCGCAGGTGCACCATCATTAAATACTATGCAGGCTGTGGTTAATAAAACTTTGCACCTGCGGGCTCAGCAAACATTTTAAATGTGGGCTCTCACTATATAACTCCAGCGGAGATGGCGCGGATGAAGGTGCTGATATCTGACAGCATACATGAGGCAGGGATTGAGCTTCTGAAGAGGCATGCTGAGGTTGAGGTTGCCACCTCGCTGAGCGAGGACGAGCTCGTTGCCAAGGTGGCTGAGGCGAATGCGCTCATCGTGAGAAGCGCGACAAAGGTAACGAGAAGGGTGATAGAGGCTGGCAGAAACCTCATGGTAATAGGCAGGGCAGGGGTGGGAGTGGACAACATAGACCTGAAAGCTGCCACCGAGCGGGGAATTGTGGTGGTAAACGCTCCTGATGCATCCTCAATAACGGTAGCCGAGCACACCTTCGGGCTCATGCTGGCACTTGCAAGACGCATACCCCAGGCTAACGCCAGCCTGAAGGCTAAGAAGTGGGAGAAGAAGAAGTTTCTGGGAGTTGAGCTCAGGGGCAAGACCTTGGGGATACTGGGGCTGGGCAGGATAGGCTCGGAGGTGGTCAGGAAGGCGAAAGCCTTCGGGATGAGGTGCATAGCCTACGACCCATACATCCCGGAGAAGCTCGCAGAGGAGCTCGGCGTGGAGGTGGTGGAGCTGGATGAGCTGCTTGAGAGGAGCGACTTCATAAGCATTCATGCACCCCTCACGGAGAGCACCAAGAGAATGATTGATGATTCGGCAATTGAGAAGATGAAGAGGAGCGCCTATATAATAAACTGTGCGAGGGGTGGAATAATAGATGAGGATGCCCTTTACAGAGCACTCAGCTCCGGCAGAATCGCAGGCGCCGCCCTGGATGTGTTTGAAAGGGAGCCGCCCTTTGACAGCCCGCTGCTGGAGCTTGAGAACTGCATAGTCACCCCGCACTTAGGAGCCTCCACCGAGGAGGCGCAGAGGTACGCCTCGCTCATAACCTGCGAGGAGGTGCTGAAGGTTCTGAGGGGAGAGCCTCCAAAGAATGCCGTGAACATGCCCGCACTGCCAGCAGAGGTGGTGGAGAGGCTGAGGCCGCACCTCAGGCTGGCGGAGATGCTGGGGAGCATGGGTGTGCAGCTCCTGCAGGGCAGGCTGGCTGAGGTCAGGGTTACCGCCTGCGGCAGCTTTGCCGTGCGTGAGTACTTGGAGGCTCTGACCGGGGCGGTGCTCAAGGGTGTGCTGTCACCCATACTCACTGGCGGCGTAAACCTGCTGAATGCCAGAGTGCTTGCAAGAAACAGGGGCATAAGGGTTACGGAGGCAAGCAGGGAGGATGCGGGCAGCTACCAGGGTCTCTTGGAGGTGGAGCTCAGCGGAGATGCCGGCACGGTCAGCGTGGCTGGCACGCTCATAGGAGATGAGGCGAGGGTGGTGAGGATCGGCAGGTACGCGGTGGAGCTTGCGCCCCAGGAGGTTATGCTGCTGGTGGAGCATGACGACAGGCCCGGGATGATAGGCAGGGTGGCGACGCTGCTTGGAGAGCACGGGATAAACATAGGAGCCATGCAGGTGGGGAGGTATGAGAAGGGCGGAAGGCAGCTCATGGTGCTGAGCATTGATGAGCCCGCAACAAAGGAGGTGCTTGAGGGCATCGGGAGGATTGATGGCGTGCACAGTGTTAACGTGCTGGAGCTGTGAGCATGTGCAGGGTTAGAGATTACATGACGAGAGGGGTTTACACCGTTGACAGAAGGGCAACGCTGAAGGAGGTGGCGAGAGCCATAGCAAAGTACAGGGTGTCGGGGCTCGCGGTGGTTGATGAGGAGGGAGAGATCGTGGGAGTGGTTTCTGATACAGACGTGCTTAAGGCGGTGAGCGAGGGCAGGGAGCCGGAGAGCACAAGGGTGGAGGAGGTGATGACACCCTTTGCGCTGATAATTGAGGAGGATGCCACCCTTGAGGAGGCGGCGAGAATGATGGTGCACGAGAAGGTGCACAGGCTGTTCGTGGTTGAGGAGGAAAAGCCGGAGCATCCGAGCCTCTCAAAGCAGTACCTGCTCAGACCCGCGGGCGTGCTCACCTCCTCGGATATCGTAGCCTACCTGGCGGAGTGATAGCATGCTGGACATGAGGGTTGTGGAGTGCCTCAGGAGAAGCATAATAACTGTGGAGAAGGGGATGAGCATCAGAGACGCCGCCAGGGTGATGAAGAACTGCGGAATCTCAGGCGTGCTGGTGATGGAGGGCGCAAAGCCGGTGGGAGTGCTTTCAGACACCGACCTGGTGAAGGCGCTGTACAGGGGGGTGAGCAGGGAGGCAAGGGTGGAGGAGGTGATGAGCAGAAAGTTCTTCTGCATTGACCCCTCGGCAACGCTGCTTGAGGCTGCAAGGATTATGAGCGAATGCGGGGTGAGCAGGCTGTTCGTGGTGAAGGGGGCGAGAGGCGAGACCGAGGTGCGGGAGATGCCCGAGGGTATAATAAGCGTGAGCGACGTGATGGCGGCTATTGCAGGTGAGTCCTGCGAGGGATGTTAGGTGCTGCAGCGCTTATCTGCCTCCACACCGATTTTATAAGCAGCGCAGAGCCGTTGAGAGGCGGTCTCCATGCCCCCTGGCAATCCTGCAACGCCAGGGAAGTGCCCAAACCCAGAGTCAGCACATCTCTAAGCAGTTACCATGAACCCGGCTCCACCTCCGGCTACTCTTTACGATAAATTATATATGACGTAGCCCCTAACAGCGACCATCCCACAAAGAATATTGCAAAATCGTGGAACTGTAAATTTTTAGCCCTGATATAGCCTGACCACCAGGTCATAATCGCTGCTGTTGTGGTAATGTAAAGTAAATATGCCAGCACACACCGCAGCTTAACTTTTGGAAAAATGCCTGCTTTGCCGTGTGGTAAGCTCGTTTCTGCCTTTAAGAATATGTGTGCAGAAGTTATCCCATAAATAATTGAAATTCCCGCGGCAATTATCATGTCTGCTGGATTGTAGATTGCATGCAGCAATCTTGTGATCGTGCTTTGTAGAATTAGCAGTACTGATATTGCAAAAAGCACATAATACCTCCTCATATCACTCATTTCCTGTCACTCCTAATGCGATTAGTTATTTTAAAAGTAACATAGAAAATAACAGCAAAAGGCACGATTATCCACATTGCTTCACCAAGCGGAGCACGCACATATTCTTCGTGAGCGATTATTTTATATGCTCCTGCCAGCGTAATTATGAACACTATAACAGTCCAAAATGTGCTGCTGCCAAATTTTGTAATTTCATCTAAGCGATTGTACATCCTGTATGCTGCCAGTAAAAAGAACATGCCCGTCATGCTCACTAAAATGCTGAACACCGCATACTCCGGTGGATTTATTTTAATTATTAGTGAAGAAATGGATACAATTATGCACATATATGCGAAACCCAGAAATAAGTACCCGAATTGCCTGGAATACTTTTTATCCTTGGTGTTTACATCTATGTAGAATTTTTTAGAATCAATTGATAAAATCAGTATGTCTGCTACAGTAAATCCAATGAAAATAAAAATTATGGCGTCCATTAAATGTCTGCTTATTTTAAAAGCTAAAATTGTACTGTATGCCAAAATTATTGCTATTATTAAAATTCCAGCCAAAACAGCAGAATTGAAATTCACAATTCCATTGCGGCTCATTAAAAAAATAAAAAATTTGGGGGTAATTTTACCACGCCCCTATAATTCTCGGCATGTTGAGTGCTATCTTGAGCGCAGTGGTGCCGGGCACAAAAG
>Ga0256839_1004620_pt1 | contig 13308 bp, 6 predicted proteins | sample 354166metaG_FD_185968 | JGI IMG/M metagenome (GOLD analysis project Ga0256839, IMG submission 185968) | Hydrothermal vent microbial communities from Mid Atlantic Ridge, Atlantic Ocean - 354-166 | ecosystem: Environmental > Aquatic > Marine > Hydrothermal vents | place: Atlantic Ocean: Mid... | reverse complement strand
GGTGAGGGAGGACGAGGTGCTGCCGGTCCCACCGGGCTGCGTTCCGCCCCCGGTCGAATCGGCCGTTGCCTCCCCTGTACTCGTCGAGCTTCCCGTCGGCAGGTACGGGGTGCCCGTCCCGCCGTCGTCGCCGCAACCGGGCGCGGCGGCGACGGCGGCGCCGAGAACCCCACCGCCGAGGCGGCGCAGGACGATTGCAGGCATTCTTCAATGCTTTCCCGTGGACGGGGCGCTGTCAAGCGGGGCGCGAAGTTCTTGCGCGCCCGGATGGCGTCGCGCCTGTTTTGGGGCCCTTGCGAGTCCCCGGCGCCCCGGGGAACGCTGGCCCCGGGCTTGCGGGCGAGCGCACCGTCGCGCGATAGTCCGCCCCACGATGCACCTAGCGACCGCCGCGGGCCTCGAAGCCGGCCGCCACCTCGCGTGGCTGGCCGAACGGATCCCCAACGAGGAAGCCGTGGCGCGTTCGCCGACCGCCGGATGGATCCTCCTGGCCGCCGTGGTCTGCATCTACGCGATCTTCCTGTTCGAGCGCGAGGGCGTACGGCGTCTGTTGCTGCGCATCGAGGACCCGCGGCCGATGGGGCTTTTTCGCATCGTGTTCGGGCTGTGCGCCCTGGCGAACGTCAACGGCCTGTGGGAGCACTTTGCGTTCCTGTTCACGGACGAGGGCATGTTCCTGACGGACACGGCCCGCGAGGTCTACGCCCACGAGCAGTTCCTCGGGTTCGGGCACGGCCTCGACGGCGACCCCCTGGGCTTCTTGGACTTCGAGGGCTTCTTGCAGTGGCTCAAGGGGCCCAACTACAGCCTGCTGCTCATCTGGAGCTCGCCGCTGGCGTTTTGGATCCACTGGGGGGCGTTCGTCGTGGCGATGACGATGCTCATCGTCGGCTGGCAGACCCGTTGGGTCAAATGGGTGGCGTGGTTTCTGTTCCACTCGATCATCCTGCGCAACACCGTGTTCTGGGAGGGGACGGAGAACGTCTACCGCACGTTCTTCTTCTACCTGGCGCTTTCGCGCTGCGGCGAGGCGTACAGCGTGGACCACTGGCTGCGCGTGCGGGCGTTACGCCGGGCCGGACGCCTGAGCGAGCCGGGCGGCCCGGGCGGCGGCGCGGGGCTTGCGCCCTGCCCCGAGCACCCGGCCGGCCTCGAACCCTACTTTCGGCCGATCCCCTTCTGGCCGCGCATGCTCGTCGTCTTGCAGGTGGCGACGATCTATCTCTATACGGGCGTCGTCAAGAACGGTGGGGTATGGGCCAAGGGCGACGCCTTCTACTATGCGCTGAACCTGGACCACTTCTGGCGCCTGCCGCCGCAGCTTCTTTCCGCCTATCTTGGCACGAACCTCTTTCGCGTCAACACGCACGTCACCCACTGGTGGGAGGTGTTCTTCCACCTGGTGGTCTTCGGGCTGGTCGTGCGGTGGGCGATGCGGGAGGTGCTGCCGCCGAAGCCCCGCTGGGCGTTTTGGGGCGTGCGGGCGGCCTTTTGGGCCCTGGGGCTGTTGGCCCTGGCGCTCGTCCTCTACCTGCTGCCGGTGCACTATGCGCCGCCGAACGACCGGTACCCGTCCACGCGCGTGCTGGGGATCCTCATCGGCGTATCGTGGGTGGTGGTGATGGGCCTTTTGGCCTACGTGCAGCACCGGCTGCGGTGGCGGCCCTTCGTCGTGCGGCTGGGCAAGCGGCGTTACACCCTCGACGCGGACTGGGCCCTGCGGTGGCTGTTCGGGCGGCGTCTTTGGCTGGCGCTCGGGATCGTCTTCCACAGCCACCTCATCTTGCTCATGAACATCGGCTGGTTCTCGCCGGGGCTGCTTTCGGGGTACATTTGTTTCCTGAACGGAGCGGAGATCGCGTTCTTGGGGCGGAAGATCGGCGCGCGGCTCGGGCGGGTGCTGCCCGGGCCCCTCGCGCGCCTGATCCCGCCGGACGTGCGGCGCGGCGAGCCGCCGATCCCCACGGCGGACTGGACGTTGCCCGGCTACCACACGGACGGGGCGCGGCTGTCCGGGGCGGTGCTGTGGGGGGCGCTGGCGCTGGCGGTGGCGGGGGTCCTCGCGCGCGTCTTCGCCGATCTTTCATACTACTGGACGCTCGGGGCGATCGTGGTGCTGCTCGTGGCCGGCGCGGTCTGGGCGCGCCGCCGCCCGGCGCCGGACTTGGCCGTGGTGCCGCCGCCGCCGCGGCGTGACCCGTGGCCATCGCCGCCCGACCGCACCCGGACGATCGGGCGGCCGTTCGCCTATGGTCCGCTGGGGCGCACGCTGGTGGGCTTTTTGTTCGTCTACCACGTCACGGGCGTGGCGGCCTGGCTGCTGCCGGACAAGGACAGCTTCTCGACCTTCCGCACGAAGGCGCACGAGCCGTTCCGCCTGTGGCTTACGCGCACGCAGACGACCCAGGGCTGGAAGATGTTCGCGCCGAACCCGCCGCGGGCGAACCTGTTCCTCCAGACCCTCGTGACGGACGCCGACGGCGAGGTGTGGGACCTGGCGCGGGACGTCTACGCGGAGGGGTACAAGCCGATCCCGTGGATCTGGTACTCGCGGGAAGGCAAGATGAACCGGCGGATCGCGGGCAGCGAGGGCGGCCACGGCCGGTGGTACCAGCGCTGGTACGCGCGCTACATCTGTCGCAAGTGGGAACTCGATCACGGCGGCCGCCGCGCGCGCCGGGTGGAGCTGGTGAAGATCACCTACCCGATCCCCACGCCCGAGTACGTACGGGAGCACGGGCCGTACGACCCGCGGGAGGAGCTCGAACGCAAGGCCACGTTCCGCAAGATCTTCACCGTGACGTGCGCAAAGGAAGTGGATGGGCAGGTCCCGAACCTCATCCGCGCGCGGCACGGCTTGCCGCCGGCCGAGGGGGTGCGAAGGTGGGACGTGCTGCGGGGGCGCAAGGCCGCCTGGGAGCGCCGCAAGGCCTACCGGCGCGAGGTGCGGCACGTGGCTGCCTCGGCCGCCCCCGAGGCGCACGACGCCGAGTAGGCGCACGATCGATCTTCGAGCGCGGGAACCTTGGGGGGGCGCCGGGCTGCGGGGCCCGGGTGGACATCGCCCCCCGCCGGGGCGCTGGCGTGCGTCCGCCGATAGGCGGTCCCGGTTGCTGGGGTTGGAGCGGGGGCGCCGACGCCTTCGTCGGCTCGTCCGCGGGGACCGCGGCGCGTCCTGAGGCCCCGGTGGTCGCCGCCGTTTGGCGGACGGTCAGCTACACCCGCTCGTCGCGCCGCAGCTCTCGCACTTGAGGCACGAGCCGTTGCGGACCATCGTAAAGCTCTGGCAGCTCGGGCAGGCGTCGCCCTCGTACCCCTTGATCCGGGCGAGCTGCACCTCGCGGGCCCGCGCGGCCTCGGCCCGCAGCCGAACGGCGCGATCGGAGACGCCGGCCCCGGCCGTCTGTGTGTTCGCGGCCGCAGCGGCCGTGCGGTCCTCGTAGACGATCTGGGCGGAGGCGGCGGTCTCGACGGCGGCGACGAGCCCGGCGCTCGGGACCTTCGTCTCGAGCTTCAAGGGACCGGGGGTCACGATCCGCTCCTCGACGACCTCCTCGTCGTCGAAGTCGATGCCCTTCTTCATGCCGTCCCCCTCACCCATCGTGTCGGGAGCCAGATCCTCGGGGGCGACGTGCGCCAGGTCGTTGCGGCCGAGGTAGCTGACCGCAAGCTCACGGAAGATGTAGTCCACGATGGACGTGCACATCTTGATGTACTTGTGGCCCGATACCATCCCGTTGGGCTCGAAGCGCGTGAAGGTGAAGGCGTCCACGAACTCCTCGAGGGGCACCCCGTACTGCAGGCCCAGGCTCACGGCGATGGCGAAGCTGTTCATGAGGCTGCGGAAGGCGGCCCCTTCCTTGTGCATGTCGATGAAGATCTCCCCGAGGGAGCCGTCTTCGTACTCGCCGGTGTGGATGTAGACCTTGTGCCCGCCGATGACGGCCTTTTGCGTGTAGCCGCCGCGCCGATCGGGCATCCGGCGGCGGCGCGCCAGGTAGCGGTAGACCACCCGTTCGGCCACCTTTGCGACCACGCGGGTGTCCGAGGTCGCCACGAGTGCCGGGGCCTCGGCCGCGTCCGTCTCCTGCTCCACCTCCTCGAACAGCTCGGCCAGGGACTGCGTGGACAGGGGTTGGCTGAGCTTCGAGCCGTCCCGGTACAGCGCGATGGCCTTGATGCCCATCTTCCACGAGGCGCGGTAGACCTCGTCCACGTCCTTGAAGCCGGCCTCATGGGGCATGTTGATCGTCTTCGAGATCGCGCCCGACAGGAACGGTTGGGCCGCGGCCATCATGCGCACGTGGGCCATGGGAGCGATGAAGCGCGTGCCCTTGCGCCCGCACTTGTTGGCGCAGTCGAACACGGGCAGGTGCTTCGGGTCGAGGTGCGGGGCGCCCTCGACGGTCATCGTCCCGCAGACGTAGTCGTTGGCGATCTCGATGTCCTCGCGGGAAAAGCCCAGGGCTTCGAGCATGTCGAACGAAGGGTCGTCGAGCTGCTCGTCGGACAGGCCGAGCTTCTCGCGGCAGAAGTCGTCACCGAGGACCCAGCGGTTGAAGACGAAGCGGATGTCGAAGGCCTGGGGCAGCTCGGATTCGATGCGCTCGATGGCGGCCGTGTCGAAGCCCTTGGCCTTGAGATCGGCGTGGGAGATCCGCGGGCTGCCGGCCAGGGTGCCGGCGCCCTTGCAGTAGCGCACGATGTCGTCGATCTGGGTGCGGCTGTAGCCCAGGCGCGCCAGCGCGGCGGGGACCGACTGGTTGATGATCTTGAAGTAGCCGCCGCCGGCGAGCTTCTTGAACTTCACGAGGGCGAAGTCGGGTTCGATGCCGGTGGTGTCGCAGTCCATCAGCAGGCCGATGGTGCCGGTGGGGGCGATGACCGTGACCTGCGCGTTGCGGTAGCCGTGTTCCTCGCCGAGGCGAAGGGCCAGATCCCACTCGGCGCGGGCGGCATCGAGGAGGTAACGGGGGCACTTGCCGGCGTCGATCCCCATGGGCGGCACCGCCAGCCCCTCGTACTCCTCGCGTGGTGCGTCGTAGGCCGCGCGACGGTGGTTTCGGATCACGCGCAGCATGGCGGCCCGGTTGTCCTCGAAGCCCGGAAAGGGCCCGAGCTCCTCGGCCAGGTCCGCGCTCGTGGCGTAGGCCGTGGCCGTCATGATGGCCGTGACGGCGCCGCAGATCGCCACGGCCTCCTCGGAATCGTAGGGGCGGCCCGTGACCATGAGATAGGCGCCGAGGTTGGCGTATCCCAGGCCCAGCGTGCGGTAGCGGTAGCTCAGCTGGGCGATCCTGGCGCTGGGGAACTGTGCCATCAGCACGGAGATCTCGAGGGTCAGCGTCCACAGGCGGCAGGCGTGCCGGATGGCGGCCACGTCCAGCTCGCCGTCGTGCGGTCCGCCCTCGATCATGAACGCGAGCAGGTTGATCGAGGCCAGGTTACAGGCCGTATCGTCCAGGAACATGTACTCGGAGCACGGGTTGCTGGCGCGGATCCGGCCGGCGGCGGGGCACGTGTGCCACTCGTTGATCGTGGTGTCGAACTGCAGGCCCGGATCGGCGCAGGCCCAGGCGCTGTCCACGATCTTCTGCCACAGGTCGCGCGCCCGCACGGTGCGCTGGATGGTGCCGTCCGTGCGGCGGATGAGATCCCACGTGCCGTCCTCTTCGACCGCCCGCAGGAAGTCGTTCGTCACGCGCACCGAGTTATTGGAGTTCTGGCCGGAGACCGTCTGGTAGGCCTCCGAGTCCCAGTTCGTGTCGAACTCGGGGAACTCGAGGGTGCGCACGCCCTCGCGGCCGAGCTGCAGCGTGCGCTGGATGTAGTTTTCGGGGACCTCGGCGCGGCGGGCCTCGCGGACGGCCTTGCGCAGGGCCGCGTTCGCGCGCGGGTCGAACCGAGCCTGTTCGTCGAGGTCGGTGGCCTCGTGCCCGGCCTGGAGCACGGCGTTCAAGTGGCGGTTGCACAGCCGGCTGCCGGCCACGAGGGCGGCGACTTTCTTCTCCTCGAGCACTTTCCACTCGATGAACGACTCGATGTCCGGGTGGTCGATGTCCACCACCACCATCTTGGCGGCGCGGCGGGTGGTGCCGCCGCTCTTGATGGCGCCGGCGGCCCGGTCACCGATCTTCAAGAAGCTCATCAGGCCGCTCGATCGGCCTCCGCCCGACAGCGGCTCGTTCTCGGCGCGGATGTTCGAGAAGTTCGAGCCCGTGCCCGAGCCGTACTTGAACAGCCGCGCCTCCCGCATCCAAAGGTCCATGATCCCGCCCTCGCCCACCAGGTCGTCTTCGACCGACTGGATGAAGCAGGCGTGGGGCTGCGGGTGCTCGTAGGCGCTCGTCGAGCGCTGCACCTTGCCCGTTTCGGGGTCGCAGTAGTAGTGCCCCTGGGCCGGGCCGGTGATCCCGTAGGCCCAGTGCAGGCCCGTGTTGAACCACTGGGGGCTGTTGGGCGCGCCCATCTGCCGCGCGAGCATCGTGGTCATCTCGTCGTAGTAGGCCCGTGCGGAGGCCTCGTCGTCGAAGTAACCGTGCTTCCAGCCCCAGTACGTCCAGCACCCCACCAGGCGGTGGAAGACCTCCCGGCTGTCGCGCTCGCCGCGGGTCCGGGCCGCCTCGGGGAGGTCGGCCAGGGCCGCCTCGTCCGGCACGCTGCGCCACAGCCACGCGGGCACACCGTCTTCTTCGACCTTGCGCAGCCGGGTCGGGACGCCGGCCTTGCGAAAGTACTTCTGGGCGAGGATATCGACCGCGACCTGGGACCACCCCTTCGGGACGAGAATGTCCTCGGCCTCGAAGACCACCGAGCCGTCGGGGTTCGTGATGCGCGAGGTGCGCGGCTCGAACTCGACGCCGGCGAAGGGGGTGGGATCGTCACGGGTGAACAGACGGGAGATCTTCATCGGAGGCGACCTCGTGGGACTGAGAGCTGTCGAGGGAACGGAGAGGGAGCACGAAACGGGACGGGCAGGTAGATCATGGCCGCGGGGGCGGGGGGCACCGTGTGGGCCTGGGAGTCATGTGCGCAGACAGCGCATTATCATCGGTCGGGGACAAGGAGGCCTGGGCCGGCTCCGATCCCCGTGGAGCCAGCGGAGCCGGCTGCGGCTGGCGCCGCCTTGCTGGGCCGGAAGGGCCCCGGGACCTACCCGGGTCCGACCCGGCGGCTTGGTCTGAACCCCTAGATCTTGGGGCGACGACCCTTCTACAACACAAGATCCGGGGGCCGCAAGATTCCCGCCGGAGGTCGGGAGCCATCGGGGCGGGGCCAAAGTGAGCGCGCGGGCCACCCGGCATCCACGAGATTTCCACAGCTTTTCCACGTGCTCGGAGTGCGCCTTTTCGACCGTCCGATCCCGAAGGAGGCGGTTTCGAGTCGAGCGCTAGGTCACGGGATTTCAGCCCACTTGGATGACCCAAACGGGCTGGCATGCGTAGTATGCGCAGAGGTGGGGAAGCGGACCCCGAGGCGCGGCATGCCCCACCGATCTATCGACAGCAGCCGGGAATCCGGCCCGTTGGCCGGTCCCAAAAAAGTCGAGGGGCGGTCCGGAATTGCGTCCCTGCCGGTCGGACCGATCCGGGGCCAGTGGAGGCCATCGTCCCCACCCCCGGGTTCCTCGTCCGCGTCGTACGAGATCGCCTTCGGCGCGGGGCGCATGGGTGGTTCGGTCCTCGCGGCCCTGTGGGCCGCCGTGTTGCTCCCGTGCGGCGTACGATGTTCGAGTCGAGCCCATCGGTGCGGCAGAAGACTCATATCCAGATTGATACGAAAAAAGCATGGTTTCCCAGGGCGGGAGGTCGTCGTCTTCGTGGCGGTTCGGGTACGGGTCACGATCCTCCTGTTCGAACAGACGCGACTGCGTCGAGTCTTCGCGGTGTCGAAGTTCATCCTCGGTCGGGCGACCGTCACGGCGCTCTTGCCGCAGGTGGCCGCTGGCCTCCGTGGGAGCATCGGATCATCCGACCGGCCCGGTTCGGGTGGGCCGCCGGTACCTCCGATCTCTTGCGGGGACGGCCGTTCCCGTTCGTCCCGCCAGGGGGGCGGCCACGACCGTGCGCCGCCGAGCGGGTCGGTTCGTGCGTCTGCTGTGGGCATGCCCGGTGGAGGTCGAGGTGCGCGCCCACGATGGCACCGTCGCGCGCCCGAGTCACGTGCGGCACGTCCTTGCCCGGGCCCTGCTCGACGTGGAGACCGAGGGCGCGCTCGCACCGGGGGCGGTCCGGTGGCGTGCCGGCGGCGGGCAGACTGCGGGGGCGGGGACACGACGCGCATGGCCGTGACCGATCCGGCGCCTTCGGGGGGGCTTGTGCAGGCGAGCCGCGTGACCTTCGTCGAGGCCCTCGACGTCCTCGAACGCCCCTGCGCGCGGTCCGGGCGCACGCCCCGTGGGGCGATCCGGCCGTCCGTGAGCCTGCGTGGGCCTCCCGGCGCTGGACGTGCACGGGCTCGCCGCGTCGGCCCGGGGTCCCGGGCCCGCTCTGGGCGACGTGGGTCCGGGGGCGTGCTAGACTCCGATCAGGGATCGGCGCGCGCATGGGCCCTTGCACCGAGAGCCGGGCATGTCGCGCCGCCCGCGAGAAAGGTTCATGGCACGACGAAACAAGACACCGGCCGCCCCGCCGGCGACGGCGCGGCTCGACGAACTCGAGCGGTTGTCGGCCATCGAGACGCTCAAAGGGCTCGAAGGCAAGGATCGCGTCACCATCGGTGAGCTGGTCGGCTACCTCGAAGCGCGCAACCTCTGGCACCAGTTCTCCAAGATCACCATGGGGGACATCCGCACCGCATTTCCGCCGCCCAAGAAGTCGGCCAAGCGCAGTGCTGCGAGCCGGCGCCGAAAGAAGGAGCGCCTGCTCGAAGACGAACTCGGGGCTGCGCTCGACGAGCGCAGTTCGAAGCGGGCGGCGAGGCCGCGCGACGACGGCTTCAAGACCGAAGACGTCGCGCGCCGGGTGCTGCCGTTCATCGAGGCCAACGGGGACGTGACGGTGGACGAGATCGCCGAGTACGTCCGCCTCGACAGCACGTTCGCGGATCTCGGGAAACGTGCGCTGCGCACCCACCTCGAGCGCCTGGTCAAGCTGGGCCGGCTCGAGCGCGTGGGCGCGGGCCGCAACGCCGTCTACAGCGCGCTTTGACCCCGGGTCGCGCGGCGCGGGTCGGTCGCCGGCCGGGCCCCGGACGGTGGCGGCCGCCGGCGCGTCACCCGCCTGAGTTGCTCGCGGGCCGACGCCTTCGCGACAGGTCCACGATGGTGGGCAGGACGAGCAGCGCGGCGGCCGCGATGGAGAGGATCGCGGCGACGGACAGCGCGCCGATGCTGCGCAGACCGCCCGAGTCGGCGATCGAGAAGGCGGCGAACCCCACCGCGGTGGTGGTCGTGGCGGCGGCGATGGCCCCGCCCGTCTCCGCCACGGCGTCGGCGAGGCTTTCGCGGTCCGGGCTCGATCGGCGGATCCGATCGGTCAGGTAGACGCCATTGTCCACCCCAATCCCGAGGATGGCCGGCAGGATCGGAAGGTTGAAGAGCGTCAGCGAGATCCCGAGGGCCCCCATCACGGCCAGCATCCACCACAGGCCGAGGCCGAGCGGGACGAGGGTCAACGCCGTCCACGACACGGCCCGCAGTTGCCAGAACACAAGGGCGGTCACGAGTACGCCGGCCATGCCCAGGACGACCGGCGCCTCCTCCTCGAGGGCCAGGTACATGGCGGCGTAGACCGTCGTCTCGCCCACGAAGCGCTGGCGCGCGGGATCTTCCACGTAGTCGTGCGTCTCCTCCATGAAGGCCACGCCCTTTTGGATGTCGGCGGCGTCGAAGGCCGGGTAGGCGAAGATCCCCTGCTTGCCGTCGGATGCGGCCACCTTGCGCCACACCACCGCGGGCAGGTCCGTGGGCACGAAGGGCTTGGCCCGCAGCATGCGCAGCAGGAGCTGCGCGTCCTCCCGCGAAAGCGCCCCGTCGGGCGCTGCGGGATCGGTCCCGGCGCCGGTGTGGTCCGCCGTCGCGCCGGTCCCTTCGCGGTCGGCCGTCGCGGTGCGGTCCGCCGCCGCGCCGGTCCCTTCGCGGCCGCCCCCCTCGGACCCGCCGCGTCCCGGGGCCGTTTCGGCGGGTGATGGGTCTCCGGGTGCGGGGGGCCCGGTCGGCGTGGGCGGCCCACCACGCGCCTTCGAGCCCGGGGCCGTTTCGGCGGGTGATGGGTCTTCGGGTGCGGGGGGCCCGGTCGGCGTGGGCGGCCCGCCACGCGCCACCGAGCCCGTGGTCGGCCCGTCGTGCGGTCCCTCGGGCGCGGCCTCGCCCCAGTCGTCGTCGCCGCCGTCGAGGCCCCAGTCGTCGCCGCCCTCGGCGTCCCCGCGCGAGGTGTCGTCGGGCGCCTCGCCGGCCAGGGCCCGCAGCCGGCGAAAGGCGGTGTCCGGCACGTCCTCGGCCAGTTGCGCGATCTCCTTCTCGCGCAGGGCGAGATCCACCTCGGGGGGAGGCAGGAGATCGGGTGCGCCGAACAACTCGGCCACGACCGAGGTGCCGGCGAGCCGCCGCGCGGCGTGCCGCCGCCGGGCGAACGCGAGCGCCCGCCGTGCCGCCGGCAGGTCGTCCACCACCAGCACGCCCGCATGGATGTCCTTGCCGAAGATCCGCGAGATGAGGTGGGTGTCCGCCTCGGTGCGGGCGCGGGCCTCGTCGGACTGGAGCTTGCGCCCGTCGTACTCGAAGCCGACCCGGCGCACGCCCTGGAACGACAGCACCGTCGCGGCCACGAGGAGCGCGAACAGCAGGCCGGCGCGGTCCAGCAAGGCGGCGGCGAGCGACCGGGCCGCCGTCTCCCGCCGCGGCCGGGCCGGTCGCACCCCTACGAGGACCGCCAGCGCCGGCAGCACCGTGACCATGGCGACCAGGCAGGCCGCGACGCCCATGGCGGCGATGATCCCGAACTCCCGGAAGACCGGGAACGCCGAGGTGGCCATGACGACGAAGGCGCCCATGGTCGTGGCCGAGGCCACCAAAAGCGGCACCACGAGCCCTGCGAACGCCAGGCGGATCGCCTCGGGCTCGTGGTGGGCGCGGCGGTTGCGGCGGATCCGGGCGTAGAAGTGGATCCCCGCGTCGATGCCCATGCCCATGACCACGGTGGAGATGAGGCTGGTCATGGAGTTGAGGTGCCCGAGGACCAGGTACGTCGCCCCCATGGACCAGGCGACGCCGCAGGCGAGCGGTACCAGCAAGACCAGCACGGCGCGCACGGACCGGAACAATACGTACAGGATGAGCGTGACCCCCACGGCGGCGAACGCCCCCGAGCGCACCATGTCGCGCCGGATCGTGCGGTGGCCGAGGGCCTTTACGACGTACGGGCCGACCACGTTGACGGTGACCGAGGTCGCCCGCCACGGCCCGGGCGAGGCGAGGGTCTTCGCGATGCGGCGTTCCACGTCGTCGGTCACGGCGCGTGCGAACGCAAGGTCCGACGACGGGCGCACGGGGCGAAGCAGCATCACCAGGGCGTCGATGCCGTCGCGCTCGTAGTAGTCCCGAAACCCGGTGCGCTCGTAGGAGCGCTGGCGCTCGGCCTCGATGAAGGCCCGCAAGCGGTCCGGGGCGGCCGGATCGGGCTCGTCCACGCACACGTCCTTGGCGGCGCGGCAAAACTCGTAGTGGCTCCAGGCGGAAACCAGCTTGCGCAGCTCCGACATGCGCCCGGCGTCGAGGTAGTAGAGGGCGTGGGCCACGAAGAAGTCGCTGGGCAGGCGGTAGTCCACCGCCTCGATGAGCGGGTCGGGCTCGAACGCCTCGGCCAGGGCGTCGGCCAGCGCCCGCCGGGCCGGGGCCGTGCCGCCCTTGACGACCAGGTTGACGCTGCCGGTGCTGCCGAAGGTGGCCTCGTAGTCGTCGAGGCTGCGGACCACCGGGTGGTTTGGCGGCAGCAGGCGCCGCAGGTCCGTGTCGATACGAAGGCGCGCCGCGAGGAGGACCGAGACCAGCGTCACCGCGGCGGCGGCGGCCAGGACGAGGACCGGGTGCCGGAGGATCCACCCGATCCAACGGTCGCGGTATGTCGCCACGGGCGACACGGACCGGGAGGGTGGCACAGGGCCGAAGGCGCGGAAAGAGCGCAGCCGGCCACCCCGTGCGCGCGGTCATGGGGCGCCGGCGGCGCTCGCGGCCCGGGGCGCGAGGGCGAGCACCCGCGGTTCGACGTGCGCGGCCAGGTAGCGCGCGCCCGCCACCGTAAGGTGCACGTCGTCCCCGGCGCGCACCCGCACGCGGCGCCCGCCCGGCCCGATGGGCAGGCGCGCGGCGTAGCGCCCGCGGGCGTCGGCGAGCACGGGCCAGATGTCGAGGAACCGGGCGTCCTTGCGGATCGCCATCTCCGCCCGGACGATCCGGTTGATCCGGATCATGCGCTCGCCCAGGCGCCCCCGGCCCATCACGGGCATCCCGATCCATCCGAGGCGCGCGCCGCCGCCCTGGAGCGTGTCCGCGAGCCGCGCCACGCGGGCGGCGTAGGTGGGTGTCCAGGCCGGCTCGTGCCAGCGGATGAAGACCCGCCGGCCGCGCGGCCCGCGGCGGCGCAGGGCGATCCCCTGGGCGTCGTTGCCGCCGAACATCACCAGACACAGGTCCGGCCGCACCTTCGCCACGAGCTTCTCGGCCCGGGCCTGCCAGTCGAAGAAGTCCGGCCGGGAAAGCCCCGTGCTCGGCCGCCCCTCCCGATGGACGGAAAGGCCCGCGGCCGCCAGCCGGCGCTCGAGGAACAGGCCGAAGGCCCCGCCGACCATGCTGTCGCCGATGAACAGGACCGAGTCGGCCTGCGCCCGCGCCTGCGCAAGGCGCGGCACGGCGGCGGCTGCGAGGGCCCCGCGGCACAGGCCACGGCGGGTGAGCGGGCCGAATCGCACGGCCGGGGTTGTAGCGCCGCGGCGGCCGGCCTGCACGGCCGCAGGGCTTGCACCCGGGCCCGGTTCGCGTCACGGTACCGGCCCGCGGTCGCCACGGCCGCCCGCCACCGAGGTTCGAAGACCATGGACGATACCACGCGCGAGCGCATCCAGTCCCTCATCGACCGCAACCGGGTCATGCTCTTCATGAAGGGCAACAAGACCTTCCCGCAGTGCGGCTTCTCCGCGGCGGTGGTCGAGGTCCTACGCAAGTACGACGTGCCCTTCGAGACCTTCAACGTGCTGTCCGACCCGACGATCCGCGAGGGGATCAAGGTGTTCAGCGACTGGCCGACGATCCCCCAGCTTTACATCGACGGGGAGTTTATCGGCGGTTGCGACATCGTGCGGGAGCTCGACCGC
>Ga0256839_1004619_pt1 | contig 13315 bp, 9 predicted proteins | sample 354166metaG_FD_185968 | JGI IMG/M metagenome (GOLD analysis project Ga0256839, IMG submission 185968) | Hydrothermal vent microbial communities from Mid Atlantic Ridge, Atlantic Ocean - 354-166 | ecosystem: Environmental > Aquatic > Marine > Hydrothermal vents | place: Atlantic Ocean: Mid... | reverse complement strand
TTTGATTGGAATTGCCAGCAGATAAAATACTATCAATACGACAATTGTTCCCAGCAAAATAAAGCGCCATTGTAGCCAGATAGTCTCCACAACAAACGCTTTCACAGCAGGCCTGAAAAACACTAAGGAAAGCAAATAATCAAATAAAAAATTGTTGCGGAAAAAATAAAAAATGGAGCTCCAGCTAATGCCAGCATTAAGGGCCAGTACAAGCATTAAAAGAAACGTTTCGCTAAAAGGGATTACCCGCCGTTCCTGTATATTGACAAAAAAACCGTGGGGCTTTTTGATAGCGTACAACACATTCCGCCGAAATTCAACAAAACGCTGATAGGTAAATAAAAAAATAAATGCGTTTAATAACCCCAGAATAATATACAAATAGGAACGACTGCTAAACGCCTCGGAGATAACCAGAGGGACATCCCGGTCCGCACCTGAGGAAACTTCGGAAAATACCCCCTCTCGCTCCTGCCGATTGAGCGCAACCATACCAATCTTGTTCAAATAGAAATTCCCATGGATACCATTCTGCACCGATGGCATATTTAAATAATAATCTGAATAGGAATGGATAAAACTACCTTGAAGTTGCCCATTTTTTAAAGGTTCCTGGATAAACCGCGTTAACAATTGTATTTGAACCAGATCATGTACCACTGTTGTCGAATCTACCCGATAAGTTAAGGCTTTGCCACTAACTACCGGAAATATCAATTGTTCAGCAGCCTGCCGGATAAGCTCCTGCAGAGCCATGTAAGGTTTATGGCGTTTGAATACCTCCACCAGCTGGAATTGCACTCCTTCCGGTAACTGAGCCACTGGGATTAACGTATGGATAAAAAAAGGTACAGAAGATTCCGGTAATTGCCGGGCAAACTGGGTCAACAATTTTTCCACTGCCGGTGATGCTTGAATAAATTGCGTGGCAATACCGATGGCCATAATGCTGGGATGCCGATTGGCTAACGCCACCATTCGGGTTACTTGATCAATCCAATGGGAATAGGTGGGATATTTGCGAAATCCCTTCCGACCATTCAAAAAAATAGGTAATGCCTGAAACACGGCAATCCCCAATTCATCGCAAATACGGTAAAACGGTTCTGGTAATGGGTGATGGAATACATAAAGGCTATTAAACTTTCGCGATTTTAAAAACTGTAGATCCTGCCGTACCTGAGCGAGATTAAAAATTTCGACACCATTTTCCATTTGCAACAAATAATTACTACCGTGGAACACGGCACGTTGATGATTTAATAACAGAAGGGGATGGTGCACTGATACCTTTCGATTGGCCAGTGTTCCCATTATTGCATCGCGGATGGTATCTCCCTGATATATTTCCAACCGAAAATAAAGTGCGCCAGGATCTGAAGGAGACCAGAGGGGAAATTGCGTTAATGTATCCGCCATCAACTTTTTCCCCCGCAAAAAATGCTGGTTTGAATACAGCTGCGCGTCATTATGGAAAATGGTTACATGGGCACGAAGCAGGGTATCGCTTCCAACAGTGGAGGGGAACTGCCAGCGAATTATCATTAATGAATCTACCACGCGGGTCTGGTAAATAATGGGGGTAAACTGTCCTTTAGCCATGCGTTCTAAAAAAACCGCATGAATCCCTCCCATAATTCGAGGCTGATTTTCCGGCATCCATTCCGGTAATGGGAGTAGTTGCTGCTGGTATGGAACCAGCTGGATGGTAATGCGATTGGCGCCTTGACGTAAAAGCGAGAAAGGCAATAAAATTTTCTGGCGAAAATAAGGCTGATACCGTTGAAAAATAGTGGAATCATTCAATTGTACCTGTATGCCACAATTCTGGGGTACCAGGTGTAAATAATATAATGAATCTCCGGGATGCGAGAGCCAGATCGTTTTTTCCAATGTAATTGGGCGATTCAATTGTGCAGCAAAAGGAACGCGAAGGGCAATTCCTTCTTCACGATACTGCCATTCCCCATTTAAATCTACAAAATGATGGTAGGGATAGGCATTCTGAACACTCTGGAAAATAGCATTGCCGGTTAGGTTGGCAACATAAATAATATTCCGTGCTGCAACATCACTATGCCCTGAACCCAATAAAATGAGTAGAACAGCAACCCAAAACCGCTTCATATTCGATCCAATCACTAAAGTCTGGGATAATAAAATAAAAACCAGACCAAATTCAACTGATTTTTGGGAAAAACTTGAACCCTCAGAAATTCCCGAAGGTGAGGGAAAAATAAAAAACTCCTGAAGTTCAGTTGCAAACGCCCCCAAAACCTACGACGGGAAAAGACTATTAAGGATAACAAGTTAAAACATTTCTGGAAATTTATACCGCCTGGATTTGATTTTAGGCATTTCTGCAGGTCAACCACCATTTTCGAATGCGCTTGACTTTCCCTACCCGCAATTCTAAAATGAATTGTCCGGTAACCCACAACCACCAGAAGGTTGCCGGGTAACCAATGAAATCGGGAAAGGAGAGGTATATGATCGATACGCGTTTTTTTCCGGGAGCCAAACAATACTGGCATAATGGCCAGTTATATGACTGGAATACGTTTCAAGTTCATGTCATGGCCCATGTGGTACATTATGGCAGTTCGGTATTTGAAGGAATTCGGGCTTATGATACCGACCAGGGACCGGCAATCTTTCGTTTACCAGAGCACTTGAGACGTTTTGAACATTCAGCCCACACACTCAACATGCACCTCCCTTACACTCTTGAGGAGATCACAGAGGCCATAAAAGAGGTGATGAAGGTTAACCGATTGCGGAGTGCTTATATCCGCCCCAATTTATTTTACGCCTATGGAAATCTGGGATTGGTACCCAAAGCATCTCCCGTGGAATTAACCATCGGATGCTGGGATTGGGGTGCTTACCTGGGTGAAGAAGGTCTGGAGAGAGGCGTTCATGTACTGCTTTTACCCTGGCGCCGGATGCATCACTCCCAAATTGATATGCGGGCCAAATTGGGGGGTATGTATGTGCAATCCAACATTGGTGCCACTTTTGCTCGCAATCATGGATTCGATGAAGGGGTATTTTTAAACCTGGAAGGCCGAATTGCCGAGGGGCCTGGCGAAAACATTATTATTGTTAAAAATAGTGAGTTGTACACCAACGACGTTACCGAGTCCATTCTGGAAGGGATTACCCGCACCACTATTTTAGAATTAGCCCGGGATATGGGATATGTCGTGCACATCCAGCCCATAACGGTGGAAGACTTTTTAGGAGCTGACGAAGCCTTTTTTACCGGTACCGCGGCAGAAGTGACCCCGATTACCCGTGTGACCGATGGTAGCGATCCCGCAACTTCCAGTGAGGATTGGAAGGCATATACTATCGGGAATGGCACACCGGGCCCCCTGACTCGCCAATTGGCTCAGCGGTATGCAGAAACTGTAAGGGGAAAACTCCCCCAGTATCGTGAAAAATGGCTTACATTTGTGTACGAAAGCGCCGAAGAAGCCCGAAAATACTTAAAAGATACCGATACCGAAGGTGTAACCAAGTTTTAAGATTAAGAAGGAGAAAGAACCTATGCCCACATTGTCCAAACGTGCGGCGCAAATGCCAGCCTCGCCCATTCGAAAACTGGTACCATTCGCTGAGGGGGCTAAATCACGAGGTATTCATGTTTACCACCTGAACATTGGCCAACCCGATATTGCTACCCCCAAAGAAATGATGGAGGCTTACCGTCATACCCAGTTAACCGTATTACCTTACAGCCATTCAGCCGGCAGCTGGGAGTACCGCGAACACCTTGCAGCATATTACCGCCGCCACGGCATACCGGTGGAAAAGGAAAATGTGCTGGTAACCACTGGTGGCAGTGAAGCTATTATTTTTACCTTCATGACACTTATGGATCCTGGAGACGAAGTAATTATTCCCGAACCATTTTACACCAACTACAACGGTTTTGCTGTGGAAGCGGGGGTAACAGTCGTTCCCGTCACCTGCCATCGGGCTGATGGTTTTCAACTCCCCCCTGACGACGCCATTGAAGCCCGCATTACTGAACGTACTAAAGCTATTTTAATTTGCAACCCGAACAATCCCACTGGTTATGTGTTCACCCAGGAGGAACTGGAACGGCTATTGAAAATTGCCCAAAAATACGACCTTTTCTTACTGGCGGATGAAGTTTATCGGGAATTTGTGTACGATGGCGCTCAGCATCACTCTATTTTAAGCTTACCGGACATCGGAGAGCGCGGGGTAATTATGGACAGCATCTCCAAACGTTACAGCGCCTGTGGCGCCAGAATTGGTTGCGTGGTCACCAAAAATCCAGCCATTCTGGAAGCAGCACTCAAATTTGGGCAGGCACGATTATCTCCGCCCACACTGGACATGATAGCTGCCGATGCGGCACTGCTAAATACACCTCCCGAATATCTACAAAACGTAGTGGAAGAATATCGGCAACGCCGCGATGTGGTATTCGAAGCCCTGGGGACAATACCGGGAGTGGAAGGTTTGAAACCCAAAGGGGCATTTTACACCATTGTAAAACTGCCAGTGGACGACGCCGAGAAATTTGCTACCTGGTTGCTTAGCGATTTCAACTACCAGGGAGAAACGGTAATGCTGGCACCAGCCAATGGTTTTTATGCCACCCCGGGCAAAGGCGTGGATGAAGTTCGCATTGCTTTTGTGCTTAATGTTGAGGCAATGAAGCGTTCAATGGAAATTCTACGGGTAGCGCTGGAACAATATCCAGGCAGACAGTAAAATTCTACTACTCATTCTTTCGCAGGGGTGACTAAAAAGTGAAATTTTATGAGAACATGAATTAAAACACCCATATTTACCTTGTTTTTTTCCATGCATTTTAACTTTTTAGTCACCCCCGTTCTTTATCCGCAATAAAATGCCTGGCTACTTTTGATTTTGAAATGTTAACTTCCTATACCATCCCACGTTTTTGGAGAACTTCTCTAAATTCTAACAGTAAAAAAACACAACAGAGGAGGGCCGGTCATGTCTTATCGGTTGTTCTTATTTCTTTTGTTGGGACTCCCATTAATTGCCTGCCAGGCACAATCCCAAAATCAATCTCAAATAAAGGAGGGCAAAACAATGGCATTCCAGTTACAAAGCCCTGCCTTCAAGCACGAGGGGAACATTCCCGTCAAACATACCTGTGATGGCCCGGATTTATCCCCACCCCTCCAGTGGAAAGGTGTGCCACAGGGCACTCAAAGTTTGGTACTAATTTGCGACGATCCAGATGCTCCCCTGGGCACTTGGGTACACTGGGTTATGTACAACATACCCCCCACCCGTAACGCATTACCCGAAGGTGTGCCACCAGAATCCACAGTACTGGAGGGGATTGTTCAAGGAATCAATGATTTTAAACGGATTGGTTACGGGGGTCCGTGTCCACCTGCTGGTAAACCCCATCGCTACTTTTTTAAATTATACGCTCTGGACGTTCCCTCTGACTGGGAAAGCGGTTTAACCAAAGTAGCAGTTTTGAAAAAAATGGAAGGCCATGTACTGGCAGAAACCCGCTTGATGGGACGCTACCAACGATAAACCGTCAAATTGCCAGGGAAGGCCCATCCCCCCATTTTCTGCCTTTTCTGTTGCCTACAAGGGGAATTTTCTGCCCATGCACTCACCCTTCTGCCCCACATGACGATTATGAGCATTGGACGTATAAACAGTGCAAACATATGAACGAAAAAAAATATCGGGCATTAATTGTTGATGATGAATACTATCTGGGTCAAATCCTGGCACAGGCCCTCACCCCGGAAGGCATCGATGCCGTTGCTGTTACCGATGTGGACACTGCCCTGGAAAAACTTCATCAGGAGCCGTTTGACATTGTGATTTCGGATATCTACCTGCCAGGAAAAACAGGGGTCGATCTATTTCATCAAGCACTGAAACAATTCCCTGATATTCCCTTTATCTTCATGACGGGAAATCCTGATCTGGAAATGGCGGTGGATTTTCTAAAAAAGGGGGGGTATGACTACATCGTAAAACCTTTTATGATACCAGATTTTATAAAAAAAGTGCATCAGGTCATTAATAAATCCCACCAACGGCAACAGCAACAACACCTGGTAAATGATTTGAAACAAATCCTCAATCGACGATTGCAAGAGTTACGAATATTTCAGGATATCATAGAAAGCTCCACCGATGGCCTTTTGGTAACCGATACCGACGGGATAATTGTTAAAACCAATCGCGGTCTGGAAGCTATGACCGGCTTAAAAGATGCTGTACTTTCCATGCGTCCCCTCGCCACCCTGGAAAAAACCACTTTTCCGCAATTGCAATTTGCGGATATTCTCGAGATGGTTCAATCCCGGGGAAATTGGAGTGGTGAAACTACCGGCTATCGCTTGAATGGCGAAACATTTATTGCTCAACTGTCCTTCTTTCCCATTTTAAACGAAAGTGGTGATGCTTTTGCTTACGCTGCCTTAATCAAGGATGTTTCTGAACAACGCCGCATGCAACGCGAATTAATTGACAGCTTAAAAAAATTGACCCAGGCACAAGAAGCCACCATCTTTGGCCTGGCGAGGCTGGCCGAATATCGTGACCAGGCCACCGGTTTTCATCTCGAACGAATTCGCAGCTACTGCCGTACTCTGGCAGAAGCCCTGCACCACCATCCTCAATTCCAGGAAACTGTAACCCATCAGTTTATCGAAACATTATATCGCACAGCGCCGCTGCACGACATTGGTAAAGTAGGCATTCCAGATTATATTCTACTAAAAGCCGGCAAGCTTTCCGCCCAGGAATTTGAAATCATGAAGCAGCACACTATTATTGGGTATCAAACACTGCACTCAATCCAGCAGCAATATGGTGATCTGGATTTTTTGAAAATGGGCATTGATATTACCTATTGCCACCATGAACGCTATGACGGTAAAGGTTATCCCCGGGGCTTAAAAGGAGAGGAAATCCCTTTATCCGCACAAATCCTTTCCATTGCTGATGTTTACGATGCCCTTACTACCGAACGGGTTTATAAAAAAGCTTACAGCCATGAAAGATCGTTACAAATCATGTTAAAGGAACGGGGAAAACATTTTGAACCTACCCTTTTTGATGTATTTTTATCCATTGCAGATCAATTTAATGACATTCGCAAAACGTTTATTGAAAAACCCCAGACGCCATTATTCATTACCTGACACATACCAGATTGATTAAGCGTTTCTTTTTTATGCCCCGCCATGTTAATTTTCCCCAAAAACGGAGTTTTAAGTGAACTGGCAAGCCATTCCCTTTCCCGATAAAAATACCATTTATACTGATTATATTACTCATCCTGAGCGATTGTCCCGTTTTTTTCCCATATCTCCTTTTCAATCCTTAGAGCCCATTCTGGAACAACGGGTAAGGCAAAGTTTTCCCCGCAATACGCTGGTTGCTATTCTGGAACGGCAACACCGCCAGTGGGGAACAACACCTGCCATTACCACCCATCTCAAAGCTTTAAAGTCGCCGCACACGCTGGCAGTGGTTACCGGACAGCAGGCAGGTATTCTGGTAAGCCCGTTGTACACCATTTACAAAATCATGACCACCATCCAGCTGGTGCAACAGCTTCAGCTCACTTACCCCCAATATCGTTTTGTACCGGTGTTCTGGATGGAGGTAGATGACAGCGATTTTAAAGAAATTGCCCACTGTCATTTGCTTTCACGACAAAATACGCTAATGGAATTGCACCTGGAAGAACCTCCGGAGGATTCTGGAAAGCCCATTTTTTTACGTCAACTCCCGCAAACCATCGCCCAATGGCCAGAGCAAATAACTGAGGCAGTACTGCCGACTGAATTTCTGGAAAGTGTATTGAACCGCTACTTTAGTGCGTACCGCCCCGAAGAATCCATTGTTACGGCTTTCGCACGGATGCTGGTACAACTGTTTGGCAACCATGGCTTACTGATACTGAACCCCAGCGACAAGGCAGTAAAATCCCTGGGAGCACCAATTTTGCGAACCGCCATTGAACGGCGCCATGAAATTCTGGAAACTTTCTGGCAACGGAATCGGGAACTGGAAGCTGCCGGCTACCATTCGCAAATTCATTTAAAGCATCAGCAAACCCTGTTATTCTGGATAGACGACTCGGGAAAGCGGGTGCGCCTGGACTGCGATAGCGATGACCATTGTTTTTTACGCTACAGTAATAGCGGTAAACAACAACCATACCAGCAGGTTTTAGAAGCCATTGAAAGAACACCCGAACGCTTTACAACCAATGTCGCTTTACGCCCTATTTTTCAGGATGCCGTCATCCCCACCGGTATATATGTTGGTGGTCCGGCGGAAATTGCTTATTTTGCCCAGCTTCATGCCCTTTACCCGTTGTTTAACATTCCCATGCCGGTCATTTTCCCCCGGCATCGTATTACTATTGTGGAACGTAAAATTCAGAAAATTATTAAGAAATACGCGATTGAATATTCCCAATTATTTCAGGAAAATTTCCACTTTCTGGAAAACGATCTGACCAGACGATTAGCACACCACCCCCTTCAACAACAGCTGGCTGAAATCCAACACCATATTGCGCAGCAACTGCAACAATTGACGCCGACAATCCAGGTATTTGATCCCACATTGGTAAAGTCGTTGCAGCATACTCAGCAAAGTATTGACCACGCGCTACAAAAATTTTCTCATAAAATTCAGCGGGCATTTGAACGGCAGGAAACCACCCGCAGCGAACATTTAAAACGGCTGCTGTTGTACGTATTCCCCAATCACCACCCTCAGGAACGCGTGCTGGCTCCCCTGTACTTCCAGATTAAATATGGCTGGGATTTCTGGTATACCCTGTTGGAAACGCTACCAACGGACGTCCGTACCCATTGGGTGGTAGAATTGTAATGTTACCGTACCAGCCGAAATTTATCTCCCAGGTACAGTTTGCGTGCTTCCGGGTCGTTGGCTAATGCTTCTGAATCACCTTCTTTTAAAATGCGCCCTTCATACAGCAGGTAGGCATGATCGGTAATGGAAAGCGTTTCGTGGACGTTGTGATCCGTAATTAATACACCGATGTTTTTTTCTTTTAATTTTAGCACAATGCGTTGAATATCCTCCACCGCAATGGGATCCACACCGGCAAAAGGTTCATCCAGCAAAATAAACTTGGGATTGGTAACCAGTGTGCGGGCTATTTCTGTACGGCGGCGTTCCCCTCCGGAAAGATTATACCCTTTGCTCCGAGCAATGTGCGTTATATTCAACTCGGAAAGCAATGCTTCAGTCCGTCGTTTGCGCTCTGCCCGGGGCATCCTTAAGGCTTCCATAATGGCCAGTAAATTTTCCTCCACTGTCAGCTTACGAAAAATAGATGGTTCCTGAGGCAAATATGCAATTCCACGCCGGGCACGCTTGTACATCGGTAAATGGGTAATTTCTTCATCATCGAGAAATATTTGACCATGATTGGGGCGAATGAATCCCGTAATCATATAAAACGTAGTCGTTTTACCGGCACCATTCGGCCCTAATAATCCCACAATCTTTCCCTGTTCTACCTGCAGGGTTACCCGATTCACCACCGTGCGTTTTCCATAAACTTTTATCAGTTCCTGCGCCCGTAGTACAGAAGTTCTGGTTTGCTGTTGCCCGTTCATAACAGGAATTTAATCCTTTCTTCCTTTATTTCCATCATTTATCTGAGGAGTAGCGGAACTATCTGGCAACGGTTCGTATCTTCCTTCAGCGCCACCTTTAACCACAATGCTATCCACCTGCCCCTCCTTAAAAAATACCCGAATAGTATCGGCACTGGCGGTGTTTTTCCCTACAAAATGGCCGTTATCCGCTACATAATACTGGCTGGATGCCTGTTGGATAGCTTCCAAGTAATCCAGACGACTTTCTTTTAAATAAAGATGAATCCATTTACCACTTAACTGATTTTCCCACCCGTTGAGGCTATCGGCAATGGATACGGCATGGGCTTTATTCCCCACTACCGAAATGCGTTGCACCCGATTGCCGCTCAGGTAAAAGATTATTCGGTCCCCCATTAATTGATTCCCCTCCTGGCGCGCTACCGGTTGTACCTGCAATACTGCGGTAGAATCATCCAGATTGTAAATAATAGAATCACATGTGGCTTCCATGCGTTGTTGTAATACACGCACGTTCCGGCTGGCTACGGCCAGACGACCAGGGCGAAAAAAATAGGCCAATTTATGGGCAAAAATATGTAGGGTATCCTTTTGGGTACTATCCAGTTGCATAAAATGGGCATTTTTTTCCACAAATGCCAGATGACGTTCCGGGTGATATTCTCCCTGTTGAGCTGTAATGATGACCCGCTGGCTATCATCCACGATGGTAATATGTTGTTCCGCACGTGCCGCATCTGTTTCGTAAAAATACTCCAGGTAAGGGGTACGGAGTTTACGTCCTGGCTGTTTTAACACCACTTCTCCTTCGGCAATGGCTTTGCGGGTATCCTCCCAGTAAGTAATTTGATGAGCAAAGAGGATAGTATTTCCCTGTTGTAATCGTACGTTCCCTTTAAGCACTACTTTACGGGCTACAGGATTATAAATAGCGCGATCACAAAATAAATGGAGGGAATCTTGTTGAATATGGACATCACCTTCCAGGATGCGAAGGGGTACACCATTGCGTTCCTCTCCGCGGGAGACCAAAGCATGGATGAGTTGTAACCGCGATGGTTGTTGGTTTTGTTCGGCAACGGCGTCCTGGCTATTCAGTGTTTTCCACCCGAACGCTCCAAGCCATAACCCTGCGGTAAATAAGAAAATTATAGCGCGGCCATTCACGGTGCCTCCGGGGTTGTGGTCTTTAAGGGCACTTTCCGTCGGGAATAACCGCGGGGATTTTTAATTTCATAATTCTTTAAATCCGCGTCTGATATAAAAGCATCGCCTATTATGGTATCCGTTTCAGTGGTAAAAATAACGGGCACTTCACTAATAATCTTTTGCCGACGATTGTCCCACTGCAAGATCTCTGTTTGTAAGACAATTCCGCTATCAGAAACCACCACCACTTTTCCCTTTGCTTCCAGATTGTTCGTAGCATTATCCACGCGTCCTTCCTGTGCAGTGAGAACAGAATTATGCTGACCTGCGTTATCAAAAAAATCAACATGAATCGAATCTTTCAACAACGTTTCGTTGCGTTTTTTATAATATAGAATATGCCCTGCCCAAACTTCAGCCACTTTTTGGCCTTCACGTGTAATAATTATGGTAGCTTGCCAGCTTTCCTGGTCGGGAACATTAACCTCATTTTGCGTGTTCACCACTGTTTCCGAAGGTTCTTGTTGGGACTGGCACCCCAGCATTACCATTAAAAAAAATATGAAAGCAATGTAGCGTATTCTGCACATAATAGAAATTTAATCTTTTCACCTTAGAGAAACACCTGCTGTTTTAAAAAGCAATTCATAATTTTGTTGTACCATTTCCTATCCTTTCCGATATTTTTCTTTCGAACCAAAAAGGAGAAAGTTTCATGGCAACGTCCTTTCACCCACCACAGCGCGTGTTAATGGGCCCCGGCCCCTCAGACATTCATCCCCGGGTGCTGGCGGCTATGGCCCGGCCCACGATTGGCCATCTGGATCCAGAATTCATCCGTATGATGGATGAAATGAAGCACCTGTTACAATACACTTTCCGCACGCAAAATGAAATGACCTTTGTGATATCAGGCCCCGGTTCTGCTGGCATGGAAGCGGCGATCGTAAACATGGTAGAACCCGGTGACGCGGTTGTGGTGTGTATTAATGGCGTATTTGGTGGGCGAATGAAATCCATTGTGGAACGCTGCGGTGGTCACCCCATTGTGGTGGAACAGGAATGGGGGCGTGCTGTAGACCCTGAAGCACTGGAAGACACCCTTAAAAACCATCCGGAAGCCAAATTTGTAGCCTTCGTTCACGCTGAAACCTCCACCGGTGCTCTTTCAGATGCCAGGACCCTGGCTGAGATTGCCCATCGCTATAACTGCCTTACCATTGTTGATGCTGTAACCTCGCTGGGCGGTTCCCCTTTAGAAGTGGATGCCTGGCAGCTGGATGTGGTTTATTCCGGCAGCCAGAAATGCCTTTCTGCACCACCAGGACTTTCACCCATCACCTTTAGTCCTGCAGCCGTAGCGCATATTCAGAAGCGACGGTCACCGGTACAAAGTTGGTTTCTGGATGTCACTCTGTTAATGCAATATTGGGGAGGAGAACAGAAACGCGCTTACCATCATACTGCACCCATCAATACCCTTTATGGGTTACATGAAGCATTGGTTATGCTACAGGAAGAAGGCATTGAAAATGCCTGGCAACGACACCGCGAAATGGCTACGCTATTACAGCAAGAATTAACCGCTATGGGAATCGATTATTTTGTTCCAGATAAAGAACGCATTCCTCAATTAAATGCCGTCACAATTCCTCCTGGAGCCGATGATGCAGCAGTACGCAAACGTTTATTACAGGAGTACAATCTGGAAATTGGAGCAGGCCTGGGACCGATGGCTGGGAAAATCTGGCGAATTGGTTTGATGGGTACTTCCTGTAACCGGGATCATGTATTGTACTGCACCAGCGCCCTGAAAGCAGTGCTGGCATAAAAATCATTCTGGTCTTTTTAAGCAAGAAGCATCACCAATAATTTTAAAAACTTTACCTGAATCAGCTCAGAAAACATTAAATTTGGCGGGCAATTCAGGAAGGTAGTTCTTTGACGCTTAAACGCATTTTTACATTCTGGTATCCCCTGGCGCTCACCTGGTTAATGATGGCGGTGGAAAGCCCCTTCATAGCTTCGGTGATTGCGCGGCTACCGGAGGCAAAAGAAAATTTAGCCGCTTATGGGGTAGCTTTTGCTTTTGCCCTGATTATCGAAGCGCCCGTCATTATGATGCTGAGTGCAGCAACCGCCCTGGTAGATTCTCCAGAAAATTACCGGCGCGTCCGCAATTTTACCTACGCCCTCAATGCAGGATTAACAGCCATCATGTTATTGTTGCTCATTCCTCCAGTGTTCCATTTTATTATGGTTACCTTAATTCATTTACCAGAACAGGTAGCACACTTAACCTGGCTGGCATTACTTCTGCTACTCCCCTGGCCAGGCGCAATCGGGTATCGGCGCTTATTTCAGGGCATTCTTATCCGTTATGAAAGGACACGAATGGTGGCATATGGCACTGTTATTCGCGTGGTGGCTATGAGCGTAACCGCTATAGCTCTGGCACTTGGCACCTCCTTACCCGGAGCGGCTGTGGGTGCCAGTGCCCATGCTGC
>Ga0256839_1004618_pt1 | contig 13315 bp, 12 predicted proteins | sample 354166metaG_FD_185968 | JGI IMG/M metagenome (GOLD analysis project Ga0256839, IMG submission 185968) | Hydrothermal vent microbial communities from Mid Atlantic Ridge, Atlantic Ocean - 354-166 | ecosystem: Environmental > Aquatic > Marine > Hydrothermal vents | place: Atlantic Ocean: Mid... | reverse complement strand
AAATTACTTTAGTCCATATCATAAACCAATCCTACCATTGAATTTATCGTGTTTATATACGACTAAAGTATTAGTTCGGCTAAATATGAGTCATTTACTGGGTAAAAATATGCAAATTGGCTTCTTCCCTTATAGCACTCTAATCACCTCGTAAAGTCACCGTCACCTCAACCGTGATCGCATCATCACTCAAGGCTTGTTGCACCATGACACAGGCGTTCATTTCGCAGAACTATGCCTCGATTCTGGATTTTTGGCGTTACCCGAATTTTTGAGACTTGTTCAGGCTTTCCTTAGAATAATGCCTCAAAGCATCTGTAATTTTTCTTCATAGCGGTTCGCTAATCGTTTGTTGATAGTAGGTGTTGGTAACCGTTGCTTGATAATAGTTGTTTGCTAAAAACTATGCTGTAATGCAAATACCATCAGATTAAGGATTTTCTTAAAATGGCAATCAGCTCCACCATCATCAAACTCACTTTAAATATTGCCGATATGGATCGACATTATTATCAAACGCATGAACTAACAGTCGCGCAACACCCATCAGAAACTGATTTACGTTTTATGACAAGGGTAATCGCTTTTGTGATTAATGCTAATGAGTCATTAATGTTTACCAAAGGTTTAAGCACCGATGATGAGCCAGACCTGTGGCAAAAATCACTCACGGATGAGATAGAGTGCTGGATAGACCTAGGACAGCCCGAAGGAAAACGCATCCGCAAAGCCTGTGGACGGGCTAAAAAAGTTATTATTTATACCTATAATGAGCGCAAAGCACATAGCTGGTGGGAGCAACAAGCGAGCAAATTACAACGCTTTGATAATCTCAATGTGCATCATATTGATGCTCCCAAGGCAGAGGCTTTAGTGCAGCGCAATATGGAATTGCAATGTAATATTCAAGAAGGGGAGTTTACGCTGAGTGATGATACAGTCACGGTTGAGGTTACGGTGACCTTACGAGGGTGATTAGATTCTACCTTTGATTCAAGGTCGGTGATTAAGCGTTTGTTCAGTGGGTTTATGCAATAATTCACTAAAAAAAGAATTGTTATGAAAATACATGCGGTTTCTACAAGTGGTTCAAAAATAATTAAATTTATGTCACTTTGGCCATTGATTGGCTTAGCTTTTTCGCTATCGCTTTGGGCCAATAAATCATCCATCTTATTTCTAATTCTGATAGTGTTGTTTTTATTTCTATTTATATATACGCTATTTTTTGCAAGTTATGAGCTTTATATTAACTCTGAAAACCGAAAGGTCATAAAAAAAATAAAATGGTTGTTTATCACTAGCAAACTTGAATTTCCTCTTTCGGATTATAAAGGTATTTACATTTCATTGGGGGGTAGCGTAGCGAAAAATAATTATGGATCCTTAAAAAGTATTCAATTATATAATGTTGTTTTAGTTCACAAGTATTCTGCTACAGATACGGCTTACGGCACAAATATAATGGAAAACTTTGTTCTTAGTCACTTTATCAAGAGCCCTGAAGAAGCTAAAGAAATTGCATTAGGCTTTAGTAAACAGCTAAATATTGAGGTTTTTGTTGAAAAGCAGGTAGCTAAAACACATCCTAATTTATTAAAATATGCTGAAGGTTTTTAAGTGGAAGCTGAAATTTTTTACAATATATAATTTTGGGTGTCCAATTATTTCGCTAGAGAGCTACACTATCAAAATCAAATGACTTAGATTTTACTGTCCAGTTTTACTTGACCACTACAGTAATTACAATATAGGTTTATTGCAGTAGGCAAATAAGTTCGCAGACAGGCTTTAGTATTAGTCGAGTAAAGGTCTTTTATACTAGACTAGCTTCGTAGCTTGTCCCGCAACATTTTAACACCACTCAAAATAAAGTTAGGAAAATAGGCAATCAAGTAAGCAGGGATTCCTGTTACTGCATCTTTTTGCAAAAACTCTTTCGCATGTTGTTTGGCGATATGCCCATTGCCACCGAGTTTTAATCCCGCCAAGTGTAGCCATGCATTTTTTCGCATATAGGCGAGTAGATCTTTATTGTTGGGGTTACAGCTATCTTCTTTCAGTTTGTTGAAAAAGTAGCGAAAGTAGTAGGGCAAGTCCATTTTTTCAACACGTACATCAGAGCGATTCTCTGTCACGCGTGAATAACGCATGAGAATTTTATTGGAAAAAACCAACTGCGTGTTCATTCCATAAAGCAACCATAGATAGACATCTTCACCGAGTTTTTGCCCAGCAGGAAAGCCGCCTAACTCTAAGCAGTAATCACGTTCTAAGCACACGGCGGATGAATGTATAATGCCGTCGCTGCTAGTGTAAAGCGGGATGAATTTAGGCACTATGCCGCGAAAATCATCCGCTAAATCAACCGCAGGGAAAATGATCTTGTCACCTTCTTCTTTGATTTCATGGCGTACTGAATAGATTTTGTAATCAGGAAAGTCACGTACCAGTGAGTCCATTTCTTTTAGGTAGCCGTCTTTCCATTCATCATCCGCATCAAGCAAACAAACCATAGCGTGTTTGGCATTTTTGATGCCGGTATTTCGGGCAACCGATACGCCGCCATTGTCTTGATTAATAAGGCGGATTTTTCCTTTAGGTTGCTCATTAGCAATCGCTTCAACAATTTTTTCGCTACCATCTTGTGAGCCATCATTGACCACGACGATCTCATAGTTACTGTAGTCTTGCGCTAACACTGAATCCAGCGTGTCTTTGATATGACTTTTTTTGTTATACAGCGGAATAACGATAGAGAAGGCTGTGTTAGTTGAAGAAGAGGTAATCATTATTTTTCTCTGTTATTTGTATTTAGCATCAAGCTCAGCAAAGTAGTCTTGCCATTTTTTATTGATCGCTTCAGGAGTGAATGCCTTTACCGATGCTTTGCTGTTAGCGGATAAGTTTTGTCGTAAATCCGGTTCGTAAATCATTTGATCAATTGCTTTTACAAAGCCATCAAAATCTTGATTATCCACTAATAAACCATTCACTTTGTGCTGCACAATTTCTTTCACACCCGTTGGGCAATCATACGCCACAATAGGTTTGCCTAGGGATAATGCCTCCAGCAATACCATCGGGAATGCTTCTGTTTTACTCGTCATAAGGTAAAAATCAGCCGCCGCAAAAATAGGGAAGGGGTTGGACTTCTGACCGATTAAATGAACGCGGTCATCATCAGCTTTAATTCTTTGCTCAAGTTCGGCGCGACTATCACCCTCACCAATAATCACTAAATCATAACGGTTATCAGGGTCTTGATAGGCTTTAGTTTGGTAGAACGCTTCGATCATCACATCAAACTGTTTCACATCAGCAAGCCTACCAGCGGCGATCATGAACTTTCGCGGATGTTGGTAGCTTTCTAATTGAGCTTTTTGCTGAATTTCAGCAGGGTCGGTGGCGTTTTTGATAACCGCGACATTTTTTAAACCATGATCTTGTTCTAAAATAGTTTTTAAACCATCCGATACGGTGACAAGGTTGGGGCTAAAGCGCAGAATTTTTTGCAACATCAGCCGGTCAAAACTTTCAAAAATGATGGGGTTGCCATGAATCGTTAAAATACTTTTTTTGCGGTCGCTTAAAAAAGCGCAGAGGTTGGCAGACTCTAAAAAACTCACAATAACATCGTACTGCTCTTGTTTAATCAGCGCTTTAAAGGCTTTAACACGATCAAAAATAGTTTGTAGCTTGCCAATAAGTGAGTCGCGTTTTTGACAGTTTAGACTGATAATTTTTAAGTCTGTCTTAAAGTGCGGCGTCTCGTTACTCATCATCATGATATGCACCGTATCTCCCGCGTGATCAAACATCTCGGCCATATTCATGGCAACACGTTGACCACCGCCCAAGGCAAGGTCAGGGACAAAAATAGCTATTTTTCTCATGGGTTAATTTACGCTAGACGTAAGCAATTATAATTAAGCATATTTTAACGCTTTTCAGGTTAATCAGGGATGAATAAATGCTACAACGGATTTTATCACGTCTTTTTTCATAAGAATCTTACGGTGCCCCAAGCCAGTGGTAGTTATTGTTTTAGCGTTCGGTACGACCTGCTGTAAAAGCTTAGCTTGAGAATAGGGTACTTCGTGGTCATCTCTATCATGAACTAGCAGTAATTCTGCCGTTAAAGATTTAACGGTTTCAGTGGGTGAAATACTTTCCCAATCCCAGCTTATATCGTATGTTTTGCTGAGGCTTGATAATGCACGTTGTTCCATCGCTTTAAGTGTGGATGCTTTAAGATTAAATAACTGTCCAAACAAGTTGGTTACAAAATGAATATCGGCAAAATAGGCAATTAAGACGACTTTGTTCGCGTTAACCTTAAACTTATCCAGCGCTAAAAGAGCTGTGCCTGTACCGAATGAATGACCAATAATGGCATCGAAGGTGTTGTTGCTTGTCTCTGTTTTAGCAATTTCAGCAATAATTGAAGCGACATCCAGCATATTTGAGAACTTGCCTTCTGAATCACCATGCCCTGGCGCATCAAAACCAATTACACGGTAATTAGCATCAAGCAGTGGCTGAATAAAAGCCTGTAATTGTGTGCATCGCCCACCCCAGCCATGTGATAACAAAATGGTAGGGTGGTTTTTATTGCCCCAACTGCGTAGCGATATTTTTCGATCGCGAATAGTTAAATGATTTAATTGTGCGCTATCACGCCATTTGTGCTCGCGTCGAGGAATACCAAAACTCGGAGGTTGCATAAATAAGCGTAAAGCCAGTCGACCCGCTAAAGTCGGAGAGACTGCTTCTAATATTTTAAAGCTTGCCGACACGCCCCCAAAATAGAGCTTCATCGGCAGTGGCATTTTATGATTTTTAAAAGGGTGATCTTTGTTTTTGGATTTCATTTTTTGATGATTACATGCTTGTTATTTATGTTCTATAACATAAGTAAAATCTTTCTTTCGACACCGACTCATTCAGTCGTCCTTAGTGGTTAGGTTTTGATAATCTAAGCTAAATCCCATTGTTTTTCTTGATTAAGTTCTAGTGCAACTGACTTAAGCCCAAAGGGTTCAGGGGTGATATTCTGTTTAAAACTTAATACTTCCATACGCTGTGGCTCTACTCTAAGCACGACATAGTCTTTAGACTTAAATCCACCGGGGAAAAACATCTTCCAGACTTTTTGCCAATATTGACGCTTCACGTCAATTTCAGTTTCAATAAAAGCTTTTCCGTATATGACTAAACTGGCATCTTCACGGGTATTTTCGAAGGCTAATGTCACTTTATTATTGAGCCAAAGTTCTTGCACTTTTTTGCTCTCAGGGTGAGTCCCAATACCGATAGTAAAGCTTGAGTGATTTTTTTTAAAAATAGGTTGCACAAGGCGTGTACTACACCAGCCGTCATTACCATTACTAATCAAAAAGCAGTATTTAGCTTTGTTTCGCAGGTGTTGAGCAACATTGATACAGTGATCTAAAGTGGTATTACAACTCTTTTGTTTATAGCTTTTGTATCGCGCTATCATGTAGTTGAGTACTTTATTTGTTAAGGTATTTATCATGTTCTAATCCGTAATGTTAGAGGAGTTTTCAACCGATTTCTGCAAATTTATGGTAATCAAATCGTACTGATGCACCCATTTTTTCAAAAATTTGTAATAAACCAAAATAAGTGCGGTTGTGAAAAATAAATTCTTCGGCTACAAAGTCAACTTTAAAGTGGTGATGCAACTCTTTCATCATTACCTGTCCTTGTTTTAAGTAGTTTTTTTGTTGTTTAAAATCAAAGGATTTTTCTCTATAAGGACGTGTTATCCACTCTCCAAATGGTTGTAACGCTTTTGAATAAAATTCTAAGCTGGTATCTTCATAAACCATATTCAAATCAGCATAAGCTTCAAACACAGCGGGCGCATCATCATTATAAAAGGCACGAAGAATGCGTGAAAAATGTGCATTAAATTGATCCGAAAGTTTTCGCACACAACCAAAGTCAATGACTGTAATTCTTCTGTCCTCATGGAAAAGGTAATTACCGGGATTAGGGTCGGCATGCAAACACTGCAAATCTTGTGAAGCATGGATGAAAAGATCATATAAAAGCTGTGCTTTTTGATTGCGCTCAATCTGTGATGGCTGGGTAGCAAGCCAATCATCAAGGTGTAAACCTTCAATAAACTCAGTCGTTAAAATTCGCTCACTACTCAGTTGCTTATAAACGTGTGGGACATGGATATCTTGTAAGGTAATATTTTTCTTAAACCATGCTGTATTTTTAGCCTCATTATAATAATCGACCTCTTCCGTTAAGCGTGCTTCTACTTCATCAAGTGCCTGTAAAATAGCGGGAGTGTTGGGCAAACCTTTGGCGATACCACGAATCAAACTTAGATCACTTTTTATAGCAGTATTAATTCCAGGGTACTGTACTTTTACAGCGACGTGCTTGCTTAAATTGTCAGTTTTATCCTGTTTGTGAAGCACTGCTTTGTGAACTTGACCAAGGCTAGCGGCAGCAAAAGCTTCTGCCTCAAATTTTTTAAATAACGTATTTGGTGCTTGTTTTAACTCATCTATGACAAGCTTACGCACAAGCACACGGTTTAGAGCAGGGACTTGATGAAATGATTTTTCTAATTCTTTACGATAAATCTCGGGCAGTAAGCCTTGGTCCATACCAACAACTTGCGCTAGTTTCAGTGCCGTTCCGCGAAGTTGGGTAAGCGCGGCAAATACAATTTTAGCATTGTTATCATCCAACAGTTCTTTGTCACTATCCTTTGCTTGTTGAGATAAGAAAGGGCGCTTTATTTTATGCTTTAGCGTACTGATGCCAACTTTAGCAGCGGCTACTCCTGTAATACGAGAACGAGCTAATTTCCCTTCAGGAACTGCGTGGCTCATTTTTTACTCCGATTCTGAGTATCCATAAAGCGACGTTTGATAACTTTAGCCTCGCTATTAGTACTGCTGTCATCGTTAGTATTTAAGCTATCAAAATGGGTCATTACATGGGTTCGAAATAAGAAGGAGATTAAGTCCAATGATTTTCCAATCATGCCGTTATGCAAGATGTTAGCGATAATCCCCATGCTTTTATCAATCAATTGGGTGGTATTGGTAAAGCCCTCAGAATCATCTTTCAGCCAGTACGCCATTACCCCTGTGTGATAATCCCAAAAAAGACGCGGTAATAACTCTTGATAAGGTTGCTCAGGAATCTCACCTGCCTCTATCGCGGCTTCTAGCATTTCGGTAATCATTGCAGTAAACAGCTTTCTTGTGGCACTCAAGTGAGCAGAACCTGCTACGGGCGAATAATAAGTTAGCTTAAACACTTCTTGTAAAAACTCGCGAGCAGGCAGCCAAACTTGTAACTGCGTTTCCGTTAATTGTTGTAGTTGTTCTTGTAATGAATACTCATGGAAATCCTCAATCTCTTTTAAAAAATTCATCACCTGTTGCTGAACATGTTCACAATAACCGTAGAGTAATTTCTCTTTAGAAGGAAAGTAGTTATAGATAGTCGCATCGCCGACACCTGCATGTCGGGCAATCTCACGCATAGAGGCTGATTTAAAGCCTTTTTCACTGATGATATCAACCGAAGCTTCAAGAATTTTGATACGTGTTTTAACTTTAATTTTTTCTGAAATTTTCATAAATACCACCAATATCGGAAATAACTATCAATAAAATAGCATATATTAATATTTAATGTATAGTAATTATATGTTAAATATTGGAAATGTAAGTTATGGAGAAAGAAATTGTAATACTTAGAAATATACTCATGAGTGCCGCATTGATAGAAATATCTGTTGGGCTACTGCATTTTCTAATGCCTTATTATCTTTATGACGTTGCTAGTTTTCATCTGCTTACAGAAAATGAAAAGAGCTTCGTTACGTTACTAACGTTAGCGATAGGGATTCTTCTTGTAGCATTTGGAAGTGTAACGGTACTTTTTTCAAAAAATATTACTCAATTATTAGATGTTCTTTTCATTTACCTTTTGATTAAGGTTGCTTTATGGCTGGCAAGAGTAAGCTTGGAGCTTTTATACCCGATAGAGTTAAAGCTTTTTTATATTGAGCCATTTACATTAGTTGTGTTGCCAGGGGTTATTTTTGAGTTTGTTTTATTTATTTACTCGCTCTACTTAGTAAGTAAATTACTTAAAAGGAAGCGGTTACAGTGAATACATTTCTTATACTGGGTGGAATCCTAAGTTTGCTTGCATCACTTCTTCATTTGTAATTATATTGTTGGTGGTCCAACTTGGTACCGATATTTTGGCGCTGGGGAGCGTATGGCAAATCTAGCTGAACAAGGCTCATGGGTTCCGGGAATTGTTACCTTTTTGATTGCTGTGGTTCTATTTATCTGGGGTTTATATGCATTTTCTGGTGCTAAGCTGATAGTGAATCTGCCATTCATAAAACCTATATTAATATTGGTTTCTATCACTTATCTTGCTCGGGGTTTAATTTTATTCCCTGCATTAATCATAAGACCTGATTTGGTGGATGGGTTTGCCGTATGGAGCTCGTTAGCAAGCTTAGGCTTTGGTATGTGTTATGCCGTCGGTACTTGGCAAGAATGGGGGTAGTTATCTTGAGCATATTTGCGTGTTAAACTCACCTAATGTTAATCATCTCCAACAACGTCAGCATTCCTGATAATGAAATCGAGCTAAGCGCAATTCGCGCTCAAGGTGCGGGTGGGCAAAACGTTAATAAAGTTTCATCGGCTATTCATTTGCGCTTTGATATAAATGCATCATCGCTACCTGAATATTACAAAGAGCGTTTGTTAAGCCTTAAAGACAAGCGCATTACCAAGGAAGGCGTACTGGTCATTAAGGCGCAGAAGCATCGTACTCAAGAAAAGAATAGGGCGGATGCTTTGCTGCGTTTACAAACTTTGATTAAGTCTGTGTCAACCGTGCAAAAAGCGAGACGACCAACCAAGCCCAGCAAAGGCGCTAAAAATAAACGTATGGATAAAAAGACCCTGCGTGGTAGAACCAAATCTTTGCGGGGGCGGGTGAGCGATTAGTACAGTAAAGAGGGCAACCTCAAGGCATAATAATTGGTTTTAATCGACGATACCGGCTTACGAATCTTCAACAAAATCCTTTCCCTGTTTATCACTGTCATGCTTGCCTTATATCTACATTATCCAAATAAACGATCGTTACATCCTAAACAATCCATTATACAAAACTCTAATTTCTTCTAAGCTTAAATTGAACAAGCAGTTTGAACAAAAATAACTAAACCAGCTTTTCTGACCGTTCATGGAAAGCCATAGGAGATAACAATGACTAAGAAAATATTAACAACTTCGACCGGTTCCCCCGTTCCTGATGATGATCACAGTATCAGCGCAGGCGAACGCGGCCCTTTAACCTTTGATAATCATTATACGTTTGAAAAGTTGGCGCACTTTAATCGTGAGCGCATCCCGGAGCGAGTGGTTCATGCCCGTGGCACAGGGTCTTACGGTACTTTTACGTTGAGCAAATCATTAGATGACATTACGATTGCTGATTTTTTGCAAAAAGTTGGCCATAAAACGGAAGTGTTTGCGCGTTTTTCCACCGTCGGCGGTGGTCAAGATTCTAGTGATTATGCGCGTGACCCGCGTGGATTTTCGTTAAAGTTTTATACCGATCAGGGTAATTACGATATGGTGGGCAATAATACTCCGGTATTTTTCTTGAGAGATGCGATTAAATTTCCTGATTTCATTCATTCACAAAAGAAGAACCCGCGCACCAATATTGCAGAACCTGCGATGATGTATGAATTTTGGGCGAATCACCCGCAATCGTTGCACCAAGTGACTATTTTAATGTCGGACAGAGGAATCCCTGCATCTTATCGCCACATGCATGGTTTTAGCTCGCATACTTTTAGTTTTTGGAATAAACAGGGTGAGCGAGTTTGGTTTAAATGGCATTTTAAAACCAATCAAGGGATTAAAAATTTAACAAATGATGAGGCTGCAGTGGCTTCGCCTTACGGTGCGCAATCTGATTTGGTGGATGCGATAGATCAAGGCAATTTCCCCAGTTGGACGGCTAAAATTCAGGTCATGACCGAGCAACAAGCTAAAACGTATAAAATCAACCCGTTTGATCTTACCAAAGTGTGGCCACATGCGGATTTTCCATTAACCGAAGTGGGGCAGTTAGAGCTTAATCGAAACGTGACTAACTATTTTGCAGAAACCGAGCAAGCTTGTTTTTCGCCGGGTAACTTAGTCCCTGGTATCGGAGCATCACCCGATAAAATGCTACAAGGTCGCTTACTAGCATACCCTGATGCGCATCGCTACCGCGTTGGCGCAAACGCAAATCAATTACCAGTAAATGCGGCAAAGTGCCCTGTGCATCATTATCAACGTGATGGCGCAATGGCGGGATTGTGCCCTGCGCATGGTGGGCATGATCTGCAAAATTCGAGCGTCAATTATTATCCCAATGATCAGATTAATGATGGTGCGCCAATGCCTGATCCATCGGTAGAGGAACCTCCCATGCCACAATTAGAAGATGCTTGGGTAAAGCGCTATCGAAATGCGGATGATGAAGACCACTATACGCAAGCGGGTGATTTATTTCGTTTGATGGATGATGCGCAAAAATCACAGTTAACAACAACGATAGCGGAAGGTTTAGTGCAAGCCAGCGAGTCAATTCAACAACGCATGTTGGAACAGTTTAACAAAGCAGATGCTGATTACGCAGCACGTATTGAGAAGATCATGTCGGACTTGAGTTGATTTAATTGTCGGGATCAGAGTTTATGTAATTTAGAGCGGGTTTGGGAGCAGTGTTGTTCCTTTCTCGCTTAAATTATAATGTGTTTTCTTCCTGTTCTTCGCGCCCTTCATGGTAAAATAGCTTTTTTTTTTTCAAAAGTAGCTTCCTATGAAACATGCCGACGCAAAAACCATTTACCTAAAAGATTACCAGCAACCTGCCTTCTGGATTGATACGGTTGATTTGGTGTTTGATCTTGAAACCGATCACGCCATTGTTACTGCCTCGGTTGACTATAAACGTAATGCTGATTCTGCCTTGACGGGGCTGGAGTTGTTTGGTGCTGAGTTAGAGCTGCAACGTATTGCCATTAATGGTTATGAGTTAGAGGAGGGTGATTATCAACTGACTGATTCAGGCATGACTTTATCCAACCTTGCTGATGAATTTAGTTTGGTGATTAGCACCAAAATCTACCCACAAAAAAATACCTCGCTGGAAGGTTTGTATCAATCCAGCGGTAATTTTTGTACCCAGTGTGAGGCGCAGGGTTTTCGTAAAATCACCTACTTTTTAGATCGCCCCGATGTGATGGGCAAGTTTACTACTACAATTCGGGGTGATAAAAAATCCAATCCTGTAATGCTTTCTAACGGTAACTTGATTGATTCTGGTGAGCTTGAAAATGGTCGTCACTTTGCCAAGTGGCAAGACCCTTTTGATAAGCCAGCCTATTTGTTTGCGCTGGTTGCGGGTGATTTAGAGCATGTGAGTGACCGTTATACCACGGCGTCTGGTCGAGAGGTGACTCTTGAGATCTATACCGAAGCGCACAATATTGATAAATGTGATCACGCGATGCAATCACTCAAGCGCGCAATGAAATGGGATGAAGAGCGCTTTGGTTTAGAATATGATCTAGATATTTTTATGATTGTCGCGGTTGATGATTTCAATATGGGCGCGATGGAAAATAAAGGCTTGAATGTGTTTAATTCTAAGCTTGTTTTCGCCAGCCCTGAGACCGCGACTGATAATGATTATATTAATATCGAAGCGGTCATCGGGCATGAATACTTTCACAACTGGACAGGCAATCGGGTTACCTGTCGTGATTGGTTTCAACTGTCTTTAAAAGAAGGCTTAACCGTTTTTAGGGATCAAGAGTTCACCGCTGATTTAAACTCACGCCCTGTCAAACGCATCGAAGATGTGCGCATGTTACGCACCCACCAATTTACCGAAGATGCTAGCCCGATGGCGCACCCGATTCGTCCTGCGTCTTTTATGGAAATCAATAATTTTTACACCATGACAGTGTATGAAAAGGGCGCAGAAGTGGTGCGTTTATACAATACCTTGTTGGGGCAAGATGGTTTCCGCAAAGGTATGGATTTGTACTTTGAACGACATGATGGTCAAGCCGTAACCACCGAAGATTTTTTAAGTGCAATGGCAGATGCAAACGACAAAGATTTGAGCCAAATGCAAAACTGGTACGCCCAAGCGGGCACGCCAAGCCTAGATGTACGCATGGATTATGATGCCGATGCGCGCAGCTGTACTTTGCATTTTGAGCAACACTATACCGACACGCCAGAGGCAACAGCAGCGGATAAAAAGCCGTACTTGATTCCTGTGAAAATCGGTTTATTAAACGCGCAGGGCGAAGAGATGTTAGCCGAAACGGTGCAACTCACTGAGCAATCACAAAGTGTAAGCTTTAATAATATTAATGAAAAACCACTGCCGTCTCTGTTGCGAGATTTTTCTGCTCCGGTAAAGCTTAACTATAATTACAGCATTGACGATAACATCTTTTTAATGCAACACGACCAAGATGATTTTAACCGCTGGGAAGCCAGCCAGCGTCTTGCTAAAAGTTTGTTGCTCGGCATGCTTGCTGCTAAAAGCCAAGACGAGGGCGGTGCGTTTGGTGTAGAGCCCAAAGTGATTGATGCTTACCAGCAGGTATTAGAAAATGATGATTTAGATTATGCATTGCGCGCCGAAGCACTCACGCTACCCTCTGAAACCGACTTAGCTGAAACTATCGATCAAGCCGACCCCGAGGCAATCCATGAAGTACGCGAGTTTTTAGCCAAAAGCATCGCGCAAGGTTTGCGACTTTCATTGGAAACTAACTACGAAAAACTGCAAGACTTGGGCGACTATAAAATTGACGCTACGAGTATCGGTAAGCGCCGCCTTAAAAATGTTTGCCTAAACTACCTCGGTAAAATCAGCGATCCAAGCATTCACGAGCAATGCTACCAACAGTTCAGTACTGCTAAAAATATGACAGACACACTGTCAGCCTTAGCTGTGCTGGTCAATATAAACTGCCCACAGCGTGAGCAAGCGTTGGCTGATTTCGAACAAAAGTGGCAACACGATACCTTAGTGATGGATAAATGGTTCGCCATGCAAGCTTCATCGAGCCTGCCGGATACCTTAGACAATGTAAAAAGCTTAATGCAGCACAAACTGTTCAGTATTAAAAACCCGAACAAAGTACGCGCATTAATTGGCGCGTTTGCCATGGGTAGCCCCGTTAATTTTCATA
>Ga0256839_1004617_pt1 | contig 13316 bp, 8 predicted proteins | sample 354166metaG_FD_185968 | JGI IMG/M metagenome (GOLD analysis project Ga0256839, IMG submission 185968) | Hydrothermal vent microbial communities from Mid Atlantic Ridge, Atlantic Ocean - 354-166 | ecosystem: Environmental > Aquatic > Marine > Hydrothermal vents | place: Atlantic Ocean: Mid... | reverse complement strand
AAACGGTACGACGTTTTGGCGGGCTGGATATGGTGATCAGCAATGCGGGCAGCTTTCCATCCAACAGCCGTATTGATGAAATGGACAGCACCGTGTGGGAGAAGAGTCTGCAAGTCAATCTCAGCAGCCACGAACAGCTTTTGCAGTGTTGCATCCCTTATCTGGAGCGGGGTATTGATCCGGCAGTGGTCTTCATGGCCTCAAAAAATGTCACTGCACCAGGGCCGGGGGCTGCGGCCTACTCAGTGGCAAAGGCAGGGCTGACGCAACTGGCACGGGTCGCCGCACTGGAACTGGGGCCCAAAGGCATTCGCGTCAATGTACTGCACCCGGATGCCGTATTCGATACCGCTATCTGGACCGAGGAGGTGTTGGGAAATCGTGCGCGTCATTATGGAATGAGTGTGCAGGCCTACAAAACCAAAAACCTGCTTAAAGTCGAGATTAATTCAAAGGATGTGGCAGCATTGGCCTGTGCGTTGGCTGGCCCGTTGTTCGCCAAAACCACTGGCGCACAAATTCCCATTGACGGGGGTAATGACCGGGTGATTTAAATCCCGTATTTCCAGGTTACGAAATATGATGCGTTGTAACGAGCTAAAAACCCGTAACAGCATTATCCAAAATAGAATGAATCAAATGAATGATCAACATAAAATATACCTGACGTCTAATCGTTTTGAGTATAGCAATGCAGTAATGATACACTCGGGGCACGGTCAGTTATATTTCCAGAGGAAACAGGATGAAAAAATTATTTATTGCAATGTTTTTGGGGATGGCACTTAGTAACTTTGCTTTTGCTGGCGAGGAAATTCAGTTGGCAGCGGCCATTGGTGCGGGTGCCAGTACAACCGCACCTGGCCCGGAAAAAGAGGTGAGTAGTGTGAGTACCAGTACTGCTGGCAGTGCAGCAACTTCGGCTGCGGCAATGGGTACTGGCAGCATGGTGGCTATTGGTGTGTTGGCCGCAGGGGCGATTGCGGCCTTGGCAAGTTCCGGTGGTGGTTCCAGCACCTCAAATCATTAGTTTTTTATAGGGTCTGTTTTGTTAACGCCTCTGACCTGTGTGGTCAGGGGCGTTTTTGTGTTTATTTTTGGATTTAGGTTTAACTGCGAATAGCTTTGGCGAAAAATAACTGTATGTTTGGCGGACAAAAGTTTCGTGGTATTTGTGTGTGTGCTGTGTTGTGGACGTGTAGTTTGCCACTGTATGCGGCACCCTTGATGACCCCCACCCAAATCGGGCAAACCGGGTTGGTGAATATGCCGACGGCGCGAGTGGCAGAGGATGGCGCACTGCGTTTTGGCTTCAGTCGATTTGAGCCTTATAAGGCTTTCTGGAGTAGTCTGAGTGTTTTTCCACGATTGGAATTGGGGGCACGGTATACGTCAGTAAGCCATACCAGGGGGTTGGATAACCCTGATTTTGGTACGTTTAAAGACAAGGCTTTTGATGCAAAGCTGTTGCTGTTGCAAGAACAACGTTATTTTCCCGCAATTAGTATTGGTGTTCGGGATTTTTTGGGCACCCAGGTGTTTGACGCGGACTTTGTGGTGATTAGCAAGCAGTTTGGCTCAGTGGATTTTAGTCTGGGTGTAGGGCGAGGGCGTCTTGGAGGTGGTTTTGGTGGTATGCAATATCTGCCTGTCTGGGCACCGGGTGTTGATCTGATTTATGAATACGATGCTACGAATTATTCCAACGACCGCTTTGCTGCCACCAGTGGTGCAATTAGGCGTAAGGGGGCAGACACTTTCTCTATTGGCTATCGCTGGGGTTGGTTAGGTGGACGGATGGCTTACCAGGGTGGAGATATAGGGTTTAATGCCTATGTCTCCATCCCGCTGATGCAGCGTGAATTTGTCCCGAAGTTGGATGAACCACCACCGTTTATGGAAAAGGGAGAACGAACGAACGTGGCGACATGGCGAGGCTCTTCTGGGCCTCGTGAACGGTTGATTGCTGCCTTGGAACAGCAGGGTTTTCGTAATGTGCAAATTTTTTTGGCAGGACGGGCACTGCATATTGGTTTTGCCCATCGGCGTATTTCGTTGGTGGCGCGTGCAGTAGGTCGTGCATTACGCACCGTGCTGTCTCTGGGGCCGCGTGACCTCGATGCGATTTATATCACCTATTTTACACCCACGGATTTGGCTCTGGTGACATATGATTTCCACGACTTGCCGTTACTGGAGCATTTTTTTGCCGGTGGCGTTACTTATGGTGAATTACTCAACGGGATGACGATCCGTTACAGTGACCCGGATATGGCGAAACAATTGGCTGACATTCCCACCCTTATGATAGGGCGGTCGTTAACGCAAATTCCTGCCCCTGAAAAAACAAAACCCTTCGAGCGCTTTCAGTGGGTGCCTAACGAAGAGGGCCATGCGCTGAGTTTGCGCCGAGAGAGCCGTGCTTTGGATCGGGTGCGCATTATCCCTTTTAACGCGGGTATTTATTTCAACGATGTCAATGGTGCATTACGTTATGAGACTTTTGCGCTGGCAACCTATACCCGGCAATTGGGGCGTGGTTTATTTGTGGAAGGTGGATTGCGTTTGCGTCTGCTGGAAGATGTCAGCAAAGTGGAGGATCGTTCTAATAGTGTATTGCCTCATGTACGTTCTGATGTAGGCGATTACACTCGTGATGGCCAGTTTATTATTGATCAGCTGATGTTGAATCAATATTTACAATTACGACCACGTTTTTATGCGCGTGCCTCGGTGGGTTATTACGAACGTATGTTCGCCGGGCTGGGAGGGCAGTTATTGTATTTTTCCAAATCCAGTCCCTGGGCTGTCGATCTTAGTGTGGATTCTCTACGTCAGCGTAATACCGATGGTGATTTCGGTTTTCGTGATTACCGTGCTACAACGACCATTATTGCCATGCATTATCGCTTGCAACAGCAGGGTTTGACATTTACCGCGCGCGGCGGACGTTTTTTGGCGGGGGATGTGGGGGTGCGTTATGAAATTCAACGTCGTTTTCGCTCAGGCGTGCGCATCGGTGCCTGGTACACAGTCACCAACGGGCGGGATATTACTTCGCCGGGCAGTCCTGATGATCCGTATAATGACAAAGGCATCTTTCTGTCTATCCCCTTGGGGAGCATGTTGACCCAGGATACTCAGGCTACCGCACGTTTTGCTATTTCACCATGGACACGCGATGTGGGGCAGATGGTAAAATCCCCGGGTGATTTATACACTATTGTGGAAGATCCGCTGTTATTTGACCGGAGTGGTCGTCATTTGTTGTCGGACTTCCATGAATAAAATGAAAATTATCGTCGAAGGCGACAAAATAACAAAACTGTTTCACGGAATGAGAGCATTATTGTGTTTATTGATTTACGAGCAAAATTTTTGATCCGTGCCACTGGGCGTGATGGCTCAGTAATATTCTGTATATTGTCCGCCTTGTTGATTTCTGTTGCATCGCTAGCTGCGGTGCCGACGGCGCAGCAATTGCAAATGCTGGAGCAATTACCTCCCAAACAGCAGCAAGAGCTATTACGGAACCTCAAAAAATCACCCAGTGCTGATAAAGTTATACCGTTGGAACAGCCTGACATCGTTATGCCAATGCCAATGCCGATGCGGGAAAATAGCGTTGCGAAGTCCCCAGCCGCAGATAGTGAACTCAAGCCTTTCGGTTACGATTTGTTTGCGGGTGTGCCGACTACTTTTTCGCCAGTCACCGAAATTCCCATTCCAATTGACTATGTTGTCGGTCCTGGAGATACCGTGCAGATACAACTGTATGGTAAGGAAAATCAGCAATATGAGTTGATGATTGATCGTGAAGGGCTATTACAGTTTCCAGACATCGGGCCCATAGCAATTACCGGTATGCATTTTGATGAATTGAAAAGTGACCTGCAACGGCGTATTAAAAAACAAATGCCGGGTGTACAAATCCATGTTTCTCTCGGCGAGCTGCGCTCCATGCGTATTTTTGTGCTGGGTGATGTCAATCGTCCTGGTGCATACACGGTGAGCTCCTTATCCACCATGACCAATGCGTTGTTTGTTAGCGGTGGTGTACGTCCGATTGGCTCGTTGCGTAATGTACAACTCAAGCGGCGAGGTAAATTGATACAACATCTGGACTTGTATGACTTGTTACTGAACGGTGATACCAGTGCCGATGCGCGCATACAGCCGGGTGATGTGATCTTTGTACCGCCCATTGGCGATACTGTGGGTGTTGATGGAGAGGTGCGTCGGCCTGCCATCTATGAGCTGAAAAAAGATGAACGGGAAAAAGAATACACAGTGCAGCAGGTGTTAGCCATGGCAGGTGGTATGTTGCCTACGGCCTATCAGGCAAAAAGTCAGTTGGAGCGTATAAACGCCATTGGTGAAAAATCCGTTATTGATATTAATTTATTATCTGCCACGGCTATTGCCCAGCCTGTGGAAAATGGTGACGTACTGCGTGTCTATTCTGTGTTGGATGATACGGAAAATGCGCTATTCATATCAGGCCATGTGCAGCGCCCTGGTGAATTACAATGGCATGCCGGTATGCGTTTGTCTGATGTTCTTCCTTCAATCAAGATGTTGTTATCTGAGCCTGATTTGCGCATGGTGCTAATTCGTCGTGAACGGCAACCAGATCGTATTATTGAAGTGCTGGTTTCGCGGTTGGATGAAATTTTTGCGAAGCCAGGGTCGGCAGCAGATTTGACATTGCAATCCCGCGATCATATTTTTGTATTTGGCTTGTCCGCTGAGGCAGAAAAGCAACGCAATGAAATGCTCACAACCTTGGTGCAAGAGCTGCGACAGCAGGCACACTTTGATCACCCGGAAGCTATTGTGCAGATTGCGGGTAACGTGCGCTGGCCCGGTGAATATCCAGTGGCAGCTAAAATGCGTCTGCGTGACTTGCTGCGTTTTGCAGGGGGCATGAAAGCTAATAGTGATACACGTTATGTATTGCTGATGCGTAGAGATACACAAGGTCGATACCTAGCAGCGCAATCATTTAATGTCAGTACACGGAGTGTTACTCAGGATAATGTTGTTTTTTCCAACCCGTTGTTAAGTCCGCGTGACGAAATTTATGTGTTTTCAGAGGACGATGATCGTTCTGTGTTGCTGGGGTCGCTGATGGTACAAATCAGGGAGCAGGCAAGCAGCGATGCGCCAGCGGCAGTGGTGCGCATTAGCGGTTTAGTGAAGTCGCCTGGTGAATATCCATTGGAAAAAAATATGGGTGTCGCCGATTTGTTGCGGGCAGCGGGTGGTCTGACTGAGTCAGCTTACACGTTGGAAGCAGAATTGAGCCGCTATCGTATTGACCAGGAAAAAGGACGACACACGCATCATATTTCCATTCAGTTGGCTGCCTTTATGGTGGCATCTGTATCGGTATCTGCATGGGATGAAACGGAGGAACAGCTTCGTTTACGTTCCTATGATTCGCTGCACATTAAACGGTTACCCAACTGGACGGCTCAACGTGTGGTGGAGGTTATGGGTGAAGTACGTTTTCCCGGCAGTTATCCAGTGAAACGCGGTGAGACACTGTTGGAATTGCTGGAGCGGGCGGGTGGTTTGACCAATGAGGCTTTTGCCGAAGGCGCAGTGTTTTTGCGTGAAAGTCTGCGCAAAAAAGAACAAGACCAGCTAGACGCCATGAGTTTGCGGCTGGAATCTGACTTGGCGGCTATTGATTTGGAAAAGGCGCAGACTAGTGATGAAAATCAACGCTCGGCAGGTATGGCAGGTTCATTGTTAAAACAGCTCAAAGCCACTAAGGCAGTAGGACGGCTGGTTATTGATCTTCCTCAGTTATTGGCCAGTCGTAATAAAGATTGGGATTGGGATGAAGATGAAGAAAAGAGTGAAGTTGAAGAGGATATTCTGCTCAAGGATGGTGACAAGCTGATGGTTCCTGGCTTGACCCAGGAAGTCACTATTCTGGGTGAAGTGCAACATGCGACCTCCCACCTGTTCCGCGAAGGCCGCAGTGTGCAACAGTATATTAATCGTAGCGGAGGTGTGACTTACCGCGCCGATGAAGACCGCGTTTATGTAGTGAGAGCGAACGGAGCAGTGGTGCCCGGTCACAGTGGGGGCTGGTTCGGCACTAATTTGGAGGTGCGTCCCGGTGATACCATTGTGGTGCCTTTGGATGCAGAACGCATGAAGCCCTTAACGCTGTGGACCAATGTCAGTCAGATCATCTATCAAATCGGCATTGCTGCGGCGAGCTGGAATGCGGTAGGTATTTTTTAGGTGACCCACTCAAGCAAAATTGACGTAGAATAATGATGATATGGACAAGCCTGATTTAAAAATCCACAAACTGACCTCCAAGATGGAGCCTCCGGTTGTTTCTGAGTCCGCAGAGAGTCAGCTAGAACATCAGCAATCAGTACGTTATGTCGCCGTCCCTGGTTATGTTTCGCCTTATGCAGAAGATGACAGTGTTGATTTGCTTGCTTTGTGCCGAGTGTTGAATCAATACAAAAATATATTGTTGGGCGTGTTTTTATGCGGAATGTTACTGGCCGTGGGTTTTGCTTTTTTATCAACGCCAATTTATCGTGCTGAGCTGGTAATGGCTCCATCTGTAGAAGAGAAAAGTGGAGGCTTGTCATCGTTGGCCGGGCAGTTTGGTGGTTTGGCCTCGCTAGCCGGTGTTAATCTGGGAGGCAATAATGATGTGGACAGAGTGCTGGCAACGTTAAAGTCGCGTGTTTTTTTAGTGCCCTTTTTACAACAGGAAAAAATTGTTTCGCTGTTTGCACAGAGGATGAGCGGCAAAATACCTAGTGTGTTGGATGTGTATGAAGTCTTTTCGGAAGACGTGCTGAGCATTTACAAAGATAATAAAACGGGGCTGATGACGCTGGGGGTTGATTGGCGTGATCCGGTATTAGCAGCTCACTGGGCCAATACATTGATAGCGCGCCTCAATGAGCATCAACGGCAAGCGGCGATTAAAGAAGCGCAACAAAGTATCGATTACCTCAATCAGCAATTGTTGAAGACTAGTGTGGTGGATATGCAACAAGCCATTTATCGACTCATAGAATCACAAGCCCGGGTCATTATGCTGGCCAATGTAAAAAAAGAATACGTAATGCAGGTAATAGACCCGGCGCTGGCACCGGAAAAAAGGGTGCGGCCACAGCGTGGTTTGATTCTGGTATTAGGTGCAATGCTCAGTGTAATGGTAGGTGTTTTTATTGTTTTTTTATTGCATGGGTTAAAGTCTTTCAGGCAACAGTTTGCACAGCGTGACTGATTTTTACATCCCGCCTAGTTCATGATCCTAATGTTCGTAATTGGACGGCCTGTATAACACGTTGCTTTTTTCGTTTGGCCGCGTTGTGAATTGTTAGTTACAACATTCGCCGCACTATTCGCCGCACTATACAGGTCGCCCAACCTCGGATGTTGTTCAGTTATACTTGGCGCAATGTTAAGCCTAGTTTGTCAGCTATTTCACTTGATTGCGGATTACTGATTACCGCAGTACTGGCCAGTTCCGGCTTTAAATAGATTTCTCCGACCCGTTGCAAGTCTTCCAGCGTGACGGCCAAAATACGTTGGCGATGCTGGTGACGCTGTTCCGGGGTACGACCATATAATGCACTGTGAAAGGCATTTTTTGCTTCACCCGCTGGGGAAGAGGGTTTGTCCAGGCTGCCAATAACACCAAGAATGGCTTCTTCTACTTGCCGCCACTCGTGTTTCTCAGTCAATAACCAGTCAATTGCACGATCAAAATCATTCAGTGTTTCCGTAAGTCGTGGGTCACGGTAGGAATAAAAGCGAAAACTGGCGCTGTCAGAATCATGGCTGGCACCACCACCATAAGCACCCCCTTGTTCACGAATAACACGATGTAGAAACCCGTTGCGTAAAAAGCCGCCAAGCACTGCCAATGCAGCTGCATCGGGATGCGCAACCGGCACTGTTGGATAAGCTTTAGCGCAAAAATTCACTGATGTGCTGGTGGTCCAGAGTTCTTTCACTGTTTCACGTTTGTTTGACAGGGAAAAAGGGGCAGGGTTTTCGTGTTTGCTTGTGCCCCAAAGTGTGTTGCAGTCTTGTTGTAAGGCATCCAGGTTTTCGTTTTCAGCGATCAACAAAAACTGACTGGGGCTGTTTTGTAATATGTTGTGTAATGCGGTCATTCTTTCAGTCAGTTGAGATAGTGCGGCTTTGTCATCAAGGCTGTCATCCAATTGTTTGATAGTAGTGATGCCGAGTAAGCCGGATAGGCGATATTTTAATGCCGCAGCCGGACTCATTCCTGAACCAGCGGCTTGCATAGCCAACACATGGCCATGACCGGTAATACCTTGCTCTCGACTGGCGCGCAATTGCGCCATGAGTTCACGAATGCGTTCGTGTTCATCAAAGCGTGTGTTATGGAAAATATCATGCATGAGTTCACTGAATGCATGGTGGTTACGGGCAAGTGCTTTACCGGATAGAATGAAATGGCCGCTGCTGTTTTGCTCATTGTCGATAGCGCCGCGTAATGCAGTGTAAGCACCAATGCCGCCACTTACGCTGCTTTGCAATGCCTGCATGGTGAGATAATCGCGTTTATCACAGCCAAGTTCTGTCAGGCAGCTAGTGTAATAGGGAAGAATAGCTAATAATTCATCATCTATTTTAGGCAAATCAACAATTAATTGCTGATAAACAATGCCGTTGGTGCCCTGCTTGAAGCTATGAGTTGATCGCCCTTGTATCGTGGTTTTTTTACCCGTGGCAATATTGAGTTGATGCGGTACATCTTCCAGCCCTACTTTGGGTAGAATGCTTTCATCATCTTGTTGGTTTTGGCGTTTTTCAAGTTTCTTGGCGAGTTGCACAACGTCTTGTTGTTGTTTTTCTGTGAGACTCGCTTTGATTTTTGCCAAGCGGGCTAGCTCAGCTGCATCACGGCGGGTGTTTAATTGCGCATCGGGTTTTAACGTCAGGCGGACTCTATGCGAGTTGTCTAGCAGTTGTTCTTGGATTAAGCGGGTGATGAATGTCGGGTCTTCAATGTCTGAGCGCAATTGTTTGAGTGCAGGTTCCAGGTTAAAGGCTTTCAACGTATTGCCATAGTGTATAGCCGTGGGTAATACATCCAGGATTAGTTGTAGCCCATAGGGGTAGGAGTCGCCAGTAATTTCACGTTGTTGTAATTCCAGTTGGTGCAGTACGGCTTCAACACGTTGTTGAGGGATGCCTTCATTGACGACTTTTTCCAGTGTTGAGATGATCAAGTTTTCAACGGCTTGCATATTGTCGGTATTGCTGCCTTCCAAGCCGCAAATAAAAGTCATTTCTTTATTGGAATTATCCAAGCCGCAAAGAGGGGAAGGTGCCGTGCCGAGGTTTGTTGTTTCCAAAGCATATTGCAGAGGCGATGCGCTATCTTCCAGTAATACACCTTCCAATAATTCTGCGGTAAGTGCTGTGCGTAAATCAGTGGAGGGGCCTAACAGCCAGCTCATCACAATGTGTGTTTTGTCACCATCCTGCTCGGATTCATCTAGGGCATAAAACTCTTCCACATTCAATGGTGCGACAAACCGCTTTTCGTCAGGCACAAAAATATGTTCGTTTGATCGTTGGAATTGACTTAATACCCGCTCTTCAAATTGTTGCTGCAATTCCACTGCGGGAATGTCACCGTAAGTCATAAAAATGGCATTGGAGGGATGGTAGTGTTTTTTATAAAAAGCGTTGAGTTCGGCATAGCTTAAGTCAGGAATATCAGAGGGTTCACCACCACTATTATAGTGGTAGGTGTTGGTGGGAAATGTGTATTTTGTCACTGCTTGCCACAAGCTGCTGACAGGTGAACTCATGGCACCTTTCATTTCATTGAAAACCACACCTTTAAACGTTAGAGCGCTATTGGGGTCGTCCTGTGTCGCAAATTCAATACGGTGGCCTTCCTGGGCAAAATCCAACTCATCCAGGTTGGAAAAAAACACGGCGTCCAGATAAACATCGAGCAGGTTAAAGTAATCCTTACGATTTTGACTGGCAAAAGGATAGGCGGTCCAGTCACTACTGGTAAAGGCATTCATGAAGGTGTTGAGTGAGCGCCGGATCATCATGAAAAAAGGATCGCGCACCGGATAGCGTTGGCTGCCACAAAGTGCGGTGTGTTCGAGAATGTGTGCAACGCCACAGGAATCAGTGGGAACGGTGCGTAGACCAACCAGGAAAACATTTTCGCTGTTTTTGGTGCCAAGGTGAAAATGTTGTGCGCCAGTTTCAATGTGTTCAAATTCATCAATGCTTAGGTTTAATGACTCAACGAACTCTCGACGAAGATGACGAAAGCCAGCGTGGGTCGGAATGTCGTGTGCCGCGTTTGTGGATGTGCTCATTAAAAGGTCTCGTGGTTAGTGGCCAGCGTAAACGTGCTTACGCCGCGCGAAATAAACAAATATAAAGAGTGGTCATTTTGTCGTGTCACAGTTTCAGCTTGCTGAGCATTTTTGCATAGGCTTGAAGGTACGACCATTCGTGCTTGACGAGAACGATATCTTCTTTAATCGGCATCAGCATGAATAAATCGTTGATTACATATTGCATGGAAAGTAGCACCGCAGCGCCTGGTACGGTGGCCAAGGTTTCTGCCGCAGCTTGTTTTCGGGTGAATTTTTTGTCCAGATTGAGGTCTTTGGCCATTTGTCGCAGCTGGCTCATTTTTAATACCGTTAGTCGCACATTTAATGGAATGTGTCGGCCTTTGCGAGCAATTCCAGATTTCGCTAGATCTTCCAGAATTTTGCGGTCCGGGTCAAAGGGAGGGATATGCAGGGTGACGGATTGCGGGCGAGCGGCATAGCGGCTGAAATAAATGTTGAATTCGTGGCCGCCAAAACGGGATATCAACTCCCGGGAGATCAGTCGGGTTGATTTTGGGTTGAATTCCATCAGCAGTTTACATTCAGCTTTGGTGAGCGATTCCAGCAGTTTGTTGGTGGGCTGTGTTGGTGGGGCTTCCTTCTGTTGATATTGTTGTGCTAAACAGGCGTCAATTTCTACGAATTTTGGATGGTTGAAGGCTAAAAAAGTAGTGATGGCATCAATGTTTTTTTTACCAATCAGTGTTTTTAGACTATCGATGCCTCGTTCGTCCAGTCCGATGACAGACAGTTCTTTGGTTAATTTTTGCCCGCGTTGGTGCGATGGTACCCGATCCGGCTGCGTGTTTGCGGGTGTCTGCGATGATGCCTTATCAGATGGAATATGTTCTTTGTGCAGGTTTTTATTTCGCGGTGACCCTACATGAATCAGCCAGCGCTGCACGACTAACAAGGTTAAAATCGTGCCTATTATGATTAGCAGAGGAACAGGGTTCATTGCTGAATAGTATCGGTGGCCTGTGGGGTTTGGTGTCGCATTGAGGGGCACAGTATACCTGTCCGGCTTGCCCGCGCAATGCGGTAAGACAAACGGATCGCTACGGGAGTATTTAGTAGTTTGTCTGAGTGAAAAATATACAATAACCATTCAGGGTAAGAGGCTTCTGGACGATAACGAAATTGAAACATTGTTTTTTTATTGAATATAGATTTTTAAATCAGTGAGTTACGGGTTTTATTTTTGGGTGAAAATAGGAGTAGGACATGGACATTAGCAATATTCCGATTCCGGTGGTGCCAGAAGTAAAAGTAGCGCCTCCTCGTGATGCCCAGCTACAAACGGCTGTGTCTGAAGCAACGCAGGGCGAATCAGCGCAGAATAATCAGCAGGCTGATACCGGAGGAGGCAGTACATCAGGTGGTTCTCGTGATGAATTCGCCACTGTGGGGCGTTATATTGATGAGCGTGTCTAGGGGGGCTGTGTCAACAGCTGCCCGAATAAAATCAATGTGCGTCGCACAGCCTTGGTCGTGAGTAAGCTATTGAAATTAATGTTTTTTTGAGAGCGGGCCAAGTTCAAGCCATTTTTTACATTAGCTTTGATGTCTAACCTAAAGTCCGTAGTTGAATGACCAGTATGGTGGGTGAATTTTGTGGCTGGAGAGGCATGATGAGGAGTATATAGTCCGCTCGGCTAGATGCAAAAGGCAACGTGCTATATACCGGTCGTAGCGACTTACTTCCAACCAGTGAGTTCGCCAGAAACCCAAAACATAATGTTTATCAATATGTTAGTGTGATCTCGAAGCGGTCAACTGCGGAATTTAGGTTTAATCCAGGCTCACTTCTATGTACTTGCATCTTACTGATTATCAAGGAAGAAACGAACATCGTATGGTGTGTTAGGTGGTGCCCAGGAGAGGACTTGAACCTCCACGGGGTTTCCCCCACTAGCACCTGAAGCTAGCGTGTCTACCAATTTCACCACCTGGGCCCGAGCGCAATCATGCCGGGCGAACGCCCTCGATTGCAACCGGCGGCAACTCTACCCATAGACGATATTTTTGTCAATTACCCGTTGCAGGTCTGACAAGGCCCGCTGGGCAACTTTTATCCACGAAAAGCGCGTATACTCTACCACACATAACAAGCGGTTCCTTTCAAAACTGCGCTTACAGAGATTTTCAAAGAAATATTACATGTCCAAAAAACGTTCAAAACCAGCCCGCGACCCCCATGCCGAGCGCGAGGCACGCAAATACGATAATCCCATTGCCAGCCGCGAGCTGATCCTTGAAACCCTGGCCGAGGCCGGTAAACCCATGACCTGGGAGCAGGTGGCTGAGGTGCTGGATCTCCTTGAGGAGGATCAAACCATTGCTCTGACCCGCCGCCTGCGCGCCATGGAGCGTGATGGTCAGGTGGTGCGCAACCGGCGTAATGCCTACGGCCCGCTGGACAAGATGGACCTGGTGCGTGGTCGCATTCAGGCTCATCCTGATGGCTTTGGGTTTCTGGTGCCTGATGATGGCAGTGACGATTTGTTTATGTCAGCACGGGAAATGCGTGCGCTTATGCATCGTGACCGTGTGGTGGCGCATGTTTCCGGTATTGATCGCCGTGGTCGCCGTGAAGGTGCTGTGGTGGAGGTGCTGGAGCGCAATACTCATCAGGTGGTGGGTCGTTTCCAGCTTGATAATGGTTTGGCTTTCGTGATTCCTGATAACAAGCGTATCGTACATGACATCGCGGTGTTGCCGGAAAATATGGGAGTTGCCGAGCATGGTCAGATTGTGCTGGTGGAGCTGGTGCAACAGCCCAGCCGCCGTCGTCAGCCCATGGGCCGTGTTATCGAGACTTTTGGCAACCACATGGCACCCGGTATGGAGATTGATATCGCGCTGCGCTCCCATGAGCTGCCGCATGATTGGCCGGAGGCGGTGGATGATGAG
>Ga0256839_1004616_pt1 | contig 13316 bp, 13 predicted proteins | sample 354166metaG_FD_185968 | JGI IMG/M metagenome (GOLD analysis project Ga0256839, IMG submission 185968) | Hydrothermal vent microbial communities from Mid Atlantic Ridge, Atlantic Ocean - 354-166 | ecosystem: Environmental > Aquatic > Marine > Hydrothermal vents | place: Atlantic Ocean: Mid... | reverse complement strand
AAAAATACCGGAGTTCAAATTCTCGGCGGCAAAGGTGGAGCCGGCCTAACCTGCCTCGCAGCGCCTTATTCGTTCCTGCCCGACGGACACGTCGGGCAGCGCCCGACCGCCCCCACGGGCGGGCGCTGCCCTCGGCATATGCCTTTTGCGTTGCGGACTTTACCTAACCCTTCATCCGCTCGCCGAAAATGGCCGAGCCAACCCGCACATGCGTTGCCCCCAGCGCAATCGCCCGCTCGAAATCGCCGCTCATCCCCATCGACAGATTCGCCAGCCCGTTCCGCTCCGCCATCTTGCGCAGCAGGGCAAAATGCAGGCTCGGCTCCTCGTCCACCGGCGGAATCACCATCAGGCCGGACACCGGCAAATCATAAACCTCGCGACAGACCTTGACGAAAGCATCCACCTCCGCCGGCAACACCCCCGCCTTCTGCGGCTCCTCGCCGGTATTCACCTGAATGAACAGTTCGGGACAGGCCCCGCGCGCCTGCACCGCGCCCGCCAGCTTCTTCGCCAGCTTCTCGCGGTCCAGCGTGTGGATCGCCTCGAACAGCCCCAGCGCCTGATTGACCTTGTTGCTCTGCAACGGCCCGATCAGATGCACCTGAACCCCGTCGAACCGCTCGCGAAACGCCGGCCATTTGCCCGCCGCCTCCTGCACACGGTTCTCGCCAAACAGCCGATGGCCCTGCTGCAACACCGCCTCGACCCGCGCATCGGGCTGCACCTTGGACACCGCGATCAGCTTCACCGATCCGGCCGCACGCCCCGCTGCAACCTCGGCACTGGCAATCCGTTCCTGAATATCCGCAAGCGACATGACACCCTCCTGTGTTGGCCCATGCCTACAACCCGCATGACCGCCATTCAAGAGCGCAAAAGAAAAGGGCGGGTCAAACGACCCGCCCCCTCTAAGACTTTCCAATCCGTTTGGATTAGAATTCGATGGATGCACCAACAGTGATACCAACCGGCTTGTCGTAGCCGGTGCCATACGAACCGTATACGGACGCGCCGTTACCCAGGTCGTAATCGGCAGCAATGTAGGCAGTGGCTGCAGTTGCGTCGTAACCGGCGGACAGAGTAACCGCATCGTTCAGGTCGTAGCCCATGTCGATGGTGGTCGAACCCAGAGCAGCGTATGCAACGTCAACCGACAGCGGGCCCGAAGCGTAACCGACGGAAACACCGTAGTCGCCAACCGGCAGGCTGGAGTAGAACGCACCCAGAGTGATGCCGTTACCCATGTCGTAATCTGCTTCCAGGCCGAACTCGCCGGTCGGGGAGTAGTAGGAAACGCCAACATTCGCGCCACCGATCATGGTGCCGACATTCATACCGAAGCCACCGCTTACCTGGCTGTAACCGAGACCGAAGTCAACAGCGCCGAAGGTACCGGAAACACCAACGCGCAGATCCGCCGGAGCGCCACCAGAGAAATCGGCGTCGGAGATGGACACGTCAAAGCCGCCGAGGGAAGCGTCCGCACGAACAGCGACAGAAGCCGAGGTATAGGCACCGGCAGCGAAATCGCCAACGTTCTGGGTGGCGGAATAGTGGTCGGAAGCAGCGCCGATTGCGTCTGCGTCACCGACGGACAGTTTGCCCATGGAGCTTTCGATCCAGCCGACCGGAAGGGGGTTGAGCACAGTGTAGTCCAGACCGGCGGTCACACCGTTGTTCAGTTCCTGGGTTGCCGAGAAGGCCAGGCTCCAGGAGGAAGTGAAGGTGCCGGTACCGCCATTGACGGTGTATTCGGCCATTGCGTCGCCGCTCCAGGTAATTTCCGCAGCTGCGGCACCAGCCATGGCAACCAGAGCTGTGGTAGCAAGAAGAACGTTTTTCATCGTTTTTTCTCTCATGTTAGTTAAAATCTCACCTATCACTGGTTGCCCAGCAAGGAGTGCAGATGTAATCGCGCAACATGCCCTTCGGGTCAAGCAACGCACCTCGTCCTGTGGCAATGTTCCACCGAGTGATGCACAGATGTCACACTCGCGGGACAGGCCCGCCGCCGAAACCCCCTTGTTCCCGCAATCGCGAGCCGATACTTAGCACAAAAGCCCCCGCAGGGCGCGAATAACAAGGGATATACCGCCGTGACTCGATATAATGCGCGCGTCAGCGAACCGAAATGGCAAAAGGCATGGGCCGACTCGCAGGTTTTCAAGGCCGCGCGGGACGAATCGCGGGAAAAATACTACGTCCTTGAAATGTTCCCCTACCCCTCGGGGCGCATCCACATCGGCCATGTGCGCAACTATACCATGGGCGACGTGGTGGCCCGTTTCAAATCCGCCCGCGGTTTCAACGTGTTGCACCCGATGGGCTGGGACGCCTTCGGCATGCCGGCCGAAAACGCCGCCATGGAAAAGGGCGTGCATCCGGGCGAGTGGACCTACAGGAACATCGCCGACATGAAGGCACAGTTGCAGCCGCTCGGCTTTTCCCTCGACTGGACCCGCGAATTCGCCACCTGCGATCCCGAATACTACGGCAAGCAGCAGGCCATGTTTATAGACATGCTCGACGCCGGCCTGATCTACCGCAAAAACGCCGTGGTCAACTGGGATCCGGTCGACATGACCGTTCTGGCCAACGAACAGGTGATCGACGGCAAGGGCTGGCGCTCGGGCGCACCGGTGGAACGCAAGGAGCTGACGCAGTGGTTCTTCCGCATCTCGGACTATTCCGAGGAACTGCTGGAAGCACTGGACAACCTGCCGGACTGGCCGGAAAAAGTCCGCACCATGCAGAAAAACTGGATCGGCAAGTCGCAAGGCCTGCAATTCCGCTTCGCCACCAACGGCGCCCCCGAAGGGTTCGAATCGCTGGAGGTCTACACCACCCGCCCCGACACCCTGTTCGGCGCCAGCTTCGCCGCGATTTCCGCCGACCATCCGCTGGCCAAGGCACTGGAAAACGACCCGAAAGTGGCGGAATTCAACGCCGAATGCCGCCGCATGGGCACCTCCGCCGAAGAACTGGAAAAGGCCGAGAAAATCGGTCTGGACACCGGCATCACCGTCACCCATCCCTTCGATCCCGACTGGAAACTGCCGGTCTATATCGCCAATTTCATCCTGATGGACTACGGCACCGGCGCGATTTTCGGCTGCCCGGCCCACGACCAGCGCGACCTCGATTTCGCCCGCAAATACGGTCTGGACGTAAAACCCGTGGTCTCCGCCGACGGCAACGACTGCGAAATCGGCGCCGAGGCCGTAACCGACGACGGCACCCTGATCAACTCGGACTTCCTCAACGGGCTGGGCGTGGCCGAGGCCAAGGCCGAAGTCATCCGCCGCATGGAGGCCGCCGGCAAGGGCAAGGGCGTCACCCAATACCGCCTGCGCGACTGGGGCATCAGCCGCCAGCGCTACTGGGGCTGCCCGATTCCCGTGGTCCACTGCGACAAGTGCGGTGTTGTGCCTGAGAAAAAGGAAAACCTGCCGGTCAAACTGCCCGAAGACGTGACCTTCGACCGCCCCGGCAACCCGCTCGACCGCCACGACGCATGGCGCAACACCGTCTGCCCGAAATGCGGCGGCGCGGCACTCCGCGAGACCGACACGATGGACACTTTTGTCGATTCCTCGTGGTATTATGCCCGTTTCACCAGCCCGCACGCCGAAACCCCGACCGATCCGGCCGAGGCCGACTACTGGATGAACGTCGACCAATACATCGGCGGTATCGAGCACGCGATCCTGCACCTGCTCTATTCCCGTTTCTTCGCCCGCGCGATGGCCAGAACCGGCCACCTGCCGCAAAAGGCGATCGAGCCGTTCAACGCCCTGTTCACGCAAGGCATGGTGACGCATGAATTCTATGCCACCGAGCAGAACGGCCGCAAAATCTATCACAACCCGTCCGAGGTCATCCGCACCGCCACCGGCGCCACCCTGCGCGAAACCGGCGAACCGGTAGAGGTCGGGCCCGTCATCAAGATGTCGAAATCCAAGAAAAACGTGGTCGACCCCGAGGACATCATCGACCAATACGGCGCCGACACCGCCCGCTGGTTCGTCATGTCCGACTCCCCGCCCGAACGCGACGTCGAATGGACCGCGGCGGGGGCCGAGGCCGCATGGAAACACCTGCAACGCATCTGGCGCATGGCGGTCGAGATCAACGACAGCGACACCACCGGCTCCGACGCCGACGCGCTGGCCCTGCAAAAGGCCACCCACCGCGCCATCGCCGACGTAACCGCAGGGATCGAGGGGTTCGCCTTCAACAAATCCATCGCCAAGCTCTACGAATTCACCAACACCCTGCAGAAATCGAAGGCCGGCAAAGCGGCCAAGGTCGAAGCCATGAAAACCATGGCGCAACTGATGCAGCCCATGACCCCGCATCTGGCCGAGGAAGTCTGGCACCTGCTCGGCGGTGAAGGCATGGTCACCACGACCCCATGGCCCGAAGCCGACCCCGCCCTGCTGATAGACGACACCGTAACCCTGCCGATCCAGATCAACGGCAAACGGCGCTCGGAAATCACCGTCGCCAAGGACGCCGCCAAATCCGAGGTTGAAAAACTGGCGCTGGCGGACGATGCTGTGATCAGGGCTCTGGATGGCAAAGCCCCGAAAAAGCTGATCGTGGTTCCGGGACGTATTGTCAATGTCGTTATCTAGCCGCCGCACCTTCCTGACACTCGCAGCCACCCCGCTGCTGCTGGCCGGTTGCGGTTTCACCCCGATCTATGGCGAAGGCACCACCGCCAACGCCATGTATGGCAAAATCGCCCTCGCCCCATTCGAAGGCCAGACCGGTTTCGACATGCGCGAGCGCCTCGAATCCCGCCTCGGCATCGCCACCGACCCGCAATTCCTGCTGGGCGTGGACCTGAGAATCAACCGCAAGGGGCTGGCCATCACGCCCGACGGCTCGATCACCCGCTACAATCTCAAGGGCATCGCCGATTTCACGGTCGAACGCTCCGACGGCACCGTGGTCTATTCCGACACGGTCGAGGCCTTCACCGCCTACAACGCCACCGGCACTGCCTATGCCACCCGCGTTGCGGCGCGCGACGCCCACCGCCGCCTTGTGGTTACGCTGGCAGACAAGATCGTCACCCTCATGGCCATTTCCGCCAGGGAATGGCTGCCGTGAAACTGAACGCCCGCGACGCTTCCCGTTTCTTCGCCAAACCGGATATGTCAAAGGCGGGCGTGCTGCTGTTCGGCCCCGACGCCATGCGCATCGCCCTGAAACGGCAAGACCTGATCGCCGCCATCACCGGCCCGAACGCCGAGGAGGAAATGCGCCTGATCCGCATGACCGGCGCCGAATTGCGCAAGGACCCCGCCCGCCTGCAGGACGCCCTCAAGGCGCAGGGCTTCTTCCCCGGCCCCCGCACGGTTCTGGTCGAGGAGGCCACCGACACCCTCGACAAAACCTTCACCGCCGCGCTGGAGGACTGGCAGCCGGGCGACGCCATGATGGTGGTCACGGCGGGGCAACTCAACGCCCGCTCCAAACTGCGCAAAACCTTCGAGGGCAGCGGCTCCTGCGTCGCCATCGGCATCTACACCGACCCGCCAAGCCGCGAGGAGATCGAGGCAACCCTGCAAAAATCCGGCATCGGAGCCATCGCGCCCGAGGCGATGACCGACCTCGTGAATCTCGCGCAGGAACTCGATCCGGGCGACTTCCGCCAGACGGTGGAAAAACTGTCCCTCTACAAAACCGGCGACGACACCCCCGTCAGCCCCGCCGACATCCTCGCCTGCGCCCCCGCCACCACCGAGGCCGCGCTGGATGACGCCGTCCACATGGCGGCCGAGGGCAACGCCGCCGCCATCGTGCCGCAAATGCACCGCCTCGCCGCGCAGGGGGTCAACCCGACCACGCTGTGCATCGGCGCCACCCGCCATTTCAAACTGCTGCACGCCGCCGCCTCCTCCGACCAGGGCCCCGAAGCCGCCCTGTCCCGCGCCCGCCCGCCGGTTTTCGGCCCGCGGCGCGATCGCATGGTCCGGCAGGCCCGCACATGGGGCACACCGCGCCTGGAATCGGTGATCCAGCTATTGACCGACACCGATCTTGCGTTACGCTCGTCGCGTCCCGTTCCGGCGATGGCCATGATGGAACGCGCCTTCATCCGCATTGCCATGATGCGCCCCCGATAGGAGAAACCATGTATACCGTCATCGGCTCCCCCCGCACCCGCGCCATGCGTGTCTACTGGATACTCGAGGAAATGGGCGTGGACTACGAAATGAACCTCGCCCCGCCCCGCTCCGACGCGGTCCGCGCCATCAACCCGACCGGCAAGGTCCCCTGCCTGCTGGTCGATGACACCCCGATCTACGATTCGATCGCCATCATGCAGTTTCTGGCCGACCGCCACGAGCAACTGACCTACCCCGCCGGCACGATCGAGCGCGCCATTCAGGACAGCTACACCCAGTTCTGCGTCGATGAAATCGAGGGCCCGCTCTGGATGGCCGCCAAAAACACCTTCATCCACCCCGAGGAGCTGCGCGTCCCCGCGATCAAGCCCACCGCCAGACACGAATTCGCCAACGCCATGCAAACGCTGGAGGACCGCCTCGGCGACAACGCATTCGTCATGGGCGACAAAATCACCGTCCCGGACATCCTGCTCGGCCACTGTGCCAACTGGGCACAAGCGGCAAAATTCGACCTGCCCGAAGGCAAGGTAGGCGCCTATTTCGCCCGCCTTCTGGAACGCCCCGCCCTGCAACGGGCGCGCGAAAAAACGGATTATTGAACGATGCGCCCGCCCGGAAAAACTGTCGCCCTGCTGCTGGTCATCGCCACCTTCGCCATCGGCTATCTGGTGTTCCGCTATTTCTACCAGATCAGCGGCGACTTCCCGTTCTCGCAGGAACTGATCCTCGTTTTCATCGGCGCGGTCGCCACCGTGCTGATCACCGCGTTGCTGCTGAACCAGCAAACCGAACTGGAGCTGAAAAAAGAGGCGCAGGTCCTGCTCATGCAGCAGAAAACCGACGTCTACTTCGCCCTGATCGACCACATCGGCGACATCGTCGAGAACAACCGCATGGACAGCGCCGCGCTCAACGACCTGCGCGTCCTCAACCACAAGCTGGCAATGATCGGCTCTCCTGAAGTCATCGGCAACTTCAACTCGGTTCTGGACGCGCTGGAACGCGCCAGCCGCGACGATTCGATTGCCGGTGCCGAACGCAACGAAATCATGCACCGGGTGGCGCAACTGACCTTCTATATCCGGCAGGACCTGCTCGGCACGACCGGTTCGGAGGATGGCGATGCGCAACTGCTGGAAAACATCATCGCAAACAACCGGGACCTTCAGGACGGAGACGCATAAAACCGCGCGCGATAGGCTGCCGGCGACACCCCGACCCGCCGTTTGAAGGCAATACGGAACGTGTCCGGCGACTCGTAACCCGACAGCGCCGCAACCTCGCCAAGCGGAGCATCCGTGGTTTCCAGCAACTCCTGCGCCCGAAACAACCGTTCCCGTTGCAGCCATGCCATCGGACCGGTCCCCGTTTCCGCCCGGAACCGCCGCTGCAGGGTGCGCGGGCTCATGCCCGCTTGTGCCGCAAGAGTGGCAATATCCATCGGTTGCGCCAGCCGCGCCCGTGCCCAGTCCATAACTTCAGCCAGCGAACGCCCCGCCCGCGGCGCCTCGGGCACGACATATTGCGCCTGCCCGCCGTCCCTGTGCGGGGCCATCACCAGCCGCCGCGCAACCCGGTTCGCGACACCGCTGCCGAAATCCTGCCGCACAATATGCAACGCCGCGTCGATCCCCGCCGCACTTCCGGCCGAGGTTACAATCCGGTTGTCATCCACATAAAGCACGTCCTCGACCACATCGACCGCCGGATACATCCGGCGCAACGCCTGCGTGTGATGCCAGTGCGTGGTTGCCCGCCGCCCGTCCAGCAACCCCGTCGCCGCCAGCACGAAAACCCCCGAGCATATGGAAAACAGCCGCGCTCCGCGGGCATGTGCCTCCCGCAGGGCATCAAGCAGATCCTGCGGCGGCCGCTCCGCCCGGTCCCGCCAGCCGGGCAAAACGATAGTATCCGCCTGCGCCAGCGCCCCGGGTCCGGCCTCCGCCTCCACCCGCACCCCGCCCGCAGCGCGGACCGTCCGCGACTCGGCCGCAACGGTTACGAATTCATACCACGGGAAATCGAATTCCGGCCGCGGCAGGGCAAACACCTCGGTCGCTATACCGAATTCAAAAGTGCACAAACCGTCATAGGTCACCGCGGCAACCCGGCTATGAATATCTGTTTTCCGCACCATTTGTCGTTTTCTTAGCATAGTTTGTCATTTACGCCACTAGTTTTCGCACCGGTGCCGCCCTATCCACAAGACACGGAAAAAGGAGCCACCATGCAGAAAACAGCCGAACTACTCGATGCCGTCGCCATCTATCTCGATGCAATCTACTACTGTGACGTTGAAAAACTGGATCAGGTATTCCACCCCGCCTCCAGCCTGTTCGACGCCGACGAGGGGGTTATCCTCGCCGACCCGATTGCGAGCTTCCGCGCCGATGTCGCCAGCCGCCCCTCGCCCGCAGGCCGTAACCAGACCCGCCACGACGAGATCCTGTCCATCGACTGGCTGTCCGACATAAGCGCCGTGGTCAAGCTGCGCCTGCAGGCGCATGAAAACGTGTTCGTCGACCACCTGTCCTTCGTCAAAGGCGCCGACGGCTGGCAGATCGTATCCAAGGTCTGGCATCTGGAAAGCACCGCACCGGTGCAGGTGGCCTAACCGGCAGAAAACCGCGCCGCCTGCCACCCCGCCGCGCGCCCTGTAGCCAGACAACCGGTCAACAGATACCCGCCGGTCGGGGCCTCCCAGTCCAGCATCTCGCCGGCGCAAAACACCCCGGGCCGGTCCTTCAGCATCAGCCCGTCCAGCGCCTCCACCGGCACTCCGCCCGCGGTCGAGATCGCCTCGTCCAGCGGCGCCGGCCCGTCCAGCGGCAACGCCAGCGCCTTGATCCGCGCCGCCAACGCCGCCCCGTCCGGCAAGACCCCGCCCTCGCGCAACAACGCCGCCTTCACACCCTTCAGCCCGAGCGTTTTGCGTAAATGGTTCGACAGACTGTTGCGTCCCCGCGGTTTCGCCAACCGTTTCTCCACCTGCGCCAACGCCAGATCCGGCAACAGGTCCAGCACCAGCTCCCCGCCATCGCGCAACGCGGCCGAAACCGCATAAACCGCGCTCCCCTCGATCCCCTTCCGCGACACCACAAACTCGCCCGTCACCGATTGCCCGCCCACCGTCAGGCGCACGGGCTTCACCGGCGCGCCGAAATGCGGCTCCATAAACCGCGACCATTGCCGCCGGAATCCCATATTCGAGGGCCGGAACGGTGCCAGCGGCACCCCGATCCACTCCGCCCAGGCCCCGTCCGAACCCAGCCGCGCCCAACTCGCCCCGCCCGTCGCCAGCACCGTCACATCCGGCGTCAGAACCTGCTCGCCCTGCGGCGTTGCAAACACCGCCGCATCCCCGCGCCAGCCCTGCCAGCGCCAGCGCATGACAAACCGCACGCCCTTGCCATCCAGCCGCCGCACCCAGGCCCGCAACAACGGCGAGGCCTTCATCGTCTTCGGAAAAACCCGCCCGCTCGATCCGGTAAAAACCGTCTGCCCCAGACCGCGCGCCCAGTCCTGCACCTGTTCGGGACCAAACGCCCGCAACACCGGTTCCAGCCAGCCACGCGTCGCGCCATAGGCCGCCAGAAACTCCTCCAGCGGCGCGTCTTTGGTCAGGTTCAACCCGGATTTCCCCGCCATCAGAAACTTGCGCCCCAGCGTAGGCTTCGCCTCGGCCACCGTCACCGCCAGCCCCGCATCGGCCAGCGCCTCCGCCGCCATCAGCCCCGCCGGACCGCCGCCGATCACCAGCGCCCGCTTCATGAAAACCGCGCGGGCGACAACCCGTCCACCACCCACCCGTCCAGTTCCGGCATCCCCCGCCCGATCAACGCCGCCGCCAGCGCCGACATCGCCGGCGAGGTCTGCACCCCGTAGCCCCCCTGACCCGCCAGCCAGAAAAACCCCTCCACCGCCGGGTCGAACCCGACCACCGGCGTGCGGTCCGGTGCAAAACTGCGCAATCCGGCCCAGCTCCCCTCGATCCGCACCACCTCCTCGGTGACAAATTCCTGATAGCGCGCGATCCCCTCGGCCAGCACCATATCGTCGGCCCAGGCATCCATCGCCTCCACCGGATCCTCCTCGGCCGGCGACACCAGCCACTTGCCCGCATCCGGCTTCGCATACCATGTCTCCGGCGCGTTCAGCAGCATCGGCCATCCGCGCACATCATGCCCGCCGGGCGCCGGCAGCCGCGCGACCGAGCGCCGGAACGGCTGTATCCCCAACGGCGCAACGCCCGCCATCGCCGCCACAGAATCCGCCCATGCCCCCGCCGCGTTCACCACCACCGGCGCGGAAAATTCCCCCGCCGCGGTCTCGACAATCCAGTCGCTCGCACGCCGCATCCCCGTCACCCGCGCCCGCGTCACCAGCCGCGCCCCGTTGGCCCGCGCGGTTTTCAGATAGCCCTGAAACAGCAGGTCCACATCGATATCCCGCGCCGAGGTCTCCAGCACCGCATCCGCCAGCCGCTCCGCCTTCAGGATCGGCACCATCTCCAGCGCCCGCGCCCGTCCGACATGCTCAACCTCCGGCTCCGCCAGATAGGCGTCGAGCAAATGCCGCTCGCGCTCCTCCGCCACAATCAGCACCCCGCGCGGCGTCAAAACCCCCGCCGCATCCAGCGCCGGACCACTGGCCCGGTTGAGCGCCCGCACCACGTCGGAACCATAATTCACCACATACATCGCCGCCGAGCGCCCCGTGGCGTGATAGCCAGGCGAATCCTCGCCCTCCAGCAGCACCACATCGGCAAATTCCGAGACCCTCGCCGCCAGCCCCGCCCCCGCGATTCCGCCGCCGACAATCACGATATCCGCCCGCGTCATGCCAGCGTCTCCAGCGCCCGCGCGAAGATTGCCGCATCCACATTGCCGCCCGTGGCCACCGCAATCACCGTATCCGCCCCGATCCCGTCGCCCTGGAACAGCGCCGCCGCCAGCGACACCGCCCCGCCCGGCTCCAGCACGATCTTCAGCCGCTGGAACGCCAGCGCCATCGCCTGCAAGGCCTCGGCATCCGTCACCACCAGCCCCGCGCCGCACAGCCGCTGCATGACCGGAAAGGTAATCGCCCCCGGTTCCGGCGTCACAATCGCATCGCAGATCGAGCCGCCCTGCGTTGCATTCGCCACAATCCGCCCCGCCGCCAACGAGCGTGCCGCATCGTCGAAACCCGCCGGCTCGCACGTCCGCACCAGCATCTCCGGCGCCTCCGCCTCCAGCGCCAGCGCGATCCCTGCGGTCAGCCCGCCACCGCCGCAATTCACCAGCACCTCCGCCGCGCCGATCCCCTCGTCCCGCGCCTGCGCCGCGATCTCCAGCCCGACCGTGCCCTGCCCGGCAATCACCAGCGGTTCGTCATAGGGTTTCACCAGCACCAGCCCGCGATCCGCCGCGATCCGCGAACCGATCTCCTCGCGCACATCGTTCAGGCGGTCATACAGCACCACCTCCGCGCCCAGCGCCCGCGTGTTGGCAATCTTCAACGCCGGTGAATCATCCGGCATCACGATCACCGCCTGCACCCCGTGGCGCGCCGCCGCCAGAGCAACCCCCTGCGCATGGTTGCCGGACGAATAGGCAATCACCCCGCCGGCCCGTTTTTTCGCATCCATCCCCGACAGCGCCGACCAGCCGCCGCGAAACTTGAAACTGCCGGTATGTTGCAGGTTCTCGGCCTTCACAAACACCCGCCGGCCAGCGATTTCATCCAGAAACGGCGAGGACAACAGCGGCGTTCTGCGCACCACAGGGGCGAGGCGTTCTGCCGCCGCCCGGATCATTCCGATATCAACCACTAAACCGATTCCCTTACCACTTCGTTAATCACGGCCAGCGATTCCGGCTCGTCCAGAAACGGCACATGGCCGCGACCCGGCACCTCGGCGTAAACCATATCCGGCCGCCGCCGCTGCATCTCCGCCACCGTTTCACGGCTCAGCAGGTCCGAGTTCGCCCCGCGCAACACCCCAAGCGGCAGCCCCGCCATCGCGTCGAACAGCGGCCACAAATCCGGCTGCTCCCCCTTGGCCTGCGCCAGCATCGCGTCGCGCAGCTTCGGGTCGTAGTTCAGCCGCAACCCGCCCTCCGGCGCCTCCTCCAGCCAGCGCGTCGCCTGCACGCGCCAGTCCGCCAGCGCCAGATCGGGAAACTCCGCCCCCATCGTCTCGCGCAGCACAACCGCCGCCTCGTCAAAATTCCGCGCCTTCGGTTGCCGCCCGATATAGTCGTAAATCCGGTCCAGCCCGCCCGCGTCGATCTCCGGCCCGATGTCGTTCAGGATCACCCCGGCCAGCCGCTCCTTCGCCATCGCCGCCGTCAGCATGGCAATAATCCCCCCGCGCGAGGTCCCCAGATACACCGCCCGCTCAATCCCCAGATGGTCCAGCAATTCAATCGCGTCCCGCGCCTCCTGCGGCACATTGTAGTTCATGAAATCCGGGTCCCGATCCGACTCCCCGCGCCCCCGATAGGTCAGCCGCACCAGCCGCACGTCCCGTATCGCCGCCGCCAGATCGTCAAAATCCCGCGCATTGCGCGTCAGCCCGGGCAGGCAGAACAGAACCGGCCCCGCGCCCTCGTCCTCATAGGCCAGTTGCAGCCCGTCACTCGTGGTAAACCTCATACCCGCCCCCGCGCCAGTTCCGCAATTCCTGTCAAATCCTTCATCACCACCTGCGGCTTCCACGGCAGCCGGTCCATCGGCTCGCCCGCGCGGTTTACCCACGCCGTATAGAACCCGTAGCCCGCCGCCGCTGCCGCATCCCAGCCGTTCGAGGACACGAACAGAACCTCCTCCGGCGCACAACCGAAGCGCCGGCCGACCATGTCGTAAACCGATTTATGCGGCTTGAAAACACCCACGTCCTGCACGCTCAGCACGTCGTCCAGCACACCGCCGATCCCCGCGCTTTCCACGGCCGAGGCCAGCATATCCGGCGAGCCGTTCGACAATATCGCCGTCTGCATCCCCGCCGCCTTCAAATCCGCCAGCATCGCGGGAACCTCGGGGAAGGCCGACAATTCCCGATACAGCGCCAGCAACCGTTCGCGCAGTTCGGCGTCCTGCAAACCGGCCGCCTCCAGTGCATAATCCAGCCCGTCCTGCGTCACCTGCCAGAAATCCGTGTGCGCATCGGCGACAGCGCGCAGCCAG
>Ga0256839_1004615_pt1 | contig 13319 bp, 9 predicted proteins | sample 354166metaG_FD_185968 | JGI IMG/M metagenome (GOLD analysis project Ga0256839, IMG submission 185968) | Hydrothermal vent microbial communities from Mid Atlantic Ridge, Atlantic Ocean - 354-166 | ecosystem: Environmental > Aquatic > Marine > Hydrothermal vents | place: Atlantic Ocean: Mid... | reverse complement strand
ACAGGCTTGTACAAACTTCTTCGACAACCTCGATGAGCATCATGCTCCTTTGCGTGCATTGTTGAATGAAAAGTTTCAGATTATTGAGGGCAAAGCCGGGTATTCTTGATCGTGGATAGTATAAATTGAATTTTGCAGGCTGGTAACGCACGCTATTTTTTCAGTAATTTGAAAAGTTTTGTAACTGTCTTCTAACAAAGATCATCATTAGCCCCGTACCCAAAAAGTAGATTGCGGAAGGTATTGGAACCGTTGTCGATGAAATAAAAACAACTTCTTCATTCCAATAAGAAGGTAGCTTATCCCACGGGTTAGGAAGCGAGTCATCGGTGATAAAAGCATATCCGATATTTCGATCCAGTATCAAATCAAGAGCAACTTCCATGTCAGTTGCTTCCTCTGCTGAATAAACTAAGGCGCCGAATCCGTCTGAATAATAATTGTTGATATAGGAATCAGGGGTATATCGAGTCCAATTTGAAAAACTATCTTCGTAAATAATATTTACATCGGCCCAGTTAAAATAGATTTCAGGGGTATTTGTGCCATGATTAAAAACAACAAAATCAAGAATCGGTGTATCAATACTATTTTTAACGAATTGGTAAAGTTCCTGGTAATAATTTAGTAACTGACTGTCAGTGGAAACACTAACTTCATCAAAAAAAATTCCAGTGACTTGGTAATCTTGAGTATTAAAATCGCGGTTATATTTCAGAATATCAGCCTTGACATCATTAATGTTTCGGTTTCCATAATTTGTTGGTACATAACCAATCATTTGAGCATTATTGTTAGCAAGCTCGGTGAGACCATTTTGATAATCATCATTAGGGCTGTTAATTAATCCTGGACCATTATCAGGATTAACGATTGCAGTGATTCTGATAGCCTTAGTGGCGGCAGCAATGTCGTCCCAGATATATGATTCAGGAGAATACCAGTTGGGGTAGCTGTAAAGCGGGTAGAGTAAGTTTAAATTTGATGCGTTAGCATCTCGAATCATAGATAAGGTTGATAAAAAACCAAGGCTAATTAAAACAAATATCTTTTTCATTCTATTCCTCCTCCAATTAAAGATAGTGCAAAATCTAAAATTGTCTGCAGTGTCTTTATAAAGCTAAAGAAGAGGCCAGTATTCAAAAGTTAATGGCAAAAATATTTATACTTCTGGATGCATTTGAGAATTCAATCTGTTATGGGTAATCAGATGTTTAATTAATGTCATTACATTATTTTTTGACATAAAAATTTCACATGATGGGTTGCGGAATGGAGTATATTCATAAAGTATGAAAGGCATATAAAAAGAGCATAGTCAAAAACAGTTTTATCGTTATTTCTTGGAGGCCTAAAATGACGAATCAACAGATGTTAATGATAGATGGAAATCAGGCCGCAGCAATTGTTGCTCATAAGCTGAACGAAGTTATCGCAATTTATCCGATCACACCGGCATCACCAATGGGCGAGGCGGCAGACGAGTGGTCAGCTCGAGGTCAACCCAATCTATGGGGAACCATTCCTAAAATTATTGAAATGCAATCAGAAGCTGGTGCAGCTGGCGCTGTTCATGGTTCTTTGCAAACTGGGGCATTAACGACAACTTTTACCGCTTCACAAGGTTTGATGTTGATGCTACCCAATATGTACAAGATTGCGGGTGAATTAACTCCAACCGTTTTCCATATTGCCTCACGATCACTGGCTTGCCAGGCATTATCAATATTTGGTGATCACAGTGATGTGATGGCTGCAAGAATGACTGGTTTTGCCATGCTCTGTTCCTGTTCTCCCCAAGAAGTTATGGATTTTGCGTTGCTGGCAACTGCTGCCAGCTTAGAAGGGCGGTTACCATTCCTGCATTTTTTTGACGGTTTCAGAACCTCACACGAAATTGCCAAAATCAATGCCATTGATGATGGTGTTTATCGGGCGATGATGAATGACGACTGGGTAAAAGCGCATCGTGGGCGTGGTTTATCTCCAGAGCATCCAGTTTTACGTGGCAGCTCTCAAAATCCAGATGTATATTTCCAGGCGAGGGAATCGGTTAATCCTTATTACACCAAAATGCCAGATATTCTACAAAAGGCAATGGACAGTTTTGCAACATTGACAGGCCGTCATTATCACCTGTTTGATTATATTGGCGCTCCACAAGCCGAACGAGTGATCATATTAATGGGTTCGGGTGCTGAAACTGTGGAAGAAACAGTTGATTATCTGGTGAGACAGGGTGAGTCAGTTGGGGCAATAAAAGTCAGATTGTTTAGGCCATTTTCTGCAACTGCATTAATCGAAGCATTACCTGTAACTTGTACCAATATTGCCGTGTTGGACAGAACCAAAGAACCAGGTGCAGATGGTGAGCCGTTATATAAAGATGTAGTAACAGCGGTTAGCCAATATTTTTATTCATTGGATTGTAAATTCGATAAATTGCCACGAATCATTGGTGGTCGTTATGGATTGTCTTCTAAGGAGTTTACACCAGCAATGGTCAAGGCAATTTTTGATCATCTTAAACAGCCACAACAAAAAAACTCATTCACGATAGGTATTCATGATGATGTTGAATATCTTAGTCTCGACTGGGATAGATCATTTCGTACTGATGTGCATGATGATGTCTTTCAGGGAGTATTTTTTGGGCTGGGCAGTGATGGGACAGTCAGTGCAAACAAAAACAGTATCAAGATTATCGGTGAATATACCGATTTATATGCACAAGGTTATTTTGTTTACGACTCAAAAAAGTCAGGGGCAGTGACTATTTCACATTTGCGGTTTGGTCCAAATCCCATTCATTCAAGTTATCTTGTTGCAAGTAACGAAGCTAATTTTGTTGCCTGCCATCAATCGGTATTTTTAGAGCGTTATAACATGCTGGATATGGCGGCAGAAAATTCAGTTTTTTTGCTGAATTCACCTGTTGAACCAGATAAATTATGGTCTGCATTGCCAAAAAAAACCCAGCAACACATCCTTGATAAAAGTATCAAGATGTACTGTATTGATGCTTATGAAGTAGCGAAAAAAACGGGAATGGGTAAACGCATTAATACTATTATGCAGACTTGTTTTTTTGCAATTTCAGGTATTCTGCCGAAACATGAAGCTATCACAGCTATTAAACAAGCAGTTGAAAAAACTTATGGCAAAAAGAATAAACGTATGGTGGCTCTCAATTTTCGTGCGATTGATCAGGCGTTATCTTATCTTCATGAAGTAATAATTCCGCAACAAATTACTAGTGAAATTGAATTACACTCGCCAGTTCCTGATTCCGCACCGGAATTTGTTCGTAAAGTGACGGCTGAACTGATAGCGGGCCATGGTAATGAACTCCCAGTAAGCGTGTTTCCAGAAGATGGCACTTATCCTTTAGGTACTAGCGCATATGAAAAGCGTAATTTGGCGCTAGAAATTCCAGTATGGGAGTCAGATATATGTACCCAATGCGGTAAATGTGTAATGGTTTGTCCTCATGCAGTCATTCGAAGCAAAATTTTTCCAACATCGGCAACACTAGAAGCACCACAAACATTCAAACATACTCCCTTATTGGGTAAAGATTTTCCTGAAGGATTGGAAATCAGTTACCAGGTTGCTCCTGAAGATTGTACCGGATGCAGCTTGTGTGTTGATATTTGTCCCATTCGTGATAAATCTAATGCAAGTCGCAAGGCACTTAATATGGCACCGCAGCAAGCATTGAAACAGCAGGAACGGAAGAATTGGGATTATTTTTTATCACTTCCAGAATATGATCGACGTTTACTGAAATCTACGACAATCAAAGGTTCAATGGTGATGCAGCCATTGTTTGAATTTTCAGGGGCTTGTGCCGGATGTGGTGAAACCCCTTATTTGAAACTTGCTTCACAATTATTTGGTGATCGAATGGTGGTTGCTAATGCTACGGGTTGTTCCTCAATTTATGGTGGCAATTTACCAACAACACCTTGGGCAAAAAATTCACAAGGCCGTGGCCCGGCCTGGAATAATTCGCTGTTTGAAGACAATGCCGAATTCGGTCTGGGTATTAGGGTGGCTATTGATAAACATACTGAGCAGGCTTTCGAACTATTAAAACAACTCAAACTACAATTGAAGGAAGAATTGGTTGAAGCGATTATTCACGCTGATCAATCAGATGAAGTAGGAATTTCTGAACAACGTCAGCGAGTTGCTGATTTACGAGATCAATTGAAAACTATTGACACTCCCGTTTCAGCACAATTAATTCAATTATCTGAAAATTTTTGTAAAAAGAGCGTGTGGATCATCGGAGGAGATGGCTGGGCTTATGATATCGGTTATGGTGGCTTAGATCATGTACTCGCCAGTGGGCGAAATGTTAATATTCTGGTGCTGGATACTGAAGTCTATTCCAACACGGGCGGTCAGACTTCCAAAGCCACACCACGTGGTGCGGTGGCAAAATTTTCCGCCAGCGGTAAAGCAACAGCCAAAAAGGATCTGGGTTTGTTAGCGATGGATTATGAGAATGTCTATGTGGCACACGTTGCTTATGCGGGAAAAGATACCCAAACCCTACGGGCTTTTCTTGAGGCAGAGGCGCACGAAGGTCCATCCTTGATAATTGCCTATTCCCCCTGCATTGCCCACGGTATTGATTTGTCAAATAATCATCGACAACAACAACTGGCGGTAAAAAGTGGTCATTGGCCATTGTTCCGGTTTAATCCTCAGAAAATCAAGCAAGGTAAAAACCCAATGCATCTTGATTCACCGCCCCCGTCCATACCTTATCAAGATTTTATCCGAACAGAAGCGCGTTTTGATATGTTATGGCAGACGCATCCTGAAGATGCTGAAAGATATCTTGCGCAAGCACAGCGAGATGTAAAACACCGATATCATTATTATCAACAATTAGCTGAGCTGGATTGGACTGATAGTACGAGTGTAGCCGCCATAAAAGCAAATTTTAAACACAAAGCCGAGGGGGTTTAACAATGGTCGACTTAAGTACAAACTATCTGGGTTTAAAACTAATCAATCCCTTGGTTCCATCAGCCTCGCCATTGAGTAAAGATTTAGATGTAGCAAAGCAATTGGAAGATGCAGGGGCGTCGGCAATTGTGATGCATTCACTGTTTGAAGAACGAATTGAATCAGAAGCCAGACGACATGATAGGTTCTACCATCAACAGGCGATAGGACACGCTGAGGCAGAGAGTTTCCATCCAGACCACTATGACTATCGTAGCTATCAAGATCGCTATCTGGATAAATTGGATCAGTTGAAATCGCAACTGGATATTCCCGTGATCGCAAGCCTCAATGGTATTTCTTCAGAGGGCTGGATTGAATATGGTAAGGCCATGCAACAAGCGGGAGCTGATGCCCTTGAACTGAACGTTTATTACATAGCAGGCGATATTGAAAAAAGCAGCAAAGACATTGAAGATCAGTATATCGAGGTATTAACAAAATTACGTCAGCAAGTATCTATCCCTATCGCTATGAAATTATCCTCTCAATTTACTTCGCCTTTACATTTTATCCGCAGGCTTGAACAGGCAGGAGCCAATGGCGTGGTGTTGTTTAATCGTTTCTATCAACCAGATATTGATTTAGAGACACTGTTGATAACCCCAGCATTAACACTTTCGACATCGACAGAGACTTTATTGCGAATTAGATGGGTGGCATTGCTTTATGGCAAGGTGAAGTTATCCATTGCCGTAACAGGCGGTTTCCATACTGCGGAGGATATTATTAAAGCATTATTGGTCGGGGCTGATGTGGCAGGACTTTGTAGCGTATTGCTGGAGCAAGGACCGCAATATCTTAAGCAATTGCTGGAAGAATTAAATTTTTGGCTTGAGCAACATGAGTATGAATCAGTACAGCAATTGAAGGGTAGTCTAAGTCAGCAGTATGCAATAAATCCCGAAGAATTTGAGCGGGCAAATTATATTCAGGTATTGGATAGTTATACTCCTCCAGACGGAGTTTTGAGGTGATAGCGTGAGAATAATTTTGATTTGGTCATAATTTATTTGATTCGTGATAATTTTGTGACATTTTTAAAATATTATCATGATGTGGTTAGTGAAAATAGCTAATCGCTTTCCGAGTGGCTGGCATATAGCTTGATGTATCTTCTTTCTATGGAAGGTAAGCTTTGGTCATCCTTATGAAAATATCTTTATATAGGGAAAACATCATGAAAATTTTGCAAAAATCATTTCAATTTTTAATATTGGTTTTATTTACGGCATCTGTACATGCAATGCCCGTAAAACTCAAAGTTATGGTGAAGAATGTTGCGCCTGCTGGCGGTGTTGCCTTAACGCCAGTGTGGGTAGGCTTTCATGACGGCAGTTTTGATAGTTATAATCGCGGCGAAGCAAGTTCTGCAGAAATTGAAGCACTAGCAGAAGATGGTAAGACTAATCCAATTTCTGCATCTTTTTCTTCATCAGGAGGTAATGACGGGGTTGTTTTGGGTGGTGGTAATCCACCATTAATTTTCCCTGGAACAACTGGTCAGGCCATGTTGATGGTCGATTCAGGTAACCGTTATTTCTCTTATGCTTCTATGGTTTTGGCCAGTAGTGATTATTTTGTTGGCAATGATAATCCTCTTGAGCATGATATATCTTCGTTACTGGATGGTACAGTTAATAAAATCAGTTTCTTTATTGGTCAATCAGGTTCAGTTAATGATGCAGGTACCGAGGTTAACGATTTTAATACTTCTGCTGGTAATCCAATATTTTCAGGTCTTCCTGTTGGTCAAACGGATGCCGGGCAGGGGGCTGATGAAAATGCTGTGATAAAGATTGTGGATAATGCTTACGATGGTTTTCTGCATATACCCGATGGATTCGACTTGTCTCCTTTAGATTTCAATCAATACAGTAACGGTATAGCGGAAGTAACGATTACAGCTGTTCCTCTACCAGCAGCATTACCTTTGACATTGACTGGTTTGACAATGTTGTTTGGGATGAAAAGTTTTCGTCGAAAAGCGCTAATGTAGCCTATCTGATTTTGTAGGGATCTATTTTCGTCAAAGATCATATATATTTAATTTATAATCTTTGGCGAAAATAAAAAACCTAAGATTTTAATTGACTATCCATTTCAGTTTTCTTTATGACAACAAAATCAATATTGATTATTGAAGATAATGAGGATATGGCAGAATTGTTGGCTCTTCATCTACGTGATCTTCAATATCGTGTTGAATTATGTCTTGATGGCTTGTCTGGTCTTGCGAAAATTGAGGACAAGCGGTTTGACCTAATAATACTGGATTTAATGCTGCCAGGTTGTGATGGGTTAAAAATATGTCGAAGTATTAGAGAAGATTCTGTTTATACGCCTGTCATTATGCTTACTGCTAAGGATTCCAAACAAGACTGTATTACTGGTTTGGAAACAGGTGCCGATGACTATGTGACCAAGCCTTTTAGCATTTCCGAGGTATTAGCCCGAATAAAAGCAATTTTTCGTCGGGTCGATGCAACGCTTCCGAAAGAACTACGAAAGCAATCCGAAATTTTTCAGCAGGGTTGTTTATGCATTTATTCGGATCAACATAAGGTTACAGTGAATAAGCGGAATGTTGAATTAACGGCAAGAGAATTTGAGTTGTTGTTGTTTTTTGCTCGGCATCCAGGGCGGGTGTTTTCACGTGCAGAGCTATTGGATAATGTGTGGGGTTATGGCCATGATGGCTTTGAACATACGGTAAATTCACACATTAATCGATTGCGAATCAAGATTGAAAAAGATCCCAAGCAGCCTGTTTATATTCAAACTGTCTGGGGGGTTGGTTACAAATTTATGGAAACATAAGCTCATGTTTAACACCCTGTTTGCAAAACTCAGTTTGAGTTTGATGTTTGTTTTCATCTTGATTGGAGTTCTGACTCTCTCTGTTACTTTTGTTGCATCTGATTTATATCAACAAGAGGTGATGCAAAAGCTTAATGATAAAGTGGCAGAACACATTGTTACAGAGACAGATATATTTAAGGGCGGAAAGATTGATTATTCGGTTTTGCGGCAGTTGTTCAAATCCTTGATGGTACTCAATCCCAGTCTTGAGATTTACCTGCTCGACCATGAAGGTTCTATTTTGGCTTTTTCTGCTCCAGTATGGAAAGTGGTGAGGTTATCAGTGGATATTAGTCCGATTCAACGTTATTTTACTCGTGACTCCATTATTCCAATCCGTGGAGATGACCCTAGGGATTACCAAAAAACTAAAATTTTTTCTGCAGCCCCGGTACCTTTTAAAAATGCACCTGACGGCTACCTATACGTGATTCTGGGAGGTGAAGAATATGATTCAATTGTTGAACGAATAAAATCCAGTTATATCCTTGGTAGTAGTTTGGTGGTGATTGTTCTTGGGCTTGTAATTGCATTTATTGTTGGTATTTTGCTGTTTTCCAGACTGACCAAACGATTAAAAAAGCTGGCGCAAACAGTTAGTGAATTTGAACAAGACCCTCAACAAATTCCAGAATTTCCTGGTTTTAAAAAAACAGGAGATGAAATTGACCGATTAACAGCCGCATGCCGGACTATGGCTGATAAAATTTATCATCAGCTGGATGACCTTCAAACTACGGATCATTTGCGCAGGGAGTTGGTGGCAAATGTATCGCATGATTTGCGAACCCCGCTGGCTACTTTACAGGGCTATATTGAAACACTACTGATTAAGGAGTCTGATCTTAGTCAGCAGCAGCGCAGTCAATATTTACAAATTGCCATTAAACATTGTACAAGGCTGAATAAACTGGTTGCAGAGTTATTTGAACTGGCCAGACTTGATGCCAGTGAAACCAAATTAAAGCCAGAGGTATTCAATTTGGTTGAACTTACCGAAGATATTATTCAAAAATTTTCCTTATGTTTGCAGGAAAAAAACATCAGCGTTCAGGCAAAATATGTATCGACTGAACTGTTTGTCATTGCTGATATCAGCTTGATTGAAAGAGTGCTAGAAAACCTTTTGGAAAATGCGTTACGTTTTGTTAAAAATGATGGCTTGGTAACGATAGCGCTAGAGAAAAATGACAAACAAATCCAAGTTAAAGTAATTGATAATGGAGAAGGTATTCCTGAAGATGATTTGGCCCATGTTTTTGATCGGTTTTATCAACTGGATAAAAATCGCCACGTAGAATCGAATCACAGTGGTTTAGGTTTGGCTATTGTAAAAAGGATTATTGAACTTCATCACAGTATGATTGAAGTCAGAAGTATACCTGGTCAGGAAACCAGATTTTCATTTACCTTGCCAACGAGCTTATAATTCAATGGTATTCTTAGTAGCTTCACAAGCATTTTTCAAGGATTATTAAATTTTTTCAGCTGTACCGACAAAGACTAAACTTTTTGTATTGTGGATGTTCTAATGAGATGTAATAGAAAATAACAAAAGAAGAGGTATCAATATGTCATGGTTAATGATTTTTAAATTAGGTTTTTTCTTGACTTGGCCTGCTTTGTTGATTGGAGCCATTATCTATAGTAAAAAAATGCGTAAAAAATCGGGAAAAGGCAGAAGCTTATGGAATCACTGAAAAAATAAAGTTTTTTCAGGTTAGTGTCATTAAATAAAACAGCATTATTTGAATTGCACCTGGAGTTAGGTGCAAAAATGGTTGTCTTTGCTGATTATCAAATGCCGATAAGTTACCCGACGGGTATTATTAAAGAACATTTACATACTCGTACATACGCTGGTTTTTTTGATATTTCGCATATGGGGCAAGTCAGTGCCAAAGGCAAGCAGTTTGCCGTCGAGTTGGAAAAACTGGCGCCCAGCAGTTTTCTTAATCTTCAAGTGTCCAGGCAACGTTATACATTATTGACTAACGACCAAGGCGGAATTATTGATGACTTGATCGTTAGTCATATTGGAGATGACAATTGGATACTGGTTGTTAATGCGGCATGTAAACAGCAGGATTACCGATACTTTGAACAGCGGATTTCAGAAAGCTGTTTGATTGAATTGCTGGAAGATCAGGCATTATTTGCCCTTCAAGGCCCACTTGCTGCAACAGTGATTCAGAAACTGCTAACAAAAGGGTGTTCTGCAATCCCATTCATGGCAACTGCTCAAGTTGCCATTGCTGAAATACCTTGTCGCATTAGCCGTTGCGGATATACCGGGGAAGATGGATACGAGATTTCAGTTGCCAACCAATACGCTGAAAAATTAGCACGCATTTTATTGGCGCAAGAATATGTTGCCCCTGTTGGTTTGGGTGCCAGGGATTCATTAAGGCTAGAAGCAGGTTTATGCTTGTATGGGCATGATATTGATGTCACGACAACCCCTGTTGAAGCTGATCTCGGTTGGGTTGTTGCCAGAAAATATTTACCGCCTGATGGTAAACAACCTGAATTTCCAGGGGCACAAAAAATTATTGCCGAATTGCAATCTGAGCCGACTAGGCGGCGGGTCGGTATTTTGCCCTTAGGGCGCATGCCAGTTCGGGAAGGCGTGGAACTGTTTAATCAAAAAGATGAATTGGTCGGAAATGTCACCAGTGGAGGTTATAGCCCATGTATTGGTTCTCCCATTGCGATGGCATATGTTGCAAATGACAATTGTAATGAAGGAACTGAATTAACTGCGTTGGTTAGAGATCGGCATGTGCCAGTAAAAGTTGTGTCAATGCCTTTTATTCCTCATCGGTATTTTCAATCCTGAACAGGAGAAAATCTTGTCAAACGAACAGCCACCTTTGGAAAAGTTGGAAATGCGTGGTGATTTTATTCGCCGTCATATTGGTCCAAATGCCCGGCAAATAGAAGATATGCTAGCATTTCTAGAACTGTCATCATTGGATGAACTGACAGAAAAAGTTATTCCGGAAACAGTTTTGACCAAACAGCCCTTTGCTTTACGATCCAATTTCAGTGAGCAAGCCGTTGCAGCTTACATGCGTAAAATGCGTAGCTGCAATCAGGTATTTGTTTCCATGATCGGTATGGGTTATTACAATACCATTATGCCCGCCGTTATCAAACGTAATGTCCTAGAGAATCCAGGTTGGTACACGGCTTATACGCCTTATCAAGCGGAAGTTAGCCAGGGTCGTTTGGAAGCATTGGCAAATTTTCAGCAAATGATTATGGATTTAACAGCAATGGATTTGGCCAATGCCTCTTTGCTGGATGAGGCAACGGCAGTTGCCGAAGCGATGGCGATGTCAAAAAGGATAAGCACAAAGGATTCCTCGGTATTTTTTGTTGACCAGGATTGTCATCCTCAGACCATAGCCGTGGTAAAAACACGAGCAAAAAATTTAGGTTACCATCTGCGCATCGGTGATCCATTAACGGAGCTTGAAGATATTTCTGTTTTTGGGGCCGTTGTACAATATCCTGGTTCAAGTGGTGCTATTGTTGATCTACAACACATTGCTGACAAGCTTCATCTTCAGGATGCTTTTTTGACAGTAGCTGCTGACCTGCTTAGCTTGGTTTTGCTAAAGCCACCTGGTGAACTAGGAGCTGATATTGTAGTTGGTAGCGCTCAGCGATTTGGTGTCCCAATGGGCTATGGCGGTCCTCATGCTGCTTTTTTTGCAACCCATGATAAATTTAAACGCGCTGTACCTGGACGTATTATTGGCTTATCTATGGATAAGCGGGGTATGCCAGCATATCGGATGGCATTGCAAACGCGCGAACAACATATTCGCCGCGACAAAGCGACATCCAATATTTGTACTTCGCAAGCACTGCTTGCCATTATTGCCGGGTTTTATGCAATTTATCATGGTAGAAAAGGACTGAAATTAATTGCAGGCAGGGTGCATCGTTTTACTCAAATAGTAGCGCTTGTCCTAAAAAAACTGGGTTATACAGTGATTAATCAGGTTTATTTTGACACCCTGACTATTGATGTTCCAGGTCAAGCACGACGAATTGCCGCCCGTGCTCGATCCATGAAAATCAATTTACGCATTGTTGATGCTGATACTCTCGGTATTTCTCTCGATGAAACCACGACCCGCAAGCAAGTAAAAACTTTATTTTCTGTTTTTTTACCCTATGGGCATGAAGGGTTTGACCTTGATGCTTTGGATAAAGAGATAGCGGAATGTATTCCAGAAAAATGGCAAAGGACAAGTGATTTTTTAACGCATCCAGTATTTGAGCAATTTCATTGTGAAACCGAGATGATGCGTTATATGCGCTGGTTAGCCAGAAAAGATATTGCTCTGGACAGATCAATGATTCCTTTAGGTTCTTGTACAATGAAGCTCAATGCAGCGACTGAACTACAGGCATTGTCCTCTTACGAATTTAGTGACATGCACCCATTTGTACCTTTGGAGCAGGCACAAGGGTATCAGCAATTATTTGAAGAACTTGAAGAAATGCTTTGTGTGTTGACTGGTTTTGATGCTTTTTCCATGCAACCAAATGCAGGCTCGCAAGGAGAGTATGCAGGTTTGCTGGTCATTAAAAAATATCTAGAATCAAAAAATCAAGAGCACCGTAACATTTGTTTAATCCCTGCTTCAGCACATGGAACCAATCCAGCAAGTGCAACACTGGCTGGATTACAAGTTATAGTTGTCGCATGTGATGATCAAGGTAATGTCAGTGTTGAAGACCTAAACAAAAAATTGCATGAGTATGGCGATAATCTTGCTGCTTTAATGATTACCTACCCATCAACACATGGAGTTTTTGAGGAATCGTTCTGTGATATTTGCGCCATGATTCACGATCATGGCGGCCAGGTTTATCTGGATGGTGCAAACTTTAATGCCCTGGTAGGATTGGGGCATCCTGGGCACATTGGCGCTGATGTCGCACATATCAATTTACACAAGACATTCAGTATTCCACATGGCGGCGGCGGTCCAGGAATGGGACCGATTGGTGTTGGTGCTCATCTTGCGCCATTTTTGCCCGATCATCCCGTTGTCGAAGGTGTAAATCCTGCGGCTGGAAATAATGAAACCATCGGTACCATTTCGGCAGCACCTTGGGGTTCAGCGAGTATTCTGACGATTTCCTGGGCCTATATTGCGATGATGCGAGCCAGTGGATTGAAACGGGCGACCCAAGTTGCAATATTAAATGCCAATTATATTGCGAAGCGCTTACGGGATCATTATCCAGTACTTTATACCGGAAAAAATGGAATGGTTGCTCATGAATGTATACTATTCGCGATTAAGAATGCACATTAACTAGCTGGCGCATTACATTGATTGCGAATATAATAGCGACATGAATGATTACCACCTATCAGACGACGAGATTAAACACCTTGAAGTGTTGCA
>Ga0256839_1004614_pt1 | contig 13321 bp, 6 predicted proteins | sample 354166metaG_FD_185968 | JGI IMG/M metagenome (GOLD analysis project Ga0256839, IMG submission 185968) | Hydrothermal vent microbial communities from Mid Atlantic Ridge, Atlantic Ocean - 354-166 | ecosystem: Environmental > Aquatic > Marine > Hydrothermal vents | place: Atlantic Ocean: Mid... | reverse complement strand
ACAAGCAAAAGAAGTCAGTGAAAGTCGCTCAAAAGATTGCTGGGCATGTCAATCCGTCTACAACGCTGATCTATGAAGATCCGCCAGAAGAGCTCATTGGCGAAGCGCTCAAAGGGCTTTAACAACATCTATCTGCAAGTTGCGCTCCCTAATACAGCTTATTAATTCACGTTAACACCCAGCTTATGAACCTGCACCCGTACCGACCCCTGTGATGCCTTAGCTTGTTCAACAACCTGTGAATGATGAGTAAACAGAATAACCTGTGTCTTCTCGGCTAATTCGGCCAAGGCATTCAATGCGGCTTCTGAACGCGCATCATCAAAGTCCACCAGTACATCATCCACAATGAAAGGCATGGGTTCTGCACTTTCCATATATTTTTCAAGGGAAGCCAGGCGTAACGCTAGATAGAGTTGATCCCGGCTCCCTGTACTCATGCCTTCCACAGTCACGCGTTCACCATCTGGACGGATTCCTGTGAGGATGGGCTCATCCTTGTCATTAAAATCGGTCATAAGCCCTTCAAAAGAACCGAGCGTCAGCGCGGCAAAGTGCTCGCTGGCACGTTTGACTAACGGCCCCTGATTCTCTTTTCGGTAACGCTCGATTTCGTCACGCAATACCCGGCCAGCAAGCTTTGCACGAACGTAACGTTCAGCATCTGAACGAATACTAGCAAGTATGGCTTGCGCCTGGTCAGCTAACGCCGCTGCGTGATCGCTACCGTCCATGAGCTCCAACTCCTTTTCTTCACGTCCCTTTTTCTGGGCAAGTTCAGTTCGTCTTGGCTCTAGTTCATCATCGATCTTATTGTTCAGTCGTTCGATTTTTCCTGGAAGGCCGTCTGGATCAACGCCCTCTGTTTCGCTTTCCAATGCTTCAACGCTTGCGCCCTCACCCGCCTCCAAAATTTCTTGCTCGATAGAAGTTATCGATGTCTTTAATTCAAGAAAATGTGCCGATTTTCGTTCGGCCTCTTTAATCTCGGCATGCTCACGGCACCCTGCCTCCTTGCATAGTGAATCCAGCTGATCATTCATGGCCTGGATCGTTGACTTGGAATCCTCTATTTCCTCCTGTACCTGCTCAAGCTGTTCTTCGATCTGTTGCTGCCTTGTCATTTTTGTCCGGTTATCCGACAACAAAGAAGTCAGGCGCATGACGGCATCATCGGCGGCCAACTCTACGAGTTCAGGTGCGCAGCTTGCGATCGTGCTCGCAACCTGATTACGGAAAGATTCCGCATCCTCATCAATGGCTTTGATCCGTATCTGTAGTTTTTCTGCCTCCCCCTGTTTGGCAAATAGCTCTCTGACTTTTTCAATAAAATCGGCCACATTTGAGGGGGATGCATCACCTTGCAGACCCAAGCCCTCTATCAACGCATTCCATTGCGCCTTCCACGCTTCATATTCTTCCTTCGCCAATCGATGGTCATCGGTCAAAGACTCCAGATCAGCTTCCAGACTTTTAATCTCCTTATTTAACGAATCTCGCTGCTGTTTGATCTCATCAAGCTGCCGTGCTTCCCCTTCGCCTTCCAGGAGTACAGTTTCAAGTGACTCGGACTCCATTCCTCCTTTCCCGAGCGCCTCCAGCTGGTGATTGAGCTGCTGAATATGCGTATTACGAGCCTGTTCCAGTTCGCCGGTCTTTTGACTCAGTAAATGCAACTGCCCAACCCGGTCACGAAGTTTTTCCAGGTCATCCAACCAAACCCGCATCTCACGTGGCGTACGTGGTTGAACTCCGCAAGGTGTCCACAATGCCTGCCACTCGGTATCAATACGGCCCTTTTCATCAGTACATACTTCAATTTGCTGGGCGATGTCAGCCATTTGCCGCTGCACAGCATCCTGCTTGGCCTGCAAGCCTGACACCGCATGGACCCGTTCTGCTTCACGGCGCAAGCGATCTGACACTTCATCAGCATCCACCAGACGTTCTTCAAATTCATCGGGTAGTGTTCCCTTTGCATCTAATTGACGTTCCTCAGTCGATACATCCTCCCCATTAACCCATTGGCGCCGCAACAACTGCCAAATCTGATCACGACCGGATCTGGCATCGACAAGATCCACTTCTGTTGGAACCGCTCCTACCCGTTGGATCTCATCAAGGCGCAGCGAGGCATCTTGCAACGCACCTTCAGCTTCTTCCTGTTTTTCACGAAGCCGTTGCAAACGTTGTTCGATTTCATCATAGACCTCTTCAAAATGAATGATGCTCTCTCGAGCAGGAACCGCCAGACTAGGCAGATCCTCCAATTTACCCTCCCAAAGTGTGAGTCGAGAAAGATCAGCAGCGCACTGTTGCTGCAAGATAGTAAGCTCACTTTGGGCTGATTGGATCGCTCCATCAATGTCCCCCAATTTTCTGGCTGCGGCAATTGCGATGCGTAAAGTTTCAGAGGAGTCTGACTCTGGAAGTTCATGGCATTCCTTGCGAGCGATTTTCAGTCGTTTTTCCGTTTCACGTTTACTCGATTCCGCCTGCTCGACACGCGAGACAAGTACGGCATTTTTATTACCCAGTTCTGTAATACTTTGCCGTCTTCCCAGTACCGGACGTAATTCCTCAATGTCTGCCAACTCAAGATCTGGGCGTATTTCTTTCAACAATAATTCTGCATCCGTTAGAAGCTGTTGACGCTCCGCCTCCAGGTGTGGTCGATCTTGCAACGCCTTGCGGTGACCACCCAGCCGCGCATGAAGATCTTCGATGTTTTCCGCCTGTTCCAGTAAATCCTTGCTAATCGACAGACCCTCGAGTTGCTTCTGGAGTACATCAAGTCGCGGCACGGCCTTTCCTAAAATAACCTGTGCCATCTCCAACGCCTTTACTGTCTGCTGATGACGTTCCACAAAGTCATCACTTAAGATCACCACATCATCCAACGACGCCAATTCCTGTAATAACTCACGGCGCCGTGCGAGCTTCGGTAAAACGCGCTGAATACGCTTTAAACGGTTGACCTCAAGCCTAAGGTCTGCCAGTTCAGATTGGGTCTTCTCCAATTCCTTAACCGTCCTTCCCAGGGTACGATAATGTTCATCCCATTCCCTGGAGGACAGGGAGCTATCCTTAATCTGTTTTTTTAGAACAGAATATGACTTTAATGCCGTGTTAATCACTGGCTTTGAACCCGATGGAAGAAAAAGGCTCTTAGCCTCATTATCAAGTTCCTCAAGCACTGCGTGTAACGCATGACTGCCTAGCGCTGCCGAAAAGAGCGCCTGTCCAATCTCACCTTTTTGCTCAAGAATCTCCTGCCCTCCTTGCAGTAACGCCTGATGGTCAATCCCAAAAAGCGTCTCGAAGAGATCGAGTGTCACGCCCTGGAGGAAAGGGGTCAACGCTTGCTCATCAAGTGCCTCACCATCCAGAGTCAACAAGGTATTCTTGCGTCCTTTACGCCGAACAAACGCGAGCTCATGTCCGTCCACATTCCGCAAGCAGCCACTAACTCGAAGTTTGTCATTTGCGTGAAGGAAATTATCGGGGGTACGCTCTTCGATGCCATACAGCAGAGCCTTCAACCCGCGCAAAGCCGAGCTCTTTCCCGCTTCATTGGGGCCATAGACGATGTGGAGTCCGCAAGCATCTTGATCGAATACCAATCTTCGGTCTGTAAAAGGTCCGAACGAAGAAAGATTCAATTCGCGTATTATCATCTTGGCTTCACGGCCCCCTCCCCGTAGAAGTTTCCGTGGACAGCAAGCGGTTGACCAGAAGCTCCTTGATATCCTCCAGTGACGCTTTGATTCGCTCAGGACTGGCAGGGTTATCAGATTCCTCGCCACCTAATAGTTCCGCAGGAAGTTTCTGACGAAGCGCCGACAACTCATTGGCAAGCTCATCCAGAGAAGCATCATCCAATTCCATGTTCTGGATGGCACGCAGCAGGCCGCCCAACGCGTCATCACGGGCAAGCGCCTCATCAGCGGAGACGGTTGGTCTCGTTTTGATAGAAACTTTCTCCAGCCAGATCCCTGCACCACCGATACTGGTAGCCAGAGCACGATACTCCTGAAGCCAATGCTCCAGATTCGCATGCAACTTAGTGTGGGCAGAACAGTTCCCTTGCAGAACCAAACGTACAGCAACTGGTCGTCCTTCAGCTTCATCCAGTACGGTTTGTAGTCCCTCACGTACCTGTCCATAGATATCATCGACAGTCTCGCTGACCGTAACGTCGAGTTCACACAAAGACCAACGCATCACATCAAGGTCACGATGCGCTACCTCTGTAACCTCCCCATCTTCAACGGTCACTAAAGTACAGCCCTTGGGTCCCGTCTCACGAATGTGCCTACCCTGGATATTACCCGGGAATACGATCCATGGATCTTCACTCACCTCTTCACGTTTATGGACATGACCCAGCGCCCAGTACTGGTATCCTTTTGACCGTAGCCCATCAACGGTGCAAGGGGCATAGGGCTCGTGACCTGGCTTACCGTCCAGGCAAGTGTGCAGCAGACCGATATTAAAGAGCTGAGGATCGCCTTGCGGATAGGCCTGCGAAAGATCATCAGTTACTGCCCGCGTAGCAAAACCCTGCCCATATAACGCCACATTTAGATCATCCAAAATCACCTGTTCAGGATTCTTGGTTGAGAACAGGGTGACATTATCTGGTAGCCGGAGGTGCTTGGTGATTTGGCTGGCAGCATCATGGTTACCCGCCACGATGAAGACATGAATGCCTGCCTCGCGCAGCCTTCCCATGCGCTCTACGAAATAGAGGCCGGTATTGTAATCCTTCCAGTCACCGTCATATAAATCCCCAACGAGCAGGACAAAGGCAACCTCTTCATCAATTGCCAGTTCGATCAGGTTATCGAAGGCCCGGCGTGTGGCACTACGTATCTCATCAACCGGAGCACCTTCATAACGCTCCAGGCCGTGTAGAGAGCTATCGAGGTGGATATCTGCTGCGTGAATAAATTTCATACAATGCTCTCATCCGGCTCTATTGCATCTTCAAATGGATCCTCTTCCACTCCAACACTTTTAAGCAATGCTGAATACTGATCTTTATCTTTTTTCAGCTTTTCAATGATTCCCCGTGCCGCAGTCTGCATTTCAGGCACTTCTACTGGTGTTTCTCCACGCTCAAACACGCCACAGAGGTGAGAATATTCATTATTTATCCTGCTCGTTAAAACGGTAGGCACCTTTCCCTCATCGAAGAAAAGACGAAGTTTCTCTTCGTCCGTCATATCCTGGTTGGGATATTTGTAATAGAGGTAAATTTCCAAGAACTTTCTAGCATTGTTTCCAAAATTATAGAAAGTGGTGTAATTGGTGTCATCAATGGTGTCGATTGCTGCGCACTTGTATATTTGATGGAAAAGATAGTTGAACTCTGTCACGTACTTTTTCAGATATTTTGGCATTATTCCGATAGTAGACGTCTTATCTTGCCGAGTAACTACAAAATAGCCCTTTTGATAGTCCTTCTGCTTCCCATCTATGTCAATAAATTGCCCATTCAATCGTTTTAAATATTTCAGAAAATCAAGATTATGCGTCGACACAAACAACTGCTCGAATTTTCCGCCAGAGACGATCTCTGTGCTTAGCAGGCTATAAACGAAGAAGATATGATTCCCATCAAGCGATGATATCGGATCATCAATCCAGATAATCGGCTTTGAATCCTTGGTGTCGATATCATTTAGTTTTGCCAGAAAGTAGCAAAATGCCAGCAGGCTGCATTCACCTTCGCTTAGGTGGTAGGCTTTCTTACCATCTCTGATAACTTCAAATCGGATTCGCTTGCCTCCTTCCTCGGCTATTTCATCATTCTTAGCCTCCAGTGTGAGAAACTGATGCCCAAAGAAATTGTTCAAATATTCATTAACTTTCTTTGCACCTTTTTCCTCGTCGTTCAATTCACGCTTCTTAGAGGAAATCAGCTCTTCTTTCTTGCGGATATCTCCTTCAATGCGTTTTTTTTCTAACTCAGCCTGATCAAGATCACGCTTGAGGCCTTCAATTTCAGAAAGCTGTTCTTGGTATCGGATTGTGACGAGATAGTCTGATACCTCCTTGAATCGTAAAGATTCTCTGGAATTTTTCTGCTCAGCACTTAAGGAGTTCGAAAAGGCATCGGATTCACTTCGTACTTCATTATAGGACTTCCAGGCAGCAATCAGATCGTTAGAGGCAACGGCTGGTTTTTCAAACGATTTAGGGTTTAGGATATCATCCCTCCTCACCTTTAGCTGAACAGTTAGTGTATCCAGAGATTTTGTGTACTTGCCAACGGCCTCCCTTAGCACTTTATCCAGATCATCAATCCTGCTGTGAAATTTTGAATAGAAACTATCTTTGTCGATGGATAGCGCGGAGATTACTGCATTTTTCTCCGACTCAATCCTAGTTATCAACGTGTCAATATCATTTTCAAGTTGTTCAGACTCTTTATCAAAATGCCTTTCCAGTTCCGACCAGCGTTCTTCGGTTATAGGATTGCCACAGAATGCGCATTTGTTGCGTTTGTCTTTGTGATGAGCACGGCCGTCATTGACCCAGCGGTTCAGAATGGCATCTTTAACAAGCTCTTCAATTTTGTCAGATTCGCTTATCTTCTTGGTTACGAGGATTTCGGTCTCATCTATCAATGTTGATATATTAAGAGTAGGTTCATGAAAAGGATTGATGGGCTCGAGTGTCTTTTCTGAGATCAATTTTTCGCATTGTGTAAGCTGCTCATCAGTTGGCAGTTGATAGTTTGCATCCTGAACTTTTCCAATATCGGTTTTAAGTTTCTGAATATTGTAGTTTTGGTCACCAAAACGTTCTGGTTTGTACTTTATACCGATTTTCCTATCGGTCGCCTTGTCTCCTAATTGTTTGGCAAGGCGATCGTTGGCTTTTTTATGCTCTTGTCTTGTTTTTTCGTATACTGAGGTCACCTTTAATTTCTCTGCATACAAGCCCGTCTCGCTTCCTTCTTCTTTTGATCCAAGTTCCCTTTCGAGTGTTTCGATCTCCTTTTCGATTTTATTGTTATCGTCGCCAAGAATAGCAAATGCCTCAATACTGTCGTCCGGGTTGGTCATGAAACATAGATTGTCTCTGACAAAGTCTTCATTAAATACACGAATCTTTTTACCATGCGTTGTAAGAGTGTTTTGAGTTGCTTGTGCACCATCGACAAATGTCACGCTAAACGACGGATTTTCGTATTTGTCGGATAATACTCCAGTCTCCATAGCACGGAGAATACGTGACAAGGTTGTCTTGCCTGAATAGTTACGGCCATAAAGGATATTGATCTTTTTAAACTGAGCAACACTATTGCCATGGTTCCTTACGGATGTATCCCAGCGGAAGTCCTGAAACACCGCCATATTTTTTATAGAATCAATTTTTTTGATCTCACCGCTCATAAGCAACCCCTTCGTGGTTCACAGACTACGACACACCGACGATATCAATCAGCTTCCCGTAGTCTGTCACGACATCGTATTTCACCTTGTCCTTCGCAATCCGCTCATTGAGCTCGGCAAAGAATTTTCGTGCGCATTTAATCTTCGTCTTTTCGATTTCTCGCAGTTTCATTGAAGACATCGTGCCCTTTGTTTCAGCGACAAAATAAATGTGCTTAACACTTCCTTGCTTGAAGGAGATCGCCCAATCAGGGTTATAGTCTCCAACCGGCGTAGGGATCAGGAAACCTCTTGGAAGCTTGGCATAGACTACAACTTCGCTGCTTGTATCCAGCTCATCTACAAACTTGCGCTCCACATCGGAGTCCGTGATGCAGTAGTCATAGACGTGGCGCTTGAGCTTATCGGTTGCACGCGAGAAGTCTTGCCCTGTTTGCGCGGCGGTGAAAATATCCGTGTCGTAACGATCTTCGATCTCGTCGTAACAGAGTTGCTCGATTATGGCAGTCGCTTTTTGCTCGCTGATCAGTCTCGATGCTTCGGCAATGAAGTGCTCCGGATTCATTTTGAACTGATCGAATATCACGGCTTGTATGCCAGTCAGTATCTTCGCCACGGTCTTGCGGGTAAGGTGCGCATTCTCCGCAATCTTGCCGATCAGATCGTAAGTTACGTCAGAGTGAATGGCTCCCCCTTTTTCGGTCGTGGTGCCGGTTAGTTCGAAGCTTTCTCCTGTAGCCAGCTGTTCATCTGTAACGGCGTCTCGCTGCTCACCCGCCTGAACAGTATATTGTAGTGGCGTCACACGAAGGTGACTGTCCAGCGCGGCAATGGCCTTTTTGATCAGTTCATCGGATTCAAACTCCACCCGATAGACAGCCTTATGGTTGATGCGGGACCAGAGCTCCTGGAACACTTTCTTTTCAAAATTACTATTGAGCGGATTGGTCTTTGGCTTCCGTCCGTCATCGATCTTCGGCAACTTGGTAACATCAAACACACTGTCGATCAGATCGATAATCTGGTCGGCAAAGGGCTTCAGCTCTTCAGGCAGTTCAGCAAGTTTACCTTCCTCCTTCGCGGCGTGGTATGCATCGGTAATAGCGTCATTATCGTCCGTGTAATCATTTTTGAGTAGATATCGGTAAATCTGTTTGGCCATTTGCGGTGTAACCTCCACCGGCCCATCCTCGGTGTCCAGCACCTTGCCTGTGAAATATTCCTCATTGGCCTTACGGGGGCGAGCCGACAGGGTTTCTGCAATCTCGGTTTGCAGACCCGATACAAAATCCTTGTAACTCTCACTTGCGACAACGGTCAGGATATTGATATCGTGAACGGTCGCAGGCAGATCCATACGCTCACCGTGCTGATCAACGGATATGCGCAAGCCACGCCCAACCTCCTGGCGGCGTGATATTGTGTTGTCACTGTGTTTGAGCATACACATGACAAAGACATTCGGGTTGTCCCAGCCCTCACGCAGTGCTGAGTGCGAAAAGATGAAGCGCGTTGGCTCGGCAAATGAAAGAAGGCGCTCCTTGTCCTTCAGGATGAGGTCATAGGCGTCCACATCGGTTGCCAAGCCTTTATCGTCACCGCTTCTGCTCACTTTTGGATCTTTCAGTTTTCCTTTCTTGTCAATCGCAAAGTAGCCATTATGCGTCGCACTGGCGTCGATGCCGGATAGATATTCCCGGTATGCCTTGTTATCAATCGCCAGCTCAGATAAATATTCGTCTTTCAGATAGGCATATTCTTGCTCAAAGACGCGGGCATACTCGCCCTTTTCATCTTCCCTGTCGTAGTCACGATATTTGACGACCTCGTCGATGAAGAAGAGGGACAACACTTTGATTCCCTGGTTGAAAAGTTGTTTCTCCTTGTCCAGGTGCGCCTTGATGGTTTCGCGGATCTGAATGCGCCGAATATCGCTTTCATTCACATCGCCAATCGCCTCACCCGCATGCAACACGACGCCATTGGTGAACTCGACCGTGTCCTGGTTATAGTCGATCTGTGAGATGGTGAAGCCATCTCTATACTGATCCAGCTCTCCCGATTCAACAAACAGGTCACGCCCGAATTCCAGCCGTCGGAGCTGGCGTTTTATCTCACCGGACTTGAGCTTCAGTTCCATCTCGATCCGCGCCACGGGCGCTTTCTTTGAGATATCGATACCTTCAAAATAGAGATAGGCGTTGGTGCCTGCCAGACCGCGTGTCTGGATACCACGCACGGCAATCTTTTTGACCAGCTTCTGGTTATAGGCATCGAGCGCATCGAGGCGGTGAACCTTGAGATGGTTGGTTCTGTGCGTTGCTGAATAACGCAAAATCATCAGCGGATTGAATTTTGGCAGGGCATCGAGGGTCGCCTTGCCTTCCATCTTCTGCGGTTCATCCAGAATCAATATTGGGCGGTTTCTGCTGATCACGTCGATAGGTCGGCGAGACTGAAAATCATCCAGCTCGTCATATATACGGCGATTGTCTGCACCGCGGGCATTGAACGCCTGAATATTGATGATCATGACGTTGATCCCCGCATCAGACGAAAAGCTCTCCAACTCATGCAAGCGTTTGGAATTGTAGATAAAGAATCGGGCTTTCTTGCTGTAGCTCTCCGTAAAATGATCAGCGGTAATCTGGAAGGACTTATAGATACCCTCACGAATCGCGATGCTGGGCACCATAATGATGAACTTCGACCAGCCATAACGCTTGTTCATCTCGAAAATGGTTTTGATATAGCAATAGGTTTTGCCGGTACCGGTTTCCATCTCAACATCGAGATTGATCCTGGATCCCGGCTTGTAATTCTTCGGTTTCGTTTTGATCTGTCCTTTTTTATCAACCTCAGTAAAATCAGACAGTGATCTTGATTGAGGCAGGTTCTGGCGTTTCTGAACGGCTTGAATGTTTGTCAGGAGTTGCTCATCCGTCAGCCTGATGTCCTCATTCTTGAAACCCTCATCAAATGTTGATATCTGGATCTGATCTGCTTTACCGGGATCGATACGATAGCTAAGTCCCGTGCTCATCGGTTGGCCAGCGAAGCAATCAACGACCGCGTCAACGGCATGGGTTTGATAGGACTGGACCTTGAATTTAAGCCTCATCGGGCACCTCCCTGTGCCCGACCCTTCGGGCGCACTGGCGTGCGTGCAAATATGTTTCCGGTCACATTTGTCATGCGCTACCTCCCCTTTCCTAGATTGACTTCACGTCGGTTGTAGGGGAAAGCTGGCGGAAGATCTGATCGACGTTTATCTTGACCGCATCCGAAACAAAGCCATTGTCGCGGAACACCACGCGCATGGGCTTAAACTTGGCAAGTTGCTTGACAAACGCCTCGGTAATGCCCGTATCGAAGCAGGCAATCAGGTCATAAGGCTCTTCATTGACGAAGAACACCGTTTTCCCTTGTATCGTCTCACGGCGAATGGGAAGCGTCAGGTCAACGCCCCAATCCACCAGCACCTGGAACAGCAGGTCTTCGGGGTTATCGCGCCCCGGTTTGATATTATCGACGGCAGACAGCAGGTCTTCCTGCTTCACCTCACCAGGTGTGTAATACACATCCGCCATATTGGAGGTATCGACCTTGAGGACGCGGAAGCCAACGTCCTTGTTCCAGTCCTCGTGGCATTCGCCTTCGAGTATTTTCTTACCTGCTCGCCGAATACGCTCTTTGCCAATTTCTGCAATGGTTTTGTATCCTGCCTTGAATGCTTCGGATTTCTCGTCCGTTTCTTCGGGCAGCTGCACCATGATGAATTTGCGATTGCCGCCGTCATCGGCGTTGAGTTGCATAACGGAGTGGGCGGTGGTGGCAGAACCGGAGAAAAAATCAATAATTAGATCATTTTTTCCAGATGCTAGAATCAAGGCACGCTTTATCAACCTAGTAGGCTTTGGGTTACTAAAAAGCCCACCAAGTTCAAGTGATTTTAATTCGGTGTTGGCTTCATGATTATGACCAACTTCTTCATAAGGCCATATAGTGACAGGGCTCACTCCATCTTTTACTTCCGATAAAAAACTTTTTCGAGAAGGGACTTGCTTTCCATCAGAACCAAACCAAATCTCACTGTTTTCGTCCATTCGGGCCATTGCTTGGTCATTAAATCTTCTATATGTCCCAATAGGCGGCTTCCATGTGATACCATTTTTGAATGTGTAAGGTTTAGTATTCGAACCACTTTTTGCATGCAATGGTGTGGCCTTCCACGCCCCCTTTGGATGGTTGTCGGGATTGCTGTATGCGGCTAATTGACTCTCATTTCTAGGAAGAAGGTTCAAAGCCATACCAATTTTTTCCTTCGCATAACAAAGTAAATGATCATGATTATCCGAAAACCACCGGGCATCGTTTGAACGAGTGTACTTTTTTTGCCACACGATATTTGCTATCAAATTTTCCTCACCAAAAATCTCATCACAGATTTTTCTCAGGTTTCCTACCTCACCATCATCAATACTGATAAAAACAACACCATCTTCTTTTAATAAATTTCTTGCAAGCTTAAGCCGCGAGTACATCATGGTTAGCCAATCAGAATGAAAGCGACCATTGGCGTCTGTATTAGCAACAAGGCGGTTTCCTTTATCATCTTTCTGAGCAGATTCAAGAAGATATTCTTCAGAAGATTCAGCAAAATTGTCTGCGTAGATAAAATCCTTCCCCGTATTGTACGGTGGGTCGATATAGATCATTTTCACCTTGCCGAGATAAGTTTCCTGCAACAGCTTCAAGGCTTCCAGATTATCCCCCTCAATGAACAGGTTCTGCGTTGTATCAAAATCAACACTTTCCTCCCGGCAAGGGCGCAGGGTTTTGGCAATAGGCGCATTCGCAGCCAAAAGCGCTTCACGTTTCCCCGGCCAATCCAGTCGGTAGCGTTCCTGTGGGCCTTCGACAATATGATCACTGAGTTCCTGGCGGAGTTGATCAAAATCCACCGCATAGCGAAGATTGCCGTTTTCATCCTTCGCCTCTGTTACGCAGTCAGGAAACAGCTCGCGTATTTTTGCGATGTTCTCATCGGTCAGGTTCGGGGAATGCATTTTCAGTTTTTCCATTTCAGTCTCTCTATTTCTACCACTGAAAACACTGAATACACGGAAGCAACAATCTGTTTTTCTGTGTGTTCCGTGTATTCCGTGGTTTACATCAATTGTTCAAGTTCTTGTGTAATCTTCCGTAACTCGGCATTGATTGCTATACGTTTGTTGAATTGTTTTTCCCTGACCAGGCGCGCCTTGATGCGCTCTGCCTCACGCTGTTTTGCCCGAATCGCCTCCATACGCTCAACACGCTTGCCAATGGTCTCATCCGCTCCAGCAGACGCCGGGATCAGTGCATCCAGCAATCTGTCATAGAGTCGGCCAAGATTGAGTGCCTGAGGCAGAGGTTTTCTTGGGTCTTTCTCGACTTTCCATTCCGTGCTGAAATATTCACTCACCACCCGCTTTGAGTGGTCTGCCTCGTTTGGGCGTTTGTAGGCCGCAATGACTTTTCGTTTCCCATTATGCAAAAGCTCAAAAATGATCGGGTAAGGAATCGCCTTGTCAATAGCGCGCAATACATCTTCATTGATATTCGCCACACGCAAAGTGATTGTGAAAACCTGAATTTCTGCTACGGACTTCGTAGCATCGAGATTGATGGTTTCCGGTGCGAGTTTGTATTGCCAGACAATCTGATCGACTTGATCCACGAATAACTGGCGCAGTTTTGCCGAGGCATTTGCCTTCTCGTAAATCCTGGATTTAGGTACGACACGATTAACCTTCGCGGAGGATGGGTAAGAATAAACCACGGAACACACAGAATACACAGAAGATTGATTTTCTTTTTTCCGCTTATTCCGTGTGTTCCGTGGTTCCATTGTTATCACCTAACAATCCTCT
>Ga0256839_1004613_pt1 | contig 13321 bp, 14 predicted proteins | sample 354166metaG_FD_185968 | JGI IMG/M metagenome (GOLD analysis project Ga0256839, IMG submission 185968) | Hydrothermal vent microbial communities from Mid Atlantic Ridge, Atlantic Ocean - 354-166 | ecosystem: Environmental > Aquatic > Marine > Hydrothermal vents | place: Atlantic Ocean: Mid... | reverse complement strand
TGATGACGATCCGTTCAGGGGCTATTCGCTCCTCGCCAAAGCGGTACAGGCCAATCCGGGATCGCCCCTGTTGCTGAAAGCCTATATTTTTAAGGCCCTTGATGTTGGCCTGGAACAGTTTGCCGAAAAGGCGATGTATGAATACCGGCAACGGTTTTCCGGCCAGGCTTATATGCTGCTGAAAGCTGAATATGATAAAAAAGTGCAAGCGCTAAATAGTTTTACTGAAGATGAACTTCTTGAATGAAAGACCGTTAAACCTAGTAGTATTTGGATTAATTTAATTTATTCGTTGTTTTGTAACAAAAGCAGGGCAAGGTTAGTCCTATAATTGTGTCTAAACTCAAAATAGTAGCTAAAACAACCAGGCAATGACAAAAATCATAGAAACCACCGAGATTTCGCGGATGTATAAAATGGGTACCGAGATAGTCCATGCCCTGCAAAGTGTTTCCATTACCATAGACAAGGGGGAGTATGTGGCTTTTATGGGCCCTTCGGGTTCGGGCAAATCTACGCTGATGAACATCATTGGTTGCCTCGACACCCCCACCAGTGGCACCTATATTTTAAATAACCATGATGTCAGCCATCTGACCGAAAATGAGTTGGCGGAAATCCGCAATAAGGAAATCGGCTTTGTCTTTCAAACTTTTAACCTGCTGCCCCGGGCCAGCGCCCTGGATAACGTGGCCCTGCCCTTGATCTATGCCGGTTATGGGAAATATAAACGCGAGGAAAAAGCCATGCAGGCCCTGGAAAATGTTAACCTGGCCGACCGCGCCCACCATAAGCCTAATGAGCTTTCGGGCGGGCAGCGCCAGCGGGTGGCCATAGCCCGCGCCCTGGTAAACGATCCCAGTATTATCCTGGCCGATGAGCCCACCGGTAACCTCGATTCCAAAACCTCTTATGATATCATGGACTTGTTCCAGGAACTGCATGACGAGGGCAATACCATAATTATGGTAACCCACGAAGACGATATTGCCCATTATTCGCACCGGATTGTACGTTTGCGCGATGGCCTGGTGGAAAGCGATGAGGTAAATACCGATATCCGGGCTACCCGTAAACCAGAACCTATTTAGCCGGTAATGAAAATCTACACCAAAGGCGGTGATCAGGGCTCTACCTCCTTATGGGGCGGTAAGCGGATATCCAAAGCTTCCCTCCGGATTGAAGCCTACGGCACGGTAGATGAATTAAATGTGCATATCGGCCTGATCAGGGATGTGGTTGGGGATGAGGTGGCCAGCCGCGAGCTGGAGGAAATCCAGAAGCAACTTTTTACCTTTGGCGCCCACCTTGCTGCCGACCCGGGGAAAAAGGGGTTGAAACTCCCCGTACTCCACGAGGCGAAGGTAACGGCCCTGGAGGCCGCCATTGACCGGATGGAGGCCGGTCTGCCGCCCCTGAAATCTTTTATTCTGCCCGGGGGGCACCCTAATGTTTCGTATTGCCACCTTGGCCGGGTAGTATGCCGCAGGGCTGAGCGCCTGGTGGTGGCTTTGCATGAAGCCGGTGAAGTTAACCCGGCCATCATCGTGTACCTCAACCGCCTCTCCGATTACCTGTTTGTCCTGGCCCGCCTGGTAGCCAAAAAGGTTGGCGCCAAAGAGCTGCCCTGGCACCCCGAAAATTAGTTTTCACGCGGCTTTTTTTGTACTTTTGCCTTGTTATTAAAGCACTGCAAATTATGGTACATACGTTAGATATCCGGGTAGAAAAAGTGGCACAGTCAAGGGTTGCGGAAATGGATTTCCATAACATAGATTTTGCCAGGCAATATGCTGATCACATGTTCATTGCCGATTATGATGGTAACGAATGGCATGATTTCCGTATCGTACCCTATGGCAATATCAGTATCAGCCCGGCCAACCCGGCCATCCACTACGGGCAGTCTGTTTTTGAAGGCCTGAAAGCCTATAAAAATGCGGCCGGGGAAGTATTGATCTTCCGCCCGCACAAAAACTTTGAACGGATGAATATCTCCGCTGAGCGGATGATGATGCCGCAGTTGTCGGAGGAAATATTTATGGAAGGGATGCGGGAACTGATAAACCTTGACCGTGACTGGGTGCCTGATGTGGCGGGCACCTCCTTGTATATCAGGCCATTTATGTTTGCCACCGATGAATATATAGGCGTCCGCCCTTCCGATACCTTTACTTTTATGATTATTACTTGCCCGGTGGGGGCCTATTATGCCCGGCCGGTAAAGGTGAAAATTGAAGAACATTATACCCGGGCGGTAAAAGGCGGTACCGGCTTTGCCAAAACGGCCGGCAATTATGCGGCCTCGCTGTACCCGGCACATCTGGCCCAAAAAGAGGGCTACGACCAGCTGATCTGGACAGACGGCCAGTTTCATAAACTTATCGAGGAATCGGGTACCATGAACATCATGTTTGTTATCAACAATACCCTGATTACCGCCCCTGTGGGCGATACCATTCTTAACGGCATCACCCGCGACAGTGTGCTGGAACTGGCCCGCGACTGGGGCATGAAGGTTGAAGTGCGGCCGCTGGAAGTGGAAGAGCTGATAGCCGCTATTGAGGATAACCAGTTACAGGAAGCCTTTGGCGTGGGTACGGCCGCCACCATCGCCCATATAGAGGTTATTGCCTATCGTGGGCACGATTACCCGCTTGACCTGGGCAGGCGGCAGTTCTCGGCAAAGGTGCTGGATGCCCTGAATGACATCCGCTACGGCAGGGCCGAAGATAAATTTGGCTGGAACTACCGGGTGTAAGGGCAGCTTCTTTTAGGGGTAAGGTATATTTTTTCGGGTTAACTTTGCCGGGTGAATTATTTAGCACATGCATATCTTTCGGGTGATGATGATGATATTCTGGTAGGCAATTTTATTGCCGATGCCGTAAAGGGCAAGGCCGTGGATACGTTTAGCGGTGGCATACGCAGGGGTATCGTCCTGCACCGGTTTATTGATGAATTTACCGATCATCACCCGCTCCACCGTGCCAGCCGCACGAAGCTTACGGGTAATTACGGCCATTATGCCGGGGTGCTGGTTGATATTTTCTATGATCACTTTCTGGCCAAAAACTGGCAGGTTTATGCCACAGTGCCGTTGCCTGAGTTTACCGCCAGGGTTTATGCGGTGGTGCATGCCCAGGATGAAATTTTGCCGGAAAGAATAAAATATATGCTGACCTACATGGTGCCGCAGAACTGGCTGCTTAATTACGCCCACCTGAAAGGAATTAAAAAAGTGTTGCGCGGCATGGCCAACCGCACTAAGTTTGACTCGCAGATGGAACATGGGGTGGAAGATTTGCAGCGGCACTATACTGATTTTGAAGCGGAGTTTACAGATTTTTTCCCCGAGTTAATCGATTTTGCCCGGCACAAAATGACTACCTTATCATGATCGTATCTAAACCCAAAAAGCAGGCACTGTTTGCCATAGGCATGTTTATGCTGATTTGCTTCAGCCTGGGAGGTTATAATTTATCCCTGATTTTACAGGGCAGTACCTGGTGGTTTAACTACCTGATGGCCGGGATTTTTTTACCGGTTGGGCTGGTACTCCTGCTGCGGCAGTTAGTTAACTATAAGGTAATTTCGGTGGGCAATGACAAAATTCAGGTTTGGTACCCCCTGCGGTTTCGTGTTCTCCGGATGCCGTTGCACCAACTGGAATACTGGCAAGAAACCATCATTCAGACCAAAACCGGCATTTTTAAGCAACTGGAGCTTGTGTTTCCACAGAAAACCATTAAAATGAGTTTTCAGGAGAACACACGCTATCAGGAAGTGGTAAATTATTTCAAAAAGAAATTGGCAAAAAAGCGCAGGAAATAGCTATGATTGCACCGGAAAACGGGCAGTGTGAAGAAAGAAGGGGCAACCACAGGCGATAAAATGATCAACAGATGAAAGCAGCACTGATCGTAGGTTTAGGCGGCTTTGCCGGCAGCATTTCACGGTATTTAGTGCAAACGGCCCTTGTTAACCGCTTTATTACCATTTTTCCGTTGGGGACTTTCAGCATCAACCTGTTGGGGAGTCTGATTATCGGCCTGGTCTTCGGCCTGGCCGAGCGCTACAGTTGGCTGACCCAGGAGTGGCGCCTCTTCCTGGCCATTGGCTTTTGCGGCAGTTTTACTACCTTTTCCACCTTTGCTTTTGATAACCTGCAGATGATCCGTGATGGCAACTTCTGGCAATTGCTAGGGTATATTGCCTTGAGTGTTATCCTCAGCCTTGGCCTGGCGGCTGCCGGTTATTTTCTGGCCCGTCCGTGAGGGGCTCAGGCCAGCGGGGTTTCAAACAGGGCGTCAATCTTTTTTTCCAGGGCAGTGGCCACTTCGGCATCTTTAAAAGCGTATTCGTTGGTTTTACGGCTGTACGCGTAGTCTTTACCCCATTCGGCAAAGTTCTCTGCCAAAGCTTTCACCGCTTCAACGAGGTATTGGATTTCCTCATCGGTCATGGTAGGGTGGATGGACAAACGTATCCAGCCCGGTTTGGCCGATAGATCACCGAGGCTTATGGCTTCGGTGATTTTATCGGAGGTTTCCTGGTCAACATGTAACAGAAAATGACCATAGGTACCGGCACAGGAGCAGCCGCCCCGTACCTGGATACCAAAGCGGTCGTTGAGTAACCTTACCCCCAGGTTATAATGCAGGTCGTCTATATAAAAGGAAATGATACCGAGACGGTCGGCATGTTGTTCGGCCAGGATGTGCAGGTTGGGGATTTCCTTCAGCCCGTGCCAGAGGATGGCCATTTGTTCTTTTTCACGGGCTATAATATTCTCCGTGCCTATTTCTTCTTTCAGCTTTATGCACAGGGCGGCCTTAATGGTTTGCAGAAAAGAGGGGGTGCCCCCGTCCTCGCGCATTTCAATATCATCCAGGTACTTGTGCTTGCCCCAGGGGTTGGTCCAGTCCACGGTGCCGCCACCGGGGTTGTCGGGTACGGTATTGTGGTACAGGGATTTGTTAAAAATAACTACGCCCGGGGTAGCGGGGCCACCGAGAAACTTGTGCGGGGAGAAATAAATGGCATCCAGGTGTTGCCCTTCTCTGCCCGGGTGCATATTAATAGCTACATACGGGGCCGAACAGGCGAAATCAACAAATATTTTACCCCCGGCTGCGTGAATCAGTTCGGCTATCTCATAATAGGGGGTAATCAGGCCGGTAACGTTAGAGCAGGCGGTAACGGCTGCATATTTTATTTTACGGTATTTATATTGTTCCAGCAACTGTTTGAAATGTTCCAGGTCAACCAGCCCCTTTTCATCAGGATTAATTATTTCCACATCGGCAACGGTTTCCAGCCAGGTGGTTTGGTTGGAGTGGTGCTCCATATGCGTGATAAAGACCAGCGGCCTTTCTTCTACCGGCAGATCGATAAACTTGCGGTGCTTTTCATACACCTTGAGCCCTAAAATACGCTGGAATTTATTTACCACCCCGGTCATGCCCGAGCCGGTAGAAATAATCAGGTCTTCGGGGCCGGCATGCACATGTTTTTTGATGATGTGCAGGGCATTATGGTAAGCCAGGGTCATAGAGGAACCGGTAATATTGGTTTCGGTATGGGTATTGCCGACCAGCGGGTGAAAATCGTGGCGCATTTTGTCTTCTATGGGGCCATAGATGCGGCCACTGGCAGTCCAGTCGGCATAAACAATCTTTTGTTCCCCGTACGGGGTGGTAAAGGTTTTGTCAACGCCAACAATGTGGTTGCGGTATTTTTGGAAATATTGTTCTAACTGACTCATGTTTACATTCAGGTTATGGGCGCAAAAATAACAGGTTAGGGCAAAACCTTAACCACCTCTGGTCATATAAGAATATAATTATTCCACGATTACGTGGGGTACGGCTTCTACGTCCCAGTTGATAACCAGTCCCCTGGCCAGGCTGCGGGCAATTTCTTTGCCGTACAACACTTCGGTAAGGTAAAGGGCTGCTGCAAACGACTGTGCCCCGCCTGCGGAGGTGATAAATTTACCGTCATGCACAAAATAAACCTCTTCCTACACCTTGAGTTGCGGAAAGGCTGCCTTGTATTTCTCCATGTCGCCCGGGAAGGTGGTGGAGGCAACTTCGTCCAACAGCCCGGCTTTGGCCAGCACAAAGGCCCCGTCACAGTGGGACGTTACATACAGGGCGCTGGCGGCCGTGTTGCGCACAAAATCGAGCATTTCCTGGTTCTCAAGGTCGGTATCCAGGTGGTGCTCGGCACTGGGAATTACCAGGATATCAATGCGTGGCAGGTTATTATCCCGGTAGCTGAAATCGGGCAGGATACGCAACCCCTTAAACGTAGTTGCCGGCCCCAGGCTGGCGGCAACAGAAAAAACATTCACGGCTTTGATGCTGTCGCGCTAAACCGTATGCTGAAAGATGTCAAAAGGGGCGGTAAATTCGGTAGTGAAGGTGCCGTCCATGATCAGGAAAGCAACATTGTACCGGCCGTCAACCAGCGTGGGGCGGGGCGCAGGGGGTGGCCCGGCCAGCGGCTTTTGCCGGCAACTGCTTAAGGTGAATACCAGCAGCAGGCCTAACAGGAAATATCTATTCATCGTTTTAGCAGTTAAATCACTAAATTAAACTAAAATATTCCCTAATCTGCCATTAAATACTTATCTTGTAGCATCGTTGGTATATGCCGGCTACTTAACCGTTATGCAATGAAGTGTAAAGACCTAAAAAAGCAGGTGATCGCAAAAAGCCAGGAGGTGATCAAAGAAAAACTTGCCTTGCTGGCCGCTGAGCTTGACCATTTGCTGAAAGATATTTCGGAGGACACCAAAAGTTCGGCCGGGGATAAATTTGAAACCACCCGCGAGCTGGTAAATACCGAGCGGCAGCAGCTTTATGCGCGGGTGGAAGACCTGAACAAAATGTTGGCGGCTTTAACTACGCTGCCGCCCGGGGCAGCCAACACGGTGGATTTTGGCAACCTGGTACAAACCGATAAAAACTGGCTGTTAATAGCCGTCAGCCTTGGCCCCGTTGAGGTGGCAGGTGAACAAGTGCTGGTGATTTCGCCCCTGGCCCCTCTGGGGCAAGCGTTTCAGGGCAAGCAAATCAAAGATAAGGTTGCCTTTAATAACGTTTCGTATCGGATTGCCGGCATTTGCTAGGGCAACCCGGTTTTACCGTTACTTATTTGATAAATGGCGCCATAATTACCTGACGGGTGGCGTTTTCTTTGGGGGGCTGACTACCTTTAATCCCGATAAAAGAGCAGCCACCATGAGAACCATACAACTAACCGTAGCCGTAGTTTTAGCTTTTTATTTTACCCCGCTGGCAGCACAGCCCTATTTTTTCAAGGCCTATGGGCCGTTTGCCGACAATATTCCGTCCCCGGAAGAATTTTTAGGTTATAAGATCGGGGAGCAGCACACCCGTCATGATAAAATTGTGGCATACCTGGACAAATTGGCCACCTTATCGGAGCGGGCCCAGATAACCCGTTACGGCCGCACCCACGAACAACGTGAACTGGTCATCCTTACCATTTCCGATCCCGGCAACATCAACAACTTAGACGATATCCGTCAACGCCATTTAACCTATGTTGACCCCGCTACCCCGGCTGCCGATGTGGCCGGCCTGCCGGTGGTTGTTCACTTGGGCTATAATGTGCATGGCAATGAGCCCTCCAGTGCCGAGGCCGCCATGCTTACCGCCTACACCCTGGTGGCCTCCAACAGCCCGGAGGTGCAGCAATACCTTAACGAGGCGGTTATTTTTATCGACCCCGCCATTAACCCCGATGGCCGCGACCGCCACACCCAATGGGCCAACCAGTACCGTGGCCACCCTTTGGTAGCGGACCCGCTGGATGCCGAGCACAACGAAGCCTGGCCACGGGGCCGCACCAACCACTACTGGTTCGACCTGAACCGTGATTGGTGGCTGGCCATCAACCCCGAGAGCCGGGGCAAGCTCAACTGGTACCACCAGTGGTACCCCAATGTGGTAACCGATTTTCATGAAATGGGCACCACCAGCACCTACTTTTTTGAGCCGATGAAACCCAACGGCTCGCAAGACCCGATTATGCCGAAGGAGAACTACACTACCCTCAACGATATTTTTGCCACCTATTACATCCGGCACATGAACGAAATAGGCTCGCTGTATTATACCAAAGAGTCGTTTGATGGCACCTATCCCGGCTACGGGTCATCTTACCCCGACTTGCAGGGCGGCCTGGGAATTTTGTTTGAGCAGGCCAGCTCGCGTGGCCACGTGCAGCAAACACCTACCGGCAAAATCACCTTCCCGTTTACCATCCGCAACCAATATATTTCCAGCATGGCCACTGTTGAGGCGGCAGTGGAGAATAAAAAGCTGCTATATACTTATCAGCAGGAATTTTTCAGGTCAGCCCTGGCCAATGCCGCCAAAAGTAAGATTACCGCGTATGTATTTGGTGATAATTATGATGAAAACCGCACCCGGGCGTTTCTTGATAAACTCTTGCTGCACCGGGTAAAGGTATATGCGTTACCGGCCACGATAAGCAAAAATGGTTATACTTTCCAACAGGGGAAAGCTTATATAGTGCCCACCAACCAGCCCCAGTACCGCATGGTGCAGTCGGCCTTTGAAACCTATGGCCAGTATAACGATAGTGTGTTTTACGATGCCTCGGCCTGGTCGCTGGCCAATTTTTACAACATGAAATATGCCCCGGTGATGGGTGCGGTAAAGAAAGGCAGGGAGGTAACCCGGGCCACCAACGGTAAACAGGTGCCTGGCGTGCAGCAGTCGGCTTACGGTTACCTTATCTCCTGGGATGATTACAATGCCCCTGCCTTGGCCTGGTACCTGCAAAGCCGGGGGGCCACGTTGAGCAGCGCTTTTAAACCTTTTAGTATTACGGCAGGCGGCCGGGACAGGTCGTTTGGTTATGGTACCTTGTTTGCCCATGTGGCCAGACAGAAGATCAGCGCTGATTCACTTTATCAACTGCTGAAAACGGGCAGCCAACAGTTTGGGGTAGCGGTATTTGCCGTGAACACGGCCTTTAGCTCCCGGGGTATAGATCTTGGCAGCCGTAATGTGCGGCCGCTGGTAAAGCCCAGGGCCTTGATGTTGATAGGCGAGGGTGTGGCTTCGTATGAGGCCGGTGAGGTATGGCACCTGCTCGATACGCGGGTGAATATGCCGGTAACCAAACTGCGGCTGACAATGTTTGACCGGGCCGACCTGCATGATTATAATGTACTTATCATGGTGTCGGGGAGTTATCGCCAGCTCGATTCGGCCAGGGTAGGCAAGCTGAAGCAATGGGTGCAGCAGGGCAATACGCTGATCACCATCCGCGGGGCTTCGGCATGGGCCATACAAAAGAAACTGGTGCAGGAAAAGTTAATTACCGGAGGTGATAAGACGAAGGACAACAAAGAGGCGGCTAAACCGGTAAAACGGAAACCCTATGTTACAGCCCCCGAAAACATGGGCAAGGCCCGGGTAGGGGGCGCTATTTTCAGGGTTGACCTTGATTTAACCCACCCGCTGGCTTTCGGCTACCATGACCGGACTATCCCCGTTTACCGGAACAGCACGGTATGGTTGGCGCCCAGCAAAAATGCCTATTCTACCGTAGCCAAATACACGGCCAACCCGCATATTGATGGTTTCATTACGCAAAAGAACCTGGAGCAGTTTCTTAAGCCCTCAGCTTCGTTGATTGTGAGCCCGTTAGGGCAGGGCCGGGTGGTGATGTTTGCCGACAACCCCAATTTCCGGGGTTCATGGTACGGCACCAACCGGTTATTTTTAAATGCTGTTTTCCTCGGGCAGCATATTCGTGTGCCGGAGGGCAATGAGTAGCCCGGGCTAGTTGGCTTTATCCTGTTCTTCACCGTCTTTATTGAGGACGAGGATGGGTTTCTCCTTGTCGTCAATCAGCAGGATCTGCCCGGGGTCAGCATCATACCTGATTGTTACCGGTTGTTTTTTCAGGTGGAACACCTTGTTCCACCGCAGGCCGCTATGCGGATCGGTGACAAAAGCCTGCACCAGAAAGTTGGCTTTGCCTGCTTTGTCTTCGGCTGTCAGGGCCCATACCCTTTGCTTATTACCCAGCGTATCGGTTAAATAGGCGATGTTGCTGGTACGTTGTACCACCAGCTTGGGGTCTATAGTAACGGCAAACAGGCTGTCAATCATGCGGCTGGCGGGCGCTACGCCAAACAACAGTGACAAGGAGTCTATTTTTTCCTGCCAGGCATAGAAGCCCAGGGTCCTTTCAGCAATGGAATCAACAAAAACAGTGGTATAGCGTACCTTATCATGGAAATTAAGCAATTGTTCGCCCGGTACCAGGGGAATACTATCCGTATTCCAGATGACGAATTTATCCTGCTCATCAACCAGCTTATACCAATTTTGTAATTGAATGCTATCGAAAGCAACAAATTCTACCTGCTCCTGTACAAACCTGTCGAGGCCGTCATTATCCTGATAACGGCTGGCAATATAATCTTTGAAGATAAACTTCTGCCGGTCATTATTGGCCTCTTTTAGCCGGAGCACCAGCCTGCTGATACCCGCAAGCTGGGCGGTAAGGTCTTTCAGGGCATCGTATTTCACCTGCATATCGGGTGAGTTAAGCACTTCCTTGTGCATGTGGTTAACCGCAGAATGGTAATTGATTTCGGCAATGCGGTAGTTGAAGATAGCTGCCGGCAGGGTTGGGTCACCGTACTCGCTTAATTCCCGTCCTACATTTTCGGTAGCCAGCCTGAATGTCTTCGACCGGGCATCCAGCGAATCATCGATAACTTCATTGTGCAAATCCATTAGCTGCTTGTCATAAGCAATAATGCGGTCTTTTAAAGGATATATCTTTCTGGCCACTATATCGTGCATGGTTTCGGCCCATGCACCGTAATTCCACAGGGTTATTTCCTTGGCATTAAAATCGGCTGCCTCGGTACCATCTTCAGGGTACTTCACAATCTCTTTTATTTTGATGGTTTGTACCCGGTCTTTTTTGCCCATATCCTTGAGGGTGGTGCGGTAGGTATTTAAATGATAGATGGCCGAATCGTAGAGAATAGAGAGCTTCTTCAGGTTTTGCAGGTCGGTGTCGCTGATGGTAAAATAGAAGCTCACCCGGTCGGGGGCTTTGGCAACATAATGTTGGTAGGCGGCCCGGCAACTGTCATAATTGGCCCGGGCAGCCGAAAAATGTTGCTTAATACTACCCACCCATGATGTATAGTCTTCAATAGCCTTTATGCGGCCGTCCATATCAAGTTGAATATCACTGAGCTTCACATTAAATTTACCCGTACGTAAATCCCTGCGCCTGAACTCAACAAAATAGTCGTCATCGTGTTTTTTGACAAACTTTTCGGTAAGCACACCCCTGGCTTTTTGATAATACAAAATGGCAGAATCGGCTAATTCCATAATCCGGGCACTGTTTTGCAGCGGCTCCTGGGCCAGCATATAGGTTTGTAACATCTTGCCCATGCTGTAGTTGGCATGCGGATGCTCCGGCTCTGCGGCCAGAAACCTGCGTAAAAAAACATCGGCATCACGGTAGTTTTCGGCATTAAGCAAGACGAATAAATCCTTGTATTTCACCTTTTGCCCAACGGCCGGCACCAGTGAAAGTAAGACAAAAGCGGTTGTTATATAAATATGTTTCATCCAAGAATTAATTTCACAAAGTAAATATACAAAAATAGTACCCCGGCAAGACTATCGCCAGAAGTATTTACCGGAGGCGGGAACCAAAAATCTGAAAAAACGTTAACTTTGTAAAGATTTTAGCAAAAAATGGCGTCAAAGAAAGTAAAAAAGGAAATCAGGGATTGGGCAATCTTTGCCGGAGTGTTATTAACATTGTATTTGACCGGCCTGCATACCGATGTGGCGGCCTTTGCCCAACGGATTGTGCTGGCTACCGGTATTGCCAACCCAAAGACGGAAGTGGCCAGTGATGCCGGCAAAACCAAGGCCGTTTACGATTTCACCCTTGACAAACTGGCAGGGGGTACGTTGGATTTCGCGAAGTTAGAGGGCAAAGTAGTGTTTATCAATTTCTGGGCTACCTGGTGCCCGCCTTGTGTGGCCGAAATGCCGGGTATTCAACGCCTTTATGATAAGTACAAGGATAACCCGGAGATTGCCTTTGTGATGATCAGCCTGGATAGTAAACGCAGCAAAGCGGAGAAATTTATAGCTAAGAAAGAATTTACCCTGCCGGTGTATTTCCCCAATGCCAGCCGTATCCCCAAAGTTTATGAGTCGAAGGGAATACCCACTACCTTCGTGCTGGACAAGGAGGGGTACATTGCCTATAAAAAGGTAGGGATGGCCAATTATGATGCGTCTGGCTTTGTTGAATTTATGGAAAAGCAACTGCAGTGACAGGGGGGGCGGGGTATCCCGGAATTTCCTGGATAATCCGGGCTAAGTAGCATCATTTACCTTTATACTCCTGCATCCCTATTTATTCCCTTGGTTTACTGGCTATACTAGCAGGGAAAATGAACTGAAAGAACATTTCGGGGCAATCTCTCTCTCCGTCCATTTTTGAAGTAGGCTTTTACCTCGGAGTGAAATTTACGGCCAAGGCCAGATTGCTGTTTGTTGTACCAATCAATACCTTCCTGAATGTCCAAATGGGCCTCTGGCTCGGTCTTGATTTTAAAAGCCATTAATCAAACCTGAAATTATCCTGCACCTGATTCCAATCCAACAATCTATCAGGGTTTGCTTTGGATTTCAGGGTACGCTCTCGTACAATGGCTTTATGTTCTTCGGGGATGCAAATATCTTCTGGTTTGTCAAAACCAAGATTACGAACAAGCTCCATGAAGAACTGGTATTTATTGTCGGGGATATTCAGGGTAACCTGTTTCATACATGGAAATTATAACGGCTAACCAAATATAGGGCAGCCAGGTATCAAAATCTACGTTAAGGGCAAATTATATAGGATTCGCCTACTGCGCTTCAGGGCATTCCCTCTGCCCGCCACCGGCAATTTTGAGGCGCTGGTTTAACCAAAATCATTATCTTTAGCAACAAAAAAACATGCCCGCCACCTTGCTATCCTATCTGGCCTTGGACCGCCTGCCGCGCTACCAGTCCTCCGGCACCCTTATGGACCAGGGCCCCATAGCCGACCCTGAGTACCTCGCCAATAGTTTTTGGGCCGTTGACCGGGCGGATTTGTGGGGCATACGCCATATCTATCCGGGTTCAGGTTATAATTGGGCAGATGGTATCAGGATGAGTGACTGGAATGCTTTTACGGGAAGCGCCATGTACCGGCAAGGCCTGGCGGC
>Ga0256839_1004612_pt1 | contig 13324 bp, 10 predicted proteins | sample 354166metaG_FD_185968 | JGI IMG/M metagenome (GOLD analysis project Ga0256839, IMG submission 185968) | Hydrothermal vent microbial communities from Mid Atlantic Ridge, Atlantic Ocean - 354-166 | ecosystem: Environmental > Aquatic > Marine > Hydrothermal vents | place: Atlantic Ocean: Mid... | reverse complement strand
CCCTCAAGCTTACCGCCGTCGCCGCCGAGCCCCACCTGACCGTCACGGCCTACCTCTACGGGCAGACGTACTTCGTCCCCGACGGCCATCCCGTCGTGCTCCTGCAGGACGAAGACATCTCGCGGGACGCCGCCGGCCGCACGAACTACCCCATGGTGCTGGCGCGCACCATCGACGAGGCGGGCGGTGACGCGTTCGTCACCGAGTTCGCGGGCGCTGCCCCGTCCGCGATTCCGCCGTCGAACTGCTGCACGTCGGGGGACGACTTTTGTGCCCTGGGGAACGACGGGCTGTGCCAGTGCCCGACCGCTCCCTTCGACGAGGCCGACTGCGCCGCGATCCCCGGCCTGCTGGAGGCCGTGGACACGATCGAGACGCTGCGCATGAAGCACAGCCGCCTCACGCGGCTGACCACGCGCCTTTCCCCCGAGGAGATGACCTTCGACCCGTCCTTCGTGCCGCAGGCCGACGCCCCACCCCGAGAGCCGTTCCTGCTCGGATCGTACTATGACCTTTCCGCCTGCATGGCCGACGTCATCGCGACCGACACCGCGGCCTGGGTGGACGCCATCGATGGGTGCGCCGCGGTCTACTGCGGCAAGGGCCAGTGCGTGGCGACCGACGCCGGCGTGGGCTGTGCCTGCGACGCGGGCCACGTGGCGCGGGTCTTCACGGACCTCGACGGCGACCGCTCGGTCACCTGCGTGCCCGAGACCCCCCCGGTGATCCTCGACAAGCAGGTAGACCTGCCCGACCCCTGCGCGGGCGTGGACTGCGGCCCGGGCGCCGTTTGTCACGATCTAGGAGGCTTCGCCGCCTGTGCCTGCGGCGGCTCGACCGGCGCCGTCGTGCGCGACGACGAACCGCAGAGCCTCGTGCCCCTGTGCCGGCCGATCCTGGAACTGTCGAGCTCCCCCGGCGCCGAGAACTTCTCCGTCGTCCGCAAGAACATCCCCGTGTGCTTTCCGCCGCCGCCGGAGGACTGCGGGCCGCTCGGCTGGCTCGAACCGTTGGCGCCGCCGTACCTCTCCCCCAACGGCGTCTTCTGCAACGACTCGATGCCGGCCGACCCCTCGATCTTCACGCCGCCCGAGCCCCCCGACCCCGACAGCTGCTGGCCCGGCGGTGAGGGCGGCACCTCCGAGGGGACCGGGACCGGGACGGGGACCGGGACCGGGACCGGGGCGGGCAGTGGATCCGGGGCCGCCGCCGGCGGCTCGGGGGCCTCGTGCGGGTGCCGGACCGGGCCGGTCGGAGCGGCGCCGCTGTTCGTGTTCGCGGTGACGATGCTCGCGCGGCGCAGGCGGCCTCACCGCGCGTAGATCCGGGACGGGCGAGCGCCGACTTGCCACGGCGTCGAACGGACCCATGTTGCCCTCGTGGAGGGATCCTTCATCGTCCCGTGTCCCCGGTGCGGCGCGAAGAACCGCGTGCCGGCCGCCCGTCTCGACCAGCGCCCCACCTGCGGCAAGTGCAAGGCGCCGCTGCCGGTGACCGATGCACCCCACGAGCTCGCCCCCGGCCAGCTCGACGCCATCGTGGCCACATCGCCGATCCCCGTGCTCGTGGACTTTTGGGCCCCGTGGTGCGGCCCGTGCCGCATGGCCGCCCCCGAGGTCGCCAAGGTCGCCCAGGCCGCGGACGGCCGCTTCGTGGTGGTCAAGGTGAACACCGAGCAGGACCCCCAGGCGGCCGCCCGCCACCGCGTGCAGTCGATCCCCCTGTTCGTGGTGTTCCATCGCGGGCGCGAGGCCGGCCGGATCGCGGGCGCGCGACCGGCGGCCGACCTCCTGCGGTTCGTCGAGCGCGCCGTTGCCCCATGAGTCGGTTCATGCGCGTACGCACGCGCCGTGCGTCCGCACACGCGCGAAAGGGCCGGTTCGTGCGCCGACACACACGGCGGCGGGCCCGATCGGCGCGAAACCGGGGCCGCCCGGTGATACGTTTTGCGTCGATATGGATCAGCCGAGCGCAACGAATGCGACCCAGACGTTCGACCCGGTCGAGTTCGAGACCGAGCCCGCCCGCTACCGGCACTTCCGGGTCACCTACGACGGCCCCATCGCCACGGTGACGATGGACGTGGACCCAAGCGCCTGCATCCGGCCGGGGTACGAGCTCAAGCTCAACTCCTACGACCTGGGGGTGGACATCGAGCTGGCCGACATCGTGCGGCGGATGCGCTTCGAGCACCCCGAGGTGCGCGTGGTGGTGATCACCTCGGGCAACGACCGCGTCTTCTGCGCGGGCGCGAACATCAACATGCTCGGCTCGTCGAGCCACGCCTGGAAGGTCAACTTCTGCAAGTTCACGAACGAGACGCGCTGCGAGATCGAGGACGCCACGGCCCACAGCGGCCAGGTCTACGTGGCGGCTTGCAACGGCACGACGGCCGGCGGCGGCTACGAGCTGGCGCTGGCGTGCAAGGAGATCTACCTGCAAGACGACGGCAACTCCGCCGTGAGCCTGCCCGAGGTCCCGTTGCTGGGGGTGCTGCCGGGCACCGGGGGGCTGACCCGCCTTTCGGACAAGCGCAAGGTGCGGCGCGACCTGGCGGACGTGTTCTGCACCACGGCCGAGGGCGTGCGCGGCAAGAAGGCGGTGAAGTGGCGCCTGGTGGACGCCGTGTTCCCGCGGTCGAAGTTCGCCGAGAAGGTCCGGGCCCGCGCCGAGGCCCTGGCGAAGGAGGCGGCCGAGGGGCTGCCCGGCGGCACCCGCAAGCCCGTGATCTTGCCGCCGCTGGCCCCCGAGGTCACGGCCACGAGCCGCACCTACCGCCACGTCACGCTCACCTGGGACGACGACGCCCGCACCGCGACGCTGACGATCGCCGGCCCGAGCGAGGACGACGTCGCCCTCGTCGAGCGCGGCGGCGAGGCCCTGCTCGAAGCCGGCGCCGACCTGTGGGCGCTAAGAGCCTTCCGCGAGCTGGACGACGCCCTGCTGCACCTGCGGCTCAACCACATGGAGGTGGGGCTCGTGCTCGTGCGCGCCACGGGCGACCCGGCGCGCACGATCCGGCACGACGCCGCCCTGGCCGCCTGCCGCGACCACTGGTTCGGCCGCGAGGTGATCTTGCACATGGCGCGGGTGCTGCGGCGCTACGACAACACCTCGCGCTCGTTCTTCGCGCTGGGCGACGCCGGCACGGCCTTCGCCGGCTGTCTGTTCGAGCTGGCGCTGGGGGCCGACCGCTTCTACCTGCTCGACGACCCGGACCAGCCCGTCCACGTGGGGCTGTCGGCGCTGTCCTTCGGCGCCCTGCCCATGCACCACGGCATGACGCGCCTTTCGGCCCACTTCTACGGCGAGCCCGAGTCCCTGGAGGCCCTCGCCGACGACACGTCCCTCAAGACGCCCGAGGAGGCCGACGAGGCCGGCCTCGTCACGGTCCTGCTCGACGACATCGACTGGGAGGACGACACCCGCGTCGCCATCGAGGAGCGCGTGTCCCTGTCCCCCGACGCCCTGACCGGCATGGAGCAGAACCTGCGCTTCCCCGGCCCCGAGACCATGGACAGCAAGATCTACGCGCGCCTTTCGGCCTGGCAAAACTGGATCTTCATCCGGCCGAACGCCACCGGACCGCAGGGCGCCCTGTCCCTGTACGGCCGCCCGGAGCGCCCCCGCTTCGACTGGCAGCGTGTCTGACCCCACCCCCCTCGTCCCCCAAGGAGTCTTCCCATGACCCAGGTTTCCAGCGTCGATCTCAACAGCAAGATCCCCAACAACGTCGGTCTGTCCGACGACCCCAAGCTGCGCCGCGCCCTCGAAAAGTGGCTGCCCGAGTACCTCGAGTGGTGGGGCGACATGGGGCCGAGCGACTTCTACGACAAGCCGGTCTTCCTGCGCACGGCCGTGTCGGTCACCCGAGACGGCTGGGCGCACTACGACTACGTGAAGATGCCCGAGTACCGCTGGGGGATCTTCCTCGCCCCGCCCAAGGGCGAGTTGACCGTCAAGTGCGGCGACGAGGCGGGCCGGCCCGCGTGGACGGAGGTCCCCGGCGAACACCGCAACGCCCTGCGCCGGATCATCGTGACCCAGGCCGACACCGAGCCGGCGAGCGTCGAGCAGCAGCGCTTGCTCGGGCACACGGCCCCGAGCCTGTACGACCTGCGCAACCTGTTCCAGGTCAACGTCGAGGAGGGGCGTCACCTTTGGGCCATGGTGTACCTGCTGCACAAGCACTTCGGCCGGGACGGGCGCGACGAGGCCGAGGAGCTTCTGCGGCGGCGCAGCGGCGACCCGGACAAGCCCCGGATCCTCGGGGCGTTCAACCAGCCGTGCGACCACTGGCTGTCCTTCTTCGCCTTTACGATGTTCACGGACCGGGACGGCAAGTACCAGCTCGCGGCCCTGGCCGAAAGCGGCTTCGCCCCCCTGGCGCTGAGCACCCAGTTCATGCTCACCGAGGAGGCCCACCACCTGTTCGTGGGGGAGACGGGCCTCGACCGCATCATCCGCCGGTCGGCCGAGCTCCAGGCGCTCGATCCCAACGGCGACGTGCGCGCCCAGGGCGGGATCGACTTCGACCTCATCCAGCGCACGATCAACTACTGGTTCAGCTACAGCCTCGACCTGTTCGGCGGCGAGATCTCCAACAACGCCTCGGACTTCTTCGCCTCGGGCCTCAAGGGCCGGTACCGCGAGGACAAGTACGAGGACCACAAGGCCCTGTCCGGCACCTATCGGCTCCCCGTGGTCGAGGGCGGCCGCCTGGTCGAAAAGGACGTGCCGCTGCGCCACGCCATGAACGAGGTGCTGCGCGACGCCTACGTGGCGGACTGCGAGCGCGCCCTTCGCAAGTGGAACAAGACCCTCGAACAGATGGGCTCGCCCACGCGGCTTACGTTGCCCTCGCGGCGCTTCCACCGCCACCAGGGGATCTACGCCGGCCACTTCTTCGACCCGGAGGGCAACCTGATCTCCGAGGAGACCTTCGAGAAGAACCGGCGGCGCTGGTTGCTGACGCCCGAGGACAACGACTACCTGCTGTCGATCATGAAGCCGGTCTACGAGCCCGGGAAGTTCGCCAACTGGATCGCCCCGCCCAAGCGCGGCATCGAGGGCAAGCCCATCGACTTCGAGTACGTCAAGATGCACGACTGACGCGCGCGGCCGCCCGCCCGGCCTCTGCGCGCGATCGGGCGGGGCGGGGCGGGGCCGGCGGCCGTGCTACGATGGACGGTCGTGTCCTTCGACGACCGGAACTGGCTGTCGGAGCTGGCCTTCGGCGAGGAGGCCGGGGCGTTCGTCGGCGACCCGGTGGTCTCCGTGCTGCTGGGCGTGTGCAGCGGAGTCCGCAGCGCCGTGGCGGGCCAGGTCGCCCCGGACGACCGGCGCGGGCCGCCCGTGCTGGCCTCGGCCCTGGTGGAGGAACTCGAGCCGGTCGCGCCGCACCTCGCCTTCTTCCTGGACCGCCTTACCCGCGACGACCCGGCACGGGCCCCCACCCCGCCCGACGGGTTCGCCGCGGGGCGCGGCTGGGCGACGGTCCGGCTGAGCGCGGCGAACCCGGCCGTGCGCCCGCTGCTGCGCAACGCCTTCGTGCGCCTGTTCGACCCGGCCTTCTGCGGGCGCGTCCACGCCGAGCACAGCCTCGTGGCCATCGGGCGTCTTGCGCCCCCCGAGGCCGCCTGCCTCGCCGAGACGGCCCCCGATCTGGCGGCCCTGTGCGCCCCGCTCGAACCGCTCCCGCCGGACTACCGCCCCCCGTGGAACCGGCGCGCCCGGAACATGGTCGTGCCGTCCCCGGCAACGCCTCCCGGCGCCTGACCATCCGAGGGCACGCGCAACCCGGGGCCGACGGCGCCGCCCGGTCGCCCCCCTACGGTGAATCGATCCGCAGCCGCGTCCCGGCCGGCACGTCCGTCCGCTCGACCACCACGCCGGTGGGAAAGACCACGCGGACCCGATCGAGCACGTCGCGGTCGGCGGGGATCCCGAAATGCACGATGGGTTCGGACTGCGCCAGGAAACCCGACTGCGCCCCCACGAACGAGACGAGGCGCAGGTCGTCCCCATCCTCCACCTCCACGCGGGCGCCCAGCGCCGGCACCCCCGCCGGGGTGCGCGGATCCACGATCAGGAACGAGGTCGCGGGATCGGTGTCGTTGCGGTACAGCACGCCGGTGCCCGCGTTGCGCGTAACGAACAGGTCGAGGTCGCCGTCGCGGTCGTAGTCGAAGGTGGCCACGGCCTTCCAGGCGCCCAGCGCGTCGAGCCCGCGCGCGTCGGCCTCGGCGGCCATGGGCCAATCCGGCCCGCGGGACCGATAATAGAGGATCGGCCCCTGCGCGTGCGGCCCGCCCCCCTCGTCGAGCCGGCTGCCCAGGACCATGCCCGAGACGGTCACGAGGTCCGGGTCGCCGTCCTGGTCGAAGTCGGCGAACACGGCCCCCCAGCCCCAGTAGCCCTCCCGCACCCGGTAGCGATCGGTCAGGTCGGCGAAGGTGTCGCCGTCGTTGCGGTAGAGGAAGTTCCCCGTCCCGTTGATGCACTCCTCGCAGGGCACCGGCACGCCGCCGATCGACGTGACGTACACGTCCAGGTCCCCGTCGCCATCCACGTCCGCGGTCGCGATCCCCATCCCGTTGCGCTCCCGACTCGCCCGCCAGGCGTTCGTCCGATCGTCGAAGGTGCCGTCGCCCCGTCCCACGAAGAAGCGCGAGGTGCGAAAGTCCGCCACCACGTAGGCGTCGAAGACCCCGTCCCCCGTAAAGTCCGCGAACGCGGCCGCAAAGACGTAGACGCCGCCGTCGTCGTCCGACACGACCAGGCCCGTGTCGTACAGGGCGGGCTCGAACGTGCCGGGCGCCTGCGGCCCCAGGTTGCGCAGGAGCTTGGCGCCTGCCCCCTCCGGGCCGGGCCGGTCGGGCCGCCAGTCCCCCACGTACAGGTCCAGATCCCCGTCCTGGTCGAAGTCCACCGGCACCACCGAGGTCCCGACGTTCACCGGCGGACCGGCGAGCGCCGCCCCCCGTGCCAGCGCCGACTCCACGAAGGTCCCGTCCCCCAGGTTCTCCCACAGATAGTTGCGGCCCTCGCCGATGGACGTCACGTACAGGTCCGGATCCCCGTCCCCCTCCATGTCGAAGAAGGCGGCCCCGTTCGTGTTCGCCACGAGGTCGAGCCCCGCCGCCTCGCCCCGCTCCTCGAAGGTGCCGTCTCCACGGTTGAAGAACAGAAGGTCCCGCGCGAACAGGCGCGTGACGAACAGGTCCGGCCATCCGTCCCCGTCCACGTCCGCGATCGCCACCCCCCCCGCGAAGTGTTGCGGGTCGCACGGAAAGCTGTCGAACCCGGGGACCTCGAAGAACAGACAGTCGGACGGATGGGTCACCCCGGCGTGCTGCAGGTAGCCCACGCCCGCCTCGTCCGTCACGTCCACGAAGGCCTGCGGCGGGCCGACCTCCGGGGAACCGTCCGAGGTCCCGGTCGCGGTTCCCGTCCCCCCGACCGGCGGCGTGCCCGCCTCGTCCGGCGGGCTGCAGGCGGCCACGAGGACCGAAAGGGCGGCGGCCGGGCGCAAGATCCGCACGGATCCGTGGTAACCGACCCGCGGAGCGCCGGCAAGGTCTTTGGGCCGGCGGTCGGGCCCCGCGCGCGCAACCGCGCCCCCTGCACCGCTAGAACAGCCACGGCAGCACGTAGAGCAAGACCGTCGCCACGTACCCGATCCCCCACACCGCCGACCGCAGCAGGTCGAGATCGAAAATGTACAGAATCGGATACAAGGTCCGCGCGACCACGAAGGTCACCGCCAGGACCGAGGCGCGATGCTCGTCGAGCCCGGCCAGATGCGCGACGACGACCCCCGCGGCGAAGCCCGGAAAGGCCTCCAGGGTGTTGTAGTGGGCGTCGCGCGCCCGCGCCATCCAGCCGGACAGCGCCGCCTGCTGCCGCCGGGGTTGTTTGTTGTCGTACCCCTCCTTCGACCGCGCAAGACCCACCGAAAAGGCGATCTTCGGCGGCCACGCCAGCAGCAGGGCCACGAGCACACACACGAACGGGACCGTCACGCCGCCCCCCCGGCGACCGCGGCGAGGTCGAGCAGGCGGGCGGCGTAGGCGGCCTCGTTGTCGTACCAGCCGCCCACCTTGACGAGCGAGCCGACGCCCAGGACGGCGCCTGCGTCCACCAGGCTCGAGACCGTCGTGCCCACGATGTCCGACGAGACGAGCGGGTCGTCGCACACCGCGAGCACGCCCGAAAGCTTCGGGGTCTGGGCGGCGGCGCGCAGGGCGTCCAGCACCTCGTCCGGGCCGGCCGGGCGGTCGAAGGTGGCCGTCACCTCGAACCAGGACCCGTCCGGTACGGGCACCCGCACGGCCGAGGCCGCCAGCTTGCCCGCCAGCGCCGGCAAGACCTCGACGACCGCCCGCGCCGCGCCGGTGGTCGTGGGCACGATGTTGACCGCGGCGGCGCGGTGGCGCCGAAGATCCTTGCCGACCGCCGCGTCCACGAGCCCCTGGCCGTTCGTGTAGGCGTGCACGGTGCCGAGGATCGCCCAGCGGATCCCGAACACCCGGTCGAGCACGTCGAGCACCGGCGCCACCGCGTTCGTGGTGCAACTGGCGTTCGAGATCACCTGCGCGTCGTCCGGCACCCGGTCGTCGTTGACGCCCACGACGAAGGTCGGCGCCCCCTTGCTCGGCGCCCCGACGACGACCCGGCGCACGCCCGCCGCGGCGAGATGCCCCGCGGCGGCGGCCGGCTTCGTGAAACGGCCCGTGCACTCGAGCACGATCTCCACGCCCGCCTCGTTCCAGGGGATCTGCGCAGGCTCGGGCTGCGCCGACACGCGCACGGTGAGCGGGCCCACGACGAGGCGGTCGCCCTCGACCACCGGGCGCGGCGAAAGGCGCCCGTGGACCGAATCGAACGTCAAGAGGTGGGCCAGATCGTCGATGGGCGTAAGGTCGTTCGCCGCGACGACCTCGAGGGGTCGGCCGGTCCGCACCACCCCCGGCGCGTCCGGCGCGAGGCTGCGCATGACCGCGTGTCGAAGCACCAACCGGCCGATGCGGCCGAGACCGTTGATCCCGAGGCGAAGGGGCGTCACGGCGCGCAGGATAGGCCCGTTGCGCGCCGCCTTCACCCTCGCCGCCCGCCGGTGGCCGCGTCGGCCGCCCCTGGCGCCCCGCGCCGCCGTGGTCCTCCTCCTCGCCGCCGGGTGCGCCGGGACCACCGACCCGCTCGGGCTCGCCGCCCTGCCCCCGCCCGCCGGTGCGGCACGGAGGTCCGCGGCCCGGACCGTCTCCGTCGTGCCCGTCACCTGCGCCGAGTACGCTCTGTTCGTGCAGGAGACGGGCGCGGCGGTGCCGGCCGCCCCCGCCGCCCTGTACCGCGCGTGGGGCCTCGACGACCTGCTCGCCGAGGCCCGGGCCCAGCGCTGGGACGGTCCGCTGCCGCAGGCGACGCGCCTCGACCACCCCGTGACGATGGTCCCCTTCGTCGCGGCCCAGGCCTACTGCCGATGGGCCGGCCGCGCGCGCCGCCGCCCCGGCCGCCTGCCCACCGAGGACGAGTGGGTCGCCGCCGCCGGCGGTGGCGACGGGCGGGCCTACCCCTGGGGCGACGCGTACGACCCCCGGCGTCTCAACGACGCGACTTCCGGGCGGGGCGGGACCACGCCCGCCGGCGCCTTCGTCGAGGGGGCCAGCCCCCTGGGCGTCCTGGACCTCGCCGGCAACGTGTCCGAATGGACGGCCACGCCCGGGAACACGCCCTACACCCGGGTCGTCAAGGGCGGCAGCTACGCCTCGCCCCCCGAGGCCAGCCGGATCGACGCGCGCGAGATCCTCCCCGAGGGCATGGTCCACCCCCGCGTGGGCTTTCGTTGCGTGTTCGAGTAGGCCCCCTCGAAACGGGCCGGCCGCACGTCCGACGGCCCGCGCCCGCGCCCGCGGCGTCGCCGGGCCACGCCGCCCCGCGGCCCGCCGGCGGCCCCCGGTCCCCTACGACACCGCACCGGGCGGGCACGGTCGCGCGGACGACCGCCGCCACGAGGACCCGGGTCGCACCGGCCCGCGGCGGCGACGGCCCCCGCGGTCAGTTGGGCAGCCGCCCCGCCGCCCGCTGGCGCTGCACCCACAGGTAGGCCGCCATGGCCTCGCGCGCCATGTGCTCGTACGTCGCCCGGTCCTCCACGGGGATCTTCCCCCGCAGGGGCACCCGCGACGGTCGCGCCGGCGGCACGTCCGCCGCATCCGGCGCGTCCGGTGCCTCGTTCTTCGGCTCGGGCGGCACCTCCGCGGCCCCGCACGACGGATCCGGGGCCGACCTTCGGCCGTCTCGCGCGCGTCGCTGGTCGGGATCGGTGTGCATCACGTACCCTCAGCATGGGCACGATCCACGCCCGCGCAACCCGTCTCCGGAACCACGCTGCGATATTCGCGCTCCCCGTCGAAGACGGGAAGACGCTCGTCCCGGTGGAACGCCCGCTGGAGGTGCGCAAAGTACGCCCCCACGTGCCCGGATTGACCCACGGGGGTGATCCAGCGGCTGCGCGCGGGCTCCGCGAGGTCCCACACCACGCGAAACGACGCCCCGAAGCGCGGGCGCTCGACGCGCACCAGGTCCGCGTCCCCCCACTGCGCGACCTCCGCCACCCGAAACAGGTCGCCCAGCAAGGGGACCCGCCCCACGAAGGGGTGCTGGGCCTGCCAGCGGTTCGCCACGATGTACCCGGTCGGTCCGGCCGCGGCCGCCGACAGGGCTTCGGCGGCGAGCTCCGCCCACGAGGTCCCGAAGCGCGCGGCCGCGGCCGGGTCGGCGAGGACGCGCCGGATCCACGCGTCGCGCATCCGCCCCGGGTACCCCACCGCCCGGTCCTCCGGCGGCAGGAACGCCGCCTTGACGCGCCCCAGCAGCCCGTCGAACAGGGCCCGCTCGGCCGTGCGCGCCAGGGCGTAGGCGTGCTCGTGGGCGAAGGCCACCCCGTCCCACTTCGCCAGCACCGCCCGCGCGGCCTCCTCGGTCGGGCCCGCCGGCGGCGCGTGCTCGACCACGAACCGGGCGACGAGCCGGTGGTAGGGGCTCGTGGTGTCGAGCTGCAGCCGCGCCATGGCCTCCACCGTGGGTTCGGCGATCGCGTCGAGCGCCCGACGGATCCGCGCCGCGCGCCGGTCCGACGCCCAGTCGTGCCCGAAGTCGTCCACCCAGATCCGCTGGTTCGCCGTGACCAGCGTCGTGCGCTTGCCGGCCGACACGCACCGCCGCGGGCGCTCGATGGGCGGCGCGAGCCCCAGCCACTCGCGCGCAGGCCCCGGGCCCGGCAGCTTCCCCGACGCCCGTCGCACGATCCCGGTCCCCGTGGCCCGGTACAGCAGGTTGCCGGCCCGGTCGAGGACCGTGACGTTCTGCGCGGGCGTGCGGAAGCGGTCGAGGGCCCGGTCGGCCTCGGCCAGCGAGCGCGCGTCGGCCAGCCCCACGGTCCAAAGCCCCGCCAGGGACGGGTCGCGCCGCAGCGGCAGCCACATGCGGCTGTAGACCCGGCCGCGGACCTCCACCAGCGGCCCGCGGTGGGTGTGCCGGCTCTCGACGATCTTCGTCTCGCCCCCACGGACCCGGATCGTGTGCCGCCGGACCTCCACGTCGCGCAGGATCGGCGTCCCGTCGGGGGCGACGTCCGCCACGTAGCGGCGGCCGCCGTCCACGAGCGTCTCCTCGACGAGGTCGTCCACGTCCTCGCCGACGTTCGTGAACGCCCAGGCGAGCGCCGGGTTCATCCCCAACACGACGCCCGGCACGCCGGGGATCGACACGCCCACCACCCAGCGCTCGGGGCCGCGGTAGAGCCGGACGAACAGCCAAAGGTGTGGCACGTTCGCCCCCAGGTGCGGGTCGTTGGCGAGCAACCGGGCGCCGTCCGGCGTGGTGATCGCCCAGGCATTCGACCCCGGCAGCTCGGGGGCCGGCTCGGATGCCGGAAGGGCCTGCCCGGCCTGGACCGGCGGCAGGGGCGCGGGCAGCGGCGGCGGCGGGCGGGGCGTGCCGAACAAAGGCGCGTTGTCCGGATGGTCCTGCGGGAACAGGAAGGTGTACCAGTCCGCCGGCAGGTGCTCGTGCCACACGATCCGGTCGCGCTCGAGGTGGCGGTCGCTCGAAAGCTGCTCGGCCATGGACAGGGCGATGGCGAGGGTGTCCCGGCAGCGCCACGGCGCGGGCCGGACCCGCAGCAGCAGGTACTCGACCCCCCAGCGCCATGGATGGTCCTCGATGAAGCGGTTGACCCCGGCGGCGTAGGCGTCGCAAAGCGCCCGCTCGCCCGGGGGCAGGGCTGCGGCCATGGAGGCCACGGCGCCCGCCCAGTCCTCGCGATGCCGGCGCTCGTCGAGGGGCAGGGCCGCCGGCACCAGTTCGGCCAGCCGCCCCGTGGCCGCACGCCGCATGAGATCCATCTGGAACAGCCGCAACCCCGCCGTCACGTACCCTTGCGCCTCGACCAGGGCCGGCCAGTCGTCCGCCACGACGGTCGGCACCGCGTGCTCGTCGAACGCGACCGAAGCACCCGCGACGTCGAAGGTCCCCTCGGGGTCGATCCCCTGCACGGCCAGCACCCCCCGCCCGGCCGCGACGGCCAGCACGACCAGCAGCACCCCGGCGATCAGGAGACGACGCACGCCGCGCAGCCTACCAGGCCCTTGCGCACCCCGGATGGCCTGCCGGCTTCGAGGCCGGGCACCGTACCCGAACCGAGCCCGGATGCGAAGGCGCCGCGCCCACAAGGGCGCGGACCACGGGCAGATTGGCGCGCCCGTGCGGCCGCGCATCGCAGCCGGAGCGGATGGTGCGCCGGCCTCGCCGCGCAAGGGTTCGGTGCACGGGCTCTCATCCCGGTACCCGACAAACCGCTTGCGGAATCTCCGCGGCACCGTACGCACGACAAGGTCCCATGCTCTCCACGCCCACGGCGACCCCGACCACCGGCCGCGCCGCCCGCGAGCGGCGGTTCCACGACGAGGTCTTCTCGCGGGACCGCCGCCGTTGGGTCCGCGCCTTCTACGGCCTTACACGTGCGAGCAAGGCCCGTTTCCACGAGCGGGTGGCGGCCGCCGCGCCCGCCGACCTCCTCGAGATCGGGTGCGGGCCGCAAAGCTCGGCCATCGCGGCCGCTAGGCGCGGGTGCCGGGCCCACGCCATCGACATCTCCCCAGTGGCCGTCGAGCGCGCAAGAGCAGCGGCGCAAGACGCGGGCGTCGAGATCTCGGCGCACGTGATGGACGCCCATGCGCTGGCCTTCGCCTCGAACCGCTTCGACGTGGTGTGCGGGATGGGGATCTTGCACCACCTGGACCTCGCGCGGGCGCTGCCCGAG
>Ga0256839_1004611_pt1 | contig 13325 bp, 12 predicted proteins | sample 354166metaG_FD_185968 | JGI IMG/M metagenome (GOLD analysis project Ga0256839, IMG submission 185968) | Hydrothermal vent microbial communities from Mid Atlantic Ridge, Atlantic Ocean - 354-166 | ecosystem: Environmental > Aquatic > Marine > Hydrothermal vents | place: Atlantic Ocean: Mid... | reverse complement strand
CTGATCCATCGCCTGGTATGTCAAGAAGGCATTTTTGAGATCCCGCCGAAACACCAGGAAATCTTTTATATAGCTCAGCAGCAGCTGCTCCTGTTCTTCAGGTGAAATCTGCTTGATTCTATTGCGCGCCAGTTCCAGTTTCTTGATAACGGCAGCGGCAGTCAGCGGGTCTATCTGAAGCCCAATAAGCTGCCGTGGCAGCTCTTTTCGCGACAGCTCCCCAGAGAGGTACTGCTGCACAAGCGAGGTCGGCAGATGCTGTTCCAGCCCGCGAACCACGCTGCAGACACCATAGGCTGCCAGGATCTGCGGCACCAGCCCCAACTGCTTGAGCTGTCGGCAGATGCGCCTTTTCACATCGCGCTGAAAATCCTGCCAGCCTGTCGGCAGCTGCTTCCTGTTTTGCTCGCCCAGCGCCTTCTGCAACACCGCCTGGGAGGTCAGCAGTTCAAAATTATCCGGCATATCGAGCCAGCAAAACTGCCCCTGGAGATACTCCTCCGGTTGCAGTGAGCTGCGCAACAGCGCCTCGGCCTCAAGGGCACCATCCACCCCACTTTGGGGCTTGCGCAACTGCGCCCTGTTTTTTAGCTCATTCCTGCTGCACGGGAGACGCTCCTTCCCATCACAGGCCAGGGCCCATGGGGGCAGATAGGCACTGAAAACCTCCGTCAGCAGTCGGTTGGTTTGATCAAAATAGTCCACACAGAGGGGGAGATAGGGGTCAATCCGCTGGCCATCCTCCCAGGGCAGCGGCTGTTGCAACATAGGATTGCACAGCACCGGCCTTGGCAACGGCCAGGATATTCCCAGCACAGATTTCCGGGTTACCCGCAGTGACCTTGCCTCCAGCTTGATGATCCGCCCAAAAAGCTGCTGAAGCACGGTATTCCGCAGACAGTTTCTTTGCTTTGCCAGCGTAACCATGCTCTCATGAAGCTCCAGCGCGCGCCGGTCTGACCGCCCCACAACACCGCCCCGGCTACGCTGCATCCCATCCCGCAGGCGATCCAGCTCTTCGTTGATCAGGCAGAGTAAAAAGCGCATAACCGCCAGTTGAAGCAGTTGAACCTGATCCGGAGAGGATATTTTGTGTGCTCTGGCCACCGTTGCATCCATCATATCGGCATAGGCCTTGAGGAACGCATCCATATCCGCCTTTTTAGGCCTGGCCACCTGTCGGCTCAAATCATTGAGCACTGCACAATGTTGCAGAATGCCACGCACAAGCTGAGTGGCTTTGATGCTGAAGACAGAACAGAGGGTTATATCAATACGCGCATTATCGATGCCTCTGTGCAGACTCTGAAGCTGGATCTCCAATGGCTCGCAAGGGTGGAGCAGCGCCAAAAACTCATCTTTCTGGGGCTGTCTCTGACGGAATCTGTTAAGCCTGGAAAACACCGGGGGTATCCAATCAGCGGCTGTTGAAAGAGCTCAACGCTGCAACATCACCTCAATCAACTGATCTTCCAGTTCGATTCGGGTTGCCAGCACTTCGCCCATCTGGGAGAGATCCTTGGAGAGGTTTTCCAGATGCAGTTCATGGTCTGACTCATCGTATTTATCATTGAAGGAGACGGTCACATCGGTTGTATCCAGAATGCGGGGGTAGATCTTCTGCGCAACGGAGACGACTGCTCCGCGTCGCTCCTTGCCACTGCCGATGCGGTCATAGACCTCGAAATGACCAAAGGCGATATAGTCAACCAGCACTTGGCAGAACTCCTGCAGATGGTCGCCGATAGGGGTCTCTTTTGTCAGCGGCTCTAATCCGGCAACATGCCAGTAGAGCGCCAGCATCTCTTTGCGCTCTGCCAGCAGCTTGTCAATCATATCCCGTGTGCCAGTGCGACGTTCTACTACCTGCTCCGTCTGACCGTTTGTCATGCTTACACCCTTTATATTTATCTATTGTGTTAATAAAACCACTAATTGCCCCACTCTGGCAAGCGCCCACCGCACCATGAGAACCCAATGGAGAACTAAATGACCATTCTACCGCCAATGAGGAATAACAACAGCGCAAAAACACGCTTTAAGCTCGAAGAGGGGAGATTATGTGACAAATAGACGCCAACAGGGGCCAATAGCACACTGGCCAGCGCCACACCGAACACCGCAGGCCAGTAGATATAGCCACTGCTGCCCGCAGGCAGTGCCGACGCATCCCAGCCAACCACAGCAAACCCCATACCACCCGCCAGCGCAATCGGCAGCCCACAGGCACTTGAAGTGGCCACCGCCTGCCGCATGGTTACTCGACAACCGTTAAGAAAGGGAACCGTCATGGAGCCACCGCCAATCCCCACAATGGCCGAAAGGGCGCCCACCACCACACCCACTATGGCCAGCCCCCACCTCGCTGGCAGCTCACGATGCCCTTCGGTATTTACGCTCAGCAGCATGCGTACCCCCACCACGATCACAAACAGGGCGAAGCTGCGCTTCAGCCAGAGCGTTGACAGGGCATCCGCAATAACTGCCCCCAGCCAGGCACCGACCAGGATACCCGGCAGCAGCTGCATGACCAGCCCCCATCGTACCGCATCCCGGCGGTGATGGGCATAGATGGCAGCGACAGAGGTCGCCACGATAGTGACCAGCGAGGTTCCCACCGCCAGATGGGCCACGATGGCAGGGTCGAATCCCCGGCTGCTGAAGATCCAGATCAGCACCGGCACGATAATCAATCCACCCCCCACGCCCAGCAGCCCCGCCAGGATACCTGCCACTGCCCCCAGCAGCAGATATTGCATCACAAGCCCGTCCAGCAGATACTCCATATATTTTTTAGAATCTATATTTTAGCAGTGAGGTAAAAACATGAAGAGTAACAGGGTCTGTATCCTTGGCGGTAGCGGGTTTGTTGGCCACCACCTTGTAAGCCGGTTGGCTGCCAGAGGCACTCCGTGCCTCATTCTGACGCGCAATCCAGAGCGACACAAAGATCTGCGGGTATTGCCCGGGGTACAGCTGCAACGCGCCAACATCTTTGACACCGAGGCGATACAGCCGCACCTTGCCGGGTGCAGCGCCTTTATCAATCTGGTTGGCATACTCAATGAGGGTCGCAACCCGCAGGGGTTCAAGCGGGCGCATGTGGATCTGGTCGATGCCGTTGTCCAGGCCTGCCGTGCCGCCGGCATACCCCGGCTGCTACAGATGAGCGCACTGAATGCCAATCAGGATCAAGGGCCAAGCCGCTATCTCTTTACCAAAGGCGAGGGAGAGAACCGAGCCCACAAGCTCGGCCCGCCCGACGTTCAGGTCACCAGCTTCCGCCCCTCGGTGATCTTTGGCCCGGGCGACAGCTTCTTCAACCGTTTTGGCGATCTCCTGAGCCTCTCCCCGGCACCCTTCCCGCTGGCCTGCCCGGATGCCCGTTTCGCCCCTGTTTATGTGGGTGACGTGGTCGATGCCTTTATCTGCGCACTCACAGAGTCCCGCACGGTTGACCAGCGCTACGACCTCTGTGGGCCACGCAGCTTCACCCTGGAGGAGCTGGTACGCTACACCGCCCAACAGTTGGGACTGAAGCGCCGGATCATCCACCTGAGCGACAACGCATCCCGCCTGCAGGCGCGCATCCTTGGGCAGATGCCGGGACAACCCTTCTCTCTCGACAACTACCTTTCGCTACAGGTCGACAGTGTATGTCAGCACAATGGTCTGCTGGAGCTGGGCATCAGACCAACGGATGTCGATGAGATCGTGCCGCTCTATCTGGGCATCAGCCAGCGGCAGCGGCGGTTCTCCCACTGGCGGCAGGGATAGCCCTGCACGGCTCAAGCCAGTTGCCCACAGAGCAGACAATGGAGACCTACCTGGTGGGCGGTGCAGTTCGCGACACCCTGCTGGGCCGCCCTGTCACCGAGCGCGACTGGCTGGTCAGCGGTGCCACCCCGACACAGCTGGCCGCCCTCGGCTACCGACAGGTTGGCAAAGATTTCCCCATATTTCTGCATCCCGAAACCCAGGAGGAGTACGCACTGCCACGCCGTCAGCGCAACGACATCAACAGCAGCCCGGTCAGCATCGAAGAGGATCTGGCGCGGCGCGATCTCACCATCAACGCCCTGGCTCAGGGGGCGGACGGCAGGATCATCGACCCCTGTAACGGTCAGGATGATCTGAAAAGCCGCATCCTGCGCCACACCCCCTGCTTTGCAGAAGACCCGATTCGCGCACTCCGGCTCGCCCGCTTTGCGGCCCGTTATCATGCACTGGGATTCCGCATTGCCGCAGAGACGCAGCAGCTGGTTCAGCAGATGATCGCAGCGGGCGAACTGGACAATCTGGTGCCCGAACGGGTCTGGGCAGAGATCACCAAGGCGCTGAAGGAGGATAGCGCCCACCTCTTTATTCAGACCCTGCGCGAGCTGGGCCTGCTGGTCATTATTCTGCCAGAGGTTGACCGTCTGTTTGGCATACCGCAGAAAAAGCAGTACCACCCAGAGATCGACAGCGGTCTACATACCCTACTGACACTACAGCAGGCCTGCCTTCTGAGTCGCGACCCACAGGTGCGCTTTGCCGCACTGGTGCACGATCTGGGCAAAGGCAACACGCCCACGGCGATGCTTCCCGGCCATCATGGCCATGAGGCGCGCGGTGCCAAGCTGATCAAGCCGCTCTGCAAGCGGTTGCGCATCCCCAACGCCTGGCGTGATCTGGCCATCCCGGTCGCCCGCTACCATCTGCTCTGCCACCGCGCCTTTGAACTGCGCCCGAAGACGCTGCTGAAGATAGTGACAGGGCTGGATGCAGTGCGGCACCCAGACCGTTTTGAGCAGTTCCTGCTGGTCTGCAAGGCCGACGTGCGCGGGCGCACCGGCATGGAGGAGAGCCGCTACCCGCAAGCCGATTTTTTACGCGCAGTCTATCAGGCCATCACGGGCGTGGATGGGGCAAAAATCAGCCGCTCTGCATCAGAGCCGCAGCAGATTGCGACTCAGCTCTACCGGGAGCGGATACAGGCCATCAGCCGCGTGAAACAGGCTCAGGTCGTTAAATCCCCATAAATACCGCCGATGCCGCCGACTGAATCACATTTTTGATCCGTCTGTTGGTGGCATCGGAGACCACCACCGCCATGCCATCCTGCAGGGCAATCACCTTGCCGAACAGCCGTTCAAAACTGAGGTTGGGTGCCGCGCTGGTCAGGTCATTGGTCAGCAGATAGAGCCGCCCTTCCGCGTCCCGGTCATTGCTCAGCTTCCACACCGCAATCTCAATATTGCGCGCTACGTTATAGATCTTTTGCGGGTTCAGCTCATCCGGCAGATAGAACTCCTGCTGCCCATTGTAGGAGTCGAGCACCATCCCGCGCAGCCCCTCTACCAGCGCCAGAACCCGGTCGCCACCGTAGCTCTCCCGGAAGGCCAGACGCATGCTCTCAATCGCACGCTGGCCCCGCAGCTCCGGGAAGCCGGCCTGCCGGGTCGGGCCAAACACCTGCTTCACCGCCCTTTCAACATCGGCAATGCCGCGCTTGCGCAGCTCCTGCGGATTGCGCCGGTAGAGCTTTTCCATCAGGGTTTCCAGCAGTGCCAATGTCTGCTTCAGATGTGTCTCTGCCACCAGATCGACATCACTCTTGGCCAGATCCTTGAGCTGGAACGGGCGCGGTTCAAACAGCGGATCTTTGGTGCTGTTGCCATTGCACCCCAGCAACAGCAGCATCAGCAGGGCAATTCCATACCTTTTTGGATTATAGACGGCCACTTAGATCTCTCAGACTGAACCCCATGAGTGATGACTCGATACCCCTGCTCAGGGCAATGACCTTAAAACGCTCGCCCATCTCAGTCGGCATGGTGAGCCGTTTTACCGCCTGCATCAGTGTTATGTGGCTTTCGATCTCATTCGGGTCGGACTCCATCAGCAGCGAATCCAGCCCACACCCCAGCAGAAAATGCGCCTGTGTCGTATAGCCTTTCAGCTCCAGACCGGCATCCCGCCCGGCTCTGGCAATGGATGAAAAATCGACATGCGCTGTAATATCCTGCAGTCCCGGCAGGATCAACGGTGCGTCATGGGCGCGGTGCCGGTAGTGACACATCAGGGTGCCCATGCCGCGTTGCGGATGATAATACTCCGCCGCCGGATAGCCATAATCGATCAGCAGCAGCGCCCCGCGCTCGACCCGCTGCGCCAGCGACCGCAGCCAGGAGTCGGCTCGCAGGTTGATCTCAGACTCATAGCCAACGGCAAATGGCTCCAGCGCTGCCTGTAGTGCAGTAACCGCACGCTTCAGGCCCGGGGTGACCGGCTCATCCCAGTAGCGTTCAAAACCCTCTCCCGACCAGCGGACAAACCCCTCCTGCACACCGGACTCGGCTATTGTAAAGCAGCTGACCGGCATCGCATCCAGCAGCTCATTGGCGATCACGACGCCACTGAAACCCGGCTCGGGCATGGCATCCAGCCACTGCACCCGATCCATCAGATGCGCCGCCCGAAGCATCAGGGTCTCACGCTGGCGCTGTTGCAGATCTGGGCTTAGCTCCAGTATAAAGTAGCGTTCGGGGAGCATCTGCAGCGCCTCCAGCTCCAGCAGCAGATCGGTTGCCAGCGCCCCGGTGCCCGCGCCAACCTCCAGCAGATCGCCTCCCGCCAGTTCCGCCAGCAGCTCTCTGCACTGGCGCGCCAGGCAGCGGGCGAAGAGCGGCGAGATCTCGGGCGCGGTCACAAAGTCCCCGGCCTCGCCAAACTTCCTCGCACCGGCGGTGTAGTAGCCCAGGCCGGGGGCATAGAGTGCCAGCTCCATGAATCGGTCAAACGGCATCCGACCGCCGCTCTGCGCCAGCTCAGCCCTGATCGACTCGATCAGGCGGTTGCTGTGTTTACGTGCCTCTGGTGTCGGCTCGGGCAGCTCGGTGGGCACTCCAACGCTGTGGTTCTGTCGAGGGTTGTTACTGGACATGGCGCTCTTGTTTGGTTGACTCTTTCGGGTGGATCATTTCCACTAGTGTATCAAGACCAGAAGCCATACAGTGACCGAAATGCAACAACCACTCGCAGGAAAAGTCGCACTGATCACGGGGGCTGCCCACCGTATTGGCGCGCAGATTGCCCGCACCCTGCATGACAACGGCATGGATCTGGCACTGCACTATCGCCACTCCGCAGCCGCCGCCCAGACGCTCAAAGAGGAGCTGGAGGCCATCCGCCCTGCCTCCGTCACCCTGTTGCAGGCCGATCTGAACCGTACCGATCTGCTGCCCGATCTGATCCATGATACCCAGCTGCATTTTGGCCGGCTGGATCTGCTGGTGAACAACGCCTCCAGCTTCTACCCCACGCCTGTTGCATCCACCCGGATCGAGCAGTGGGATGAGCTGATCAACAGCAATCTGAAGGCACCCTTCTTTCTCTCACAGGCCGCTGCCCCCCTGCTGCGGGAGAGCAGGGGCTGCATCATCAATCTGATAGACATCCACGCCGAACGCCCGCTGAAGGATCACCCCGTCTACTCCATTGCCAAGGCGGGTAACGCCATGCTAGTCAAGGCCCTGGCCCAGGAGCTGGCACCGGATGTGCGCGTAAACGGCATCGCACCCGGTGCCATATTGTGGCCTGAGCAGCCCATCCCGCCGAATCAGCAGGAGGCGATCCTGCACCGCACGGCCCTGAAACGGAGAGGTGCGGCCAGCGACATTGCAAAGAGCCTGCTGTTTCTGTTCAAGGATGCGGACTATATCACCGGGCAGATCATCACCGTAGATGGCGGGCGCACACTACAGCAATAGCGTTCAACCTAGAATCCGCAGTTGACCGCTACGAGAATATATCAACATATTGATATGCATGATATTTTATGCCTTTATCCAATTCACCTGCTGGGTGAACTACGCTACGACCGCCATGGATGGTGGAAGAGCAGGTTTTGCAGGAGCAATAAACCTGTCGGGGCGGATTGCACACTTGCGGCGGCGTATGGCTGTGTTGCAACTCCTTGGAATAGAATAACTATTCTACGTCGTTGCGCCTCGCCTAAAGCGCCTACTTTTGGTGCCATACACCGCCGCAAGCGCACACTCCACCCCGTCCAACTGCAGATTCTAGGTTCAAAGCATGTTATTCTTGGCTGGCAGCCATACGTTTCAACGGCTTGTCTGGCACCCAAATCATGTCCACCGCCATCACCGCATCAACCAAATCAAAACCTGGGTCAGCAACCTCTGGTGGCGCCAGCCTGCGCGCCCTTTACCGCAATTCACGCCTGCCCATCGTAGCCAAGTGGTCACTGGCAGTTGGTCTGCTGGTCACCAGCGTGATGGCGCTGCTCAGCTGGGTATTGATCACACAGCAGAGACACGCCTTCATGCAGCAGACCGAGAGCTTTGGCCATATCCTGGTGGAGCAGCTGGCGCACTCTGCCAGCGAACCCGTGATGGCCGAAGATCTCTTTACCCTGACCGGGCTGGTCAACCGCCAGATCGAGAACCAGCAGGTACTGGGCGCGCTGATCCGGCAGGGTAGCAAAACCCTGGCCAGGGCAGGCATCACCCCACCCATGACGCAGCAGCGCCAGATCATGCAGTCTGGGATAAAGCAGCTGATCTGGTCATGGCGCGACCCGATGGGGGAAGAGCGAAAGGCGATCACCTTTGCCACCCCCATCCAGTACAAGGATGTAACCCCCGGGCACGCACTGATCACCATTGATCACGACCAGCTGGAGCAGGATCTGCACGAGGCGATCCTTGTCCTGGGCTATACCACACTGGGGCTGATCCTGCTTGGCATCATGATGGCCTATCTACTGAGCCGACACCTGTCACGGCCGATTCAGGCCTTGGCACGGGTCAGCGAGACCATCAGCCGCGGCGAGCCGATTGAGAATCTCGACCACCTTCGCCGCGACGAGATCGGCAGCATCATCACCAGCTTCAACCTGATGGTTGCAGAGATGCGCGAAAAGGGGCGCATTGAACGGGCGCTCTCCAGCTATGTCTCCCCACACGCCGCCGCACGCGTGCTGGCCAATCTGGAGCAGCCGGCTGAAGCGGGGGAACTGCTCTTTGGCAGCGTGCTCTTCTGCGACATCGTGGGCTACACCAAGCTGACAGAGGGGATGTCACCCAGGGCCGTCTCCAAGATGCTGAACGAATATCTCGGCTACATTGCCCTGGCAGGCCACAGCTGCCACGGCATGGTCGACAAGTTCATCGGCGACAGCGTGATGATTGTCTTTGGCGCGCCCGAGAGCGATCCCCAGCACGCCCTGCATGCCGTCGCCTGCGGCGTGATGATTCAAGAGATCGTGCAGCAGATCAACCAGCATCGGCAGCACAAGACGCTGCCGCCACTGCACTTTCGCATCGGCATCAACAGTGGCGAGATGATGGCCGGCAACATCGGCATCCCGGTACGGATGCAATACACCGTGGTGGGTGACACAGTAAACCTTGGCGCGCGCCTGTGTGGCATTGCGCCACCGGGGGGCATCCTGATTGGCTCCAATACGGCACAACAGCGTGGTATTGCACAAAAGGTCGTTCTGCAGCAGCAGCCCCCTGTGCAGGTAAAAGGGCGCAGCCAACCCGTCACTTCCTACCTGGTCAGCACAATGAACCCGGTCTATCAGCAGCAGGTGCGACAGGCTGTGGAGCAACTGCTACCCATTGGGCACGGGTGATGAGATTACTGCCTCTATTGCTGACCATGGTGCTGCTTGCAGGTTGCAGCATCCTGCCGCTTCAAGAGCATAAAAAAGAGCTACTGAGCCTCACTGAATCCCTGCAACAGGCCGAACAGCTGCGCCGGGAGAAGCGCTATAGCGAAGCGGGACAGCTACTCACACAGGCCCAAAAAAACCACCCAGACAATCCTGAACCAGCGGTACTGCTGAAGCAGATCCTGGCCGAGCAGCAGCGGCACCGGCAGCTGATCGAAGACAAACTCCTGGCCGCCCGGCTCACCCTGATTCAACAACAGCGTCCACTATTGGCGCAGCTGGCCAACAGCAAGGCGGATGATGTGATGCTTCGCTCCCGCCTACAGCAGCTGAATAAAACCAGGCTGGAGAGTCGATCTCTGCTCTCCCGTTGTGGCGAACGCCAACTAAAAAATGCCCCGGCCACTGCTGAAAAATGTCTACGGCTGGCACTTGCTATTGAAGAACAAAAGAGCGATCGCAAACGGCTCACACAAATCGAACGCAGCAGAGTCCGATCAGAAAAAAAGGCACGGCAGAAAAAGAGAGCCGCCAGAATCCAGCAACTGCTGAAACAGGCTCAGCACAAACAGGCCAGCGGCGAGCGCTACAGCGCACTGATGTTACTGGAGCAGCTCCTTGAGCTGGCACCCGGATCGACCCACGCAATCCATCTAAAAAGAGAGATTCAGAAGGAGCTGGAGAGCCATTCACAGTACCTGCTCACAGCCGGTGAAACCCTCTATCAAAGAGGCGAACTTGAAGGAGCCATTGCCATCTGGAAGACCCTGCTGCTGCTCAACCCGCAACACAAACAGGCGCTGCAGAAAACCGAACGCGCCCAGCGGGTACTGAACAATCTACAGCAGCTTCGTCATCAGCAAAAACCAACCGCCACAGATTAACCACTTGATCTGATAAATTACCGAACCCATAGCATTTTCGGACAATGATTTTTATTCTACCTATACTTAAAAATAACACTGACCAAGCACTATTCCAGGACAAGCATGTGCAGAATCAGTGTGCGAAGGGGTGGAGTAATGCCTGTCTAAACTGCATCAGAGCGGAGATACGATGGCCATGAAAAAAACAATTACCCTTTTTCTTTTGGTGGCCGCTTTTCCCTGCTCTGCTGCCGACCTGTATGGTCGCGTCTGGACTGCACAAAACGCCAAACCCGCAGTTGGCGCAATCGTACATATCGCCTGCCCCAACGCCCAGCCTCAGCACACCACAGTAGACCAATATGGTCGTTATCGCCTGACAAGGCTGCCCGCCAAACAAAACTGCCAACTCAGCGTGGAAGTTCCACCCCAACAGACAGAACCTGTCACGGTTTACTCTGGCAGTGGCAGCAAAGACATCAACATTGAACTGTATAAAAGCTCAGGTGCACTAACGCTGCTTCTTCGCTAAACAACCCTCCAAATTGACATGGCGACAACAGGGATATGAATAAAGAAGGCAACACTGCAACACCACCTGACAGCGCACCCACAGAGAGCAGACCGGGCAAAGATAAATGGGACATCATTGAAATCCTTGCGCGGCCCATCTCTGCTGCATTAACCGCACTTACCATCGCACTGATTGGCTATTTTGGGCAAAGCACGCTGACAGAGATCAATGCCATAGAGCAAGACGCAAGGCTCTATACGCAACTGCTCAGCAGCAGGGAAGCCGCAGAGAGCTCTCTGCGAAAGGATATGTTTAAAGAGATCATGGATGGGTTTTTCACCGACAGGATTGCTACCAAAGCTGACCAGCCCGTAACGGCTGCCGAGATCGAGAACAGTATATCCAAGAAACTGCTCAAGCTGGAGATGCTGGCCCTGAACTTTGGAGATTCACTAAGCCTTGGCCCACTGTTTGGCGAGGTATCAAAAGACATCAAACGCATATTGAAAGCGCATAAAGATCTGTTTAAAGATTGGAGGGCTATATCGAATGCACATCACAAACGACTGCACGGGCTGGCCAAACGGGTTGCCAGTGCACAGCTGTCCACTGTTGGGCCAAAAGGAGAGATCCTCACCATACGAATCCCCTATGAGAAAATCAGACAACAGGGTTCTCAACCCAACGAGGAGTGGCAATATACCTGGCCATACGATAACCAGTCATACAACCCCGTCAGAACCCCACTCAATACACTCCCACTCTGTACCGAGGGCGACCGCAAGAGCAATAAATGCAAGCCCATGCGCTCGGTTACCATAGAGCTGCGAAATGCCAGTTATGAAAAAAAATCTGTGCAGATAAATCTCATCATTGAGAACCTCAACAGACCCACGGAAGAACCTACAAAAATCGACTTCAGGTTAGACTATTTTAACTTCCCGCTGATTGACAATACCCGTCTCTCAAACAACGAACGCTTTGCCATAATTTTAGAAAAATTTAATGAAGCAGAGGTGATTCTAAAAGGCGTACTGTTTCCCGGCATCTATGCCAGCCAGCGCGACAAACCCTATTTGAACGAAGCCATCCAGGAGTTAAAACGCCAAAAAGCCACACAACATAAAGCAGCAGAACAGGGCTTTTAAGCCGCACCCATATATGGTTAGCAGCTGCTCAGCTTGTTATCATGGCAGCTTATGTTCTGGCTATAGTATCGGAGAGCAACATGAGTAAAATGAAAAAAACAGCCCTTGCCTTGCTGATATGCGCAACACCTTTTGCTGCACTGGGGGCTGACAAGGATGGCCGCTTCGCCATTAAAGGTGCAGGTACTGCAAGTTGTGAGCGCTATCTCGAAGAGCGTGGTAAGCGCAGTGAACCCTATTACCTGATTGCGGGCTGGTTAAACGGGTATCTCACCGCCGCCAATCAATACTCGGATGAGACCTATGACCTGGCAGCATGGCAAAATTCAAAACTGCTCAATGCCCTGCTGGAGACACACTGCAAAGCAAACCCAAAGCAGCAGATTCATGTGGCTGTCAGGGCAATGACAGAAGGCCTGAGGGCAGAGCGCCTGCGCAAGATGAGCATGCTGGTAAAGGCCAAAAGTAACGAGGATGAGGTGCTTCTTTACCAGGAGACCCTGCGACGCATTCAAACAAAACTGGCTAATCTGGGGTTTTATACAGGCGATGCCGATGGCCAGTTTGGCCCCGGAACACGCAAGGCACTGGAGGCCTTTCAGACAAAACACAAATTAAAGGTCACAGGACTGCCGGATCAAACAACGATCTACATGCTCTTGATTACCCTGGCAAAAAAGTAGCCTTTGGCGGTTTTTTATAAGAGCAAAAAAAAAGAGGCGGTCATTTGACCGCCTCATCCGTTTCAACGCACTGTTATTATCATTATAGAAACAGCAGAGCTAACCTCTCTTCCTGCGTCTTCCTGCAAAGCCGAAGCCTGCCAGACCCACACTGAAAAGCGCAAGGGTAGCTGGCTCTGGCACGGCATTGTCGGGCACCCAGACTGTTTGTGGTGTCATGGTAACATCGTAGGTTCCCTGCTGGCTGAATGTCACCTGGGTGACGAAGGCTATTGGGTCGGTTGGATCCAGCCCTTCATTTACGTCGATCTCTTCAACCGTAAACATAGCTACATTATTGCCGCATTCTGTCACAAAGTCATACAGCGTACCTGCAGTGGCGTCAAATCCACAAGCGCCAGCTTGAATCCAGAACTCCGTATCAGCGCC
>Ga0256839_1004610_pt1 | contig 13326 bp, 9 predicted proteins | sample 354166metaG_FD_185968 | JGI IMG/M metagenome (GOLD analysis project Ga0256839, IMG submission 185968) | Hydrothermal vent microbial communities from Mid Atlantic Ridge, Atlantic Ocean - 354-166 | ecosystem: Environmental > Aquatic > Marine > Hydrothermal vents | place: Atlantic Ocean: Mid... | reverse complement strand
ACGCATTGAGGCAGCTGGAATACTAACCTCTTCTAATGCTGCAACTGCTCTATCTAATGCTTCATTTTTACTAACTGGCAAATGCTCTAAAATAGTTTCAGTAATTTGCTTGCCAATAGGTAATAATGGGTTTAACGAAGTTAGAGGGTCTTGAAAAACCATGCCTATTTGTTTGCCTCGAACCTTTCTTAGTTTCTCTGGCGCTAGATTATCTATTCGGCGACCTTTGAGCCAGATTTCTCCGCCAGAAATATGTGCTGGTGAATCAAGCAGTCCAATAATCGCATTGCCAGCCATAGACTTTCCTGCCCCACTCTCCCCTACAACGCCAAGTATTTCACCTTTTTTTATGCTAAAACTTAACCTATCAACAGGCTTTAATATTCCATGACGTGTTGGAATTTCAACACTTAAATCAATAACATCTAATATTTTTTCTTCCATCAATCTAAGCCCTAGCGCAATTTAGGATTGAGAACATCACGTAACCAATCTCCTAACAAATTAACCGACAAAGCCAGCATTAAAAGAGTAAGGGCAGGAAATAGCAATATCCACCATTCACCTGAAAATAAATACCCCTGCCCAATACGAATAAGAGTGCCTAATGATGGTTGAGTTGGCGGAGCACCAACCCCCAAGAAAGAAAGCGTTGCTTCGGCAATAATTGCTAACGCTAAAGATATAGTTGCAATAACCAACACTGGGCCTAAAACATTTGGCAAAATATGACCTAACATAATCCCACCAGAGCGACGCCCATTTAAGCGCGCTGCCTGCACATATTCTTTATTTTTTTCAACCAAAGTTGCGCCACGCACAACCCTAGCAAACTGCACCCACTCAGAAAGTCCAATTGCGATAATTAGCACCCAAATAGCCATTTCATCACGCTGATCAATCGGAGTGAAACCCTTAGCGATACCAAAAATTAACATAGCCACCAATATGCCTGGGAAGGTAAGCTGCACATCGGCGATGCGCATTATTATTGCATCAACCCAACCACCTACATATCCAGCAATTAACCCCAGCGACACACCAAGCACCATCGCAAATGTTACTGCTGCAAATCCAACAAACAATGATATACGCATTCCATAAAGAATGGTTGAAAAAACATCGCGTCCCTGATCATCAGTTCCAAGTAAAAACACTTCAGATGTATATTGGTTTGGAACCATGGGGGCAGAAAAGCCATTCATTAGATTAAGCGTAGCTGGATCAAATGGATTGTGAGGCGCTATTAGTGGCGCAATAATTGCGCTTAAAATTAGAATAAAGGCAACAAGGAATGAAATCATTGCCACTGGCGAATGTCTAAATGCATACATAAAATCTGATTTTTTTGCACGCTGAATATTATCAGCCAACTTAGAAAACATTATTTTGCTCCCCCTGATTTTCCAACACGAAGCCTTGGGTCAATAGCAAAATATAACAGGTCAACGATTAAATTGATGGAAACAAACATCACAGAAATAAGCATTAAATATGCCGCCATAACTGGGATATCAACAAAGCGAATAGAGTTGATAAATAACAAACCAACGCCTGGCCACTGAAAGACGGTTTCGGTAATGATAGCAAAAGCAATAATCGAACCTAGTTGCATACCAGTTACGGTAATGACTGGCACTAAAGTATTTTTTAATGCGTGTCTAAAGTAAATGCTCTTATCTTTTAATCCGCGCGCACGTGCGAAACGAATATAATCTTGGCGTAAAACTTCAAGCATTTCAGAGCGCACCAAACGCATAATGAGCGTCATCTGATAAAGACCAAGAGTGATTGAGGGTAGTATAAGCGCTAACAGGCCGCTTTTAGTTAACAGTCCAGTTTTCCACCAACCCAAATCAACTACATCACCTCTCCCAAAACTCGGCAGCCAGCCAAGCTCAACTGAGAACAGGTAAATAAGTAAAATCCCAATCAAGAATGTGGGCAAAGAAACCCCTATCAGAGATAAGGACATAATAGTATTAGCCAGCCAACCATCTCGCCTTATAGCTGTAAATATACCCAAAACGACACCAAAAACTATTGCCAAAAATGCTGAAACAAACGCCAGCTCAAGCGTTGCTGGTAAGCGTTCTGCAATAATCTCAGATGCAGGTCTGCCCTGCCTATAGGAAATGCCAAAATCCCCCTTAACTGCACCCTGTAAAAATTTATAATATTGCACTGGAAAAGGTTTATCTAAGCCAAGGGAAATTCTCACCCGCTCAACATCGGCATCTGTGCGCTCTTGACCCAACATAGAATCAACAGGATCACCAACAAAGTTGAACATAGAAAAAGCTACCAAGCCAACAACGAGTAAAACAATGATAGATTGAAAAAAACGCTTAATCGCAAATGCGAGCATAAATATAACCCTAAAAAAACACTAAAAAACTTCTCTGGCGAGCAATGCTCGCCAGAGGATGTTTCAATTGTGAAAAGCTGAATTTCAGCTTTTCTCAATTTAAGACCTACTCACTAAGTTTAAAATACTTAAACATAGGAGTATCCTCAGGAGACACTATTGTGTCTACTTTGTCTGCCATGCCCCAATTTAACACCTGATGATGAATTGGAATATAAAGCTGCTCTCTTTGCACTACTTCCCAGATATCAGCAATCATTTGATTGCGTTTTTCTAGGTTAGTTTCAGATGCAAGACCCTGAATTTTTACATCTAGATCAGGATCAGAAAAACGAACACCATTCCATGAACCAAATTTCTCGCCCTTAGTATGAACTAAGAAATTGAAAATATATTCGCTGTCATAAGTTGGAACACCCCAGCCTAGCATATAAAAGTCTGTTTGCAGACCGCCAATAAGTGGGAAATGCTGCGCTTTTGGCAATGCTTCAAGTTGCACATCAATACCAATTTTAGCTAACATGCCAACAGAAGCCTGACAAATTGCCTCATCATTTATATAGCGATCATTAGGGCAATTTAGGCGAATAGAGAATCCATCGCCATATCCAGCGTCAGCCATTAAGCCTTTAGCTTTTTCAACATCATAAGCAGGAACTGCATCAAGCTCGGCCGTCCAGCCATTTACAAATGGTGGGCTTATCATACCAGCAGGAACAGATTGATCTCGCATAACCACTTTTTTGATGGCTTCACGATCAATAGCTATATTGACAGCCTGACGAACACGAAGGTCAGCAAACGGGTTCTTGCCTTCAACATTATCAGTTTCAAGATCAGCATCGCCTTGGTTCATGCCAAAAAAGATAACCCTGTTTTGTGGCGCTGTGATAACTTTCAGACCTTTAGTTTCACCAACACGAGCCAAATCTTGCACTGGCACATCTTGGATGAAATCAACTTCACCACTAAGTAAGGCAGCAACACGAGTTGCTTGATTTTGAATTGGTGTATAAATGATATCTTTAATTTCCATTGGAAACTCATCAATACCCCAATAATTATCATTTCGTGTTAGAACAGTTTTAGCATCTGGCTCACGTGAGACCAAGATAAATGGACCCGTGCCATTTGCATTTCGTGCTGCGAAAGTATCTTCTCCACCTTCAACATCTTGCACCTTAACTGCGTTATTAGCTTCAGCCCAACCCTTATCCATAATGAATAAGTTAGTTAGGTTAGAATCCATGATTGGGTTAGGGCCATTGGTAACAATCTCAAAACCATATTTCCCGTTGGCTCTTACTTCAACAACAGAAGATAAAAGCTCTTTAAAATTACTCTCTTCTGACATTGCACGGTTAAATGAAAACACAACATCTTCACTATCAAACTCAGCACCATCATGGAATTTCACACCTTCACGCAACTTAAACCACCAAACATTAGGGTCGCTTTCGCTTGGGCCCCATTCAGTAGCCAGAGCTGGCACAGGCTTCCCAGTCATATCACGAATAATTAAAGGTTCGCTTATTTGGTGAGCCAACGCAGATGTCGGCCCTTCATTTTGAGCGTGCGGATCAAGCGTTAAGCTATCTCCAGCACGTGCCCATTTAAGCGTTTGAGCATTTGCAGCTCCCATTCCTATTACTAAACTAGAAGTGAGCAAAATTGCTTTTAATGTTTTTAAACTCATATTAGTCTCCCTTTTATATATGCCGTCTTTTTGTGCGGCACTTTAGGGTGCAACTAAGCATAGCATTTTGCTGAAGTCTAGCGAGATTAAAAAAATAATTAGCTTATTAGAAAAAATTCACCTTTTAACGCCATTGAGCAAGTCAAATTAAATTTAAATAAGTTGCTATTAAATATAATTTACTAAGGTTAATTGAGAAACAGTGGACATAGTTTGATAACTGGCTTGCAATCTGGTTTGCAAAGATAATAATTCCATTGCGACTTCTTCGATCGGAGCTTGCTCTATTTCTGCCAGCATGTTTGCTAATTGTGCCTGATAAGTAGTATGACGTTCTTTTGCGCTACCATTTGTTGCTTTTGCAATGCCTAGCTCTAATGTGATTAACTCAATAGACCCAGACTTTGAGTTGTTAGATTCTGAAAGACGAGTTAATTGCCTAGAGGACATTTCTGTAAAACGATCGTTTGCACTAGCATCACTTTCAGGATAATCCTCAACACTTAATGCGCTTAGCGCTCTGACTAAATCAACAAAGCCAGTTTCATTTGCCTGCACGCCATAATTCACATATGTTGATTCATCAACCCTACCTGTAACAGTTTGTCTGGCGTTACTTGAATCCTGGCCATTATACCAAGAAACAGTGTCACTATCAGTTGCCACTTTCAAAGCAGTTGCACTATCAAAAGGCGGCCCATCAACACGCATAATATCCTCACCCTGCGCATTGAAAAAATTATCTGCCGCAGCATAAGTAGAGCTTGCTTCCAGAGCCGTGTTCTTTATTCGAAGTAATTCATCAGTTATCGCTTGAGAAAAATTAGCCGCGGTTACATTCACATCAGCATCGACTTGATACTCACCTGCATTTTCTGGTGTGCCAGAAACTGCTTTAAATTCAATTATGTGACTTTCTCCATCAGGAAGAGTTAGGCCAATATCAATAGTCTCACCTGATAATGGCATGCCAGTAAACTGAACTGATAATTGGGCTGGATCACCCGAGGGTGAATTAAGCGCAACAGCGCTAGAGCTTGAAGAAATAGTACTCAACTTATAGCCAAACGGGTGAGATCCATCTTCGGATAAAGACACAATATCTAACTTGGCGTCTGCATCAACAAGTCCAGTAGTTGCCGTTCCTCCAGTTACTATCGAATTGGTCAAATCATTTGCTGTAATAATAATTTCACCATTCTCAACTTGCGCAATATTTGCGCCAGCTTGAGCGTTTATTTCAGCAACAAAAGCGTCAATATCGGTTGCGCCAATATCAAGAATTGCTCCACTTGTAGCACCACCAACATTTGTAAAAGCAATATTTACCGGTGCAAACCCACCACCTGAAAGAGTGAATGTTTCGCCATTAGCAAAACCTATCTCGGCATCGCTTAGCAATTCACTTCCATCAACTGCCCCACCTAGCGATGTAGAGGTTGAGGCAGGTAAAGTTGCATTTATCAGTCTCCCCTTGCCATCAGCGCCTGCATCAGCAAGTTTACGCTCACCTACAATAGTTTTATAACCATCTTTACCTCCCTCACCGTCCATTATAGCACTGAGTGAGGCAACAGGTGGAGCATCGCTATAACTTCCACCAAATAAATACCGTCCGTTTACTTCAGAATTTAACAAAACCATAACTTCATCAAGCCGAGCATTTGCAAGAGTTTGTGTGGTAATTTTATTTGTATCTTGTAAGCCAACTCCTCCTGCGGCAACTGCCCCACGACTTTCAGCTTCAATTTCATCTAAACGCTCCAAAGAATTACCTAAAAAATCAAGCCGCAAATCAACTGTTTGGATATTGGACTGAAAGGCAGAAATTCTTGATTGACGAGACCTAATTGTCATATCAAAATTTCTATCATTGCCCAATTCTGAAAGAGTGTGTGCCTTTTTACCCGTTGCTAATTGAATCTCAAGGGTTTCCATTCTGTCCCTCATGTTTGTAACAGAAGAGAAACTTGTGCTAACCGGAAATAATGACTTTCCAATATTCATAATAAAACTCCTAAATCTTCATCAATGTGTCGATTAATTCCTGTACCACCGAGACAACCCTTGCACTCGCTGCATAAGCATTTTGCAACTCCATAAGCCTCGCCATTTCTTCATCAATATTTACCCCATACTCATCATTCATTCTTAAACCGATAGCCTCAAGTGAAAGCTCGCGGGTTTGTTTTTCTGAGTTTGCTGAAGAAATTTGCGTACCTTGGTAATTAAGCATCTGCGCAATCATATCTTGTGCACTGCCGCTTAGTCTAAAGCTACCAGTAATTGCAGATGTTGCAGTTTCAGATGTAAAACTCATTCCCTCAAGTTGTGATAATAGCAACTCAGCACGACTGGTATCACCCAAAGAGCCGCCAGAATCATATTGAACTAGTAATTGATTATTATTTAAAACTGCCTCATTTATTGCAATACGACCAGCAAAACCAGTTTTCTGCCCACTTCCATCAAGAGAATTAGTAAAAGCCACATTGCTTTGGTCAGTGAATAAGTTTAATGCAAGCCCTGCTCCCTGATTTGCACTAACAGTGGCGCTTGAAGTCATAGAATTGATATTTGATGTGTTTGCCGCTCCATCATCAACAATTTGTATAGTAGTTCCAGCAGGATTGCTAACATTTACAGCTCCGCCAAGTGCCGCATCAAGAGCAGAGGCAACGGCACCAATCCCTCCGCTAAAATCAAGCCCTATTACTCTCTCTCCGTTTGCACCAATGCTGTCCATTGGAAGCTTGCTAGTATCATCAACTCTTACGACTCTAACATTTTGTTCAATTCCTCCAACGCTATAACTAACAGTGAAGTCATTACCTGATTGCATATTTGCTAAATCAAGTGAGAAACCCTCGGGTGGCCCAGCAACATTATCTCCCTCAGTTTTGATTGTTGATAGCGATTGAGCAAGAGAGGCTGCAATATCATCAACCTGACCCTGTAATTCCACTAAAGTAACATCACGCATTTCAATTGCAGCGCCAATGCGTCCGGAGCGCACCATGCCCTGTTCTATCACATTCACCACATATCCAGATGGAGTTATCGCAGATAAAGTTCCTACCCCATTCTCATTAGCGTTAAAACTAAATTGTGAATTAGCATTTATTGTCCCTACCCCGCTAAATTCAAAAATCGTTGCGCCAGTATCAATCAAACCAAGACCAGAAGTGGTAGTCATAGCGACGCTATCATCATTGCGATATTCAACTCTGGCATCAACAAGTTCAGATATTTGCGCAACCAACCTGTCACGCTCATCAAGTAACGAATTACGCCCTGAATCTTGGATGCTAAAATCTCTTAATTCATTATTAACATGTTCAAGCGAGCCAAGCATACTATTTAATTCAGCTACATGAGATGCCATCTGAACTTCAGAGTCCTGTCGTAACTCTTGAATCGTATTAGTAGTTCTATTTAATGACTCAACCAGATCCTGTGCAGAGGAAACCACGTGAGCGCGAGTGGCATAATCGTCAGGGCTAGTAACTAATCCCTGCAAAGAATTTTCAAAGTCCTGATAAACAGTACCTAGAGCCCCAGCATCACCAACTTTCCCAAGAGCCTGCTCAACTTGAGCTAAAGAATCAGCTCGTGAATCTGCATAGCCTAATGAGGAGGCATTCTGTCCATATTGCACTTGAAGTGCAGAAACAAACGCTCGCTCTGTGCCAATAGAATTTACATAAGAGCCAGAAACACTATTTCTATCAGTAAGCACTAATGATTGGCGATGATAGCCAGGTGAGCCTGCGTTAGAAATATTACGTGATAAAACCTCAAGACCTTCTTGAGTTGCATTCATACCCGAAAGTGCATTTGAAAGTGATACAGAAAGACCCATGGCGCAATACTCCTAAAATATTCAAGAGGTCAGGAAAAATTACCTGACCCCTCATCTAATCAACTAATTAGCGAACCATATTAAGAGCTTCTTTAAGCATCTCATCGGCTGTTGAAACAATTCTTGTGCCAGCGGTATATGCCTGCTGGGTAACAATCAATTTGGTAAATTCTTCTGAAATATCAGTGTTTGATGATTCTAATGCTCCACCCAAGATTCCATTTCCACCATCAAGTATGGCTTCACCAGATTCTGATGTTGCTGCAAAAAGACCACCATCTAGGCGCTTCATTGAATTTGGGGCATTAAAACTTGCCACCACAACCTGAGCAACTTCAATCTGCTGGCCGTTTGTATATGAGGCAACAACCCGCCCTGCTTCATTGATAGTTACCGAAATAAATTCTCCAGCAGGATAGCCATTTTGCGACATTGCAGTTACCTGAGCGGCACCGCTTTGGTCAGCAAATTGCGTTACTCCTGAGGCATTATGTTGAAGCACTAGATCTCCAATAGCAACGCCATTAACGCTTAAATTGCTTAGAGTTGTGCTAGTGATAGCAGGTGTCATAGAGCCTGATGAATTAAAGTCATAATCCTGACCTGCATTTACCCACATAGTTTCAGCACCCACGGCCTCACTATTGGTCATATAGAACATATTCCAGCGATCAGGGCCACCAAGTTCTGGCTGGTCAATTTTTGCCCAACGAATTTGAACGTTAGCGGGTGAGCCATTAGAAGCATAAACTGTAACCGCTCCACCTGCGACTGAGTTAGAAAGAAAAGCAGCGTTTTGCTGAGCCTGAATTACTGGCACACGAACTGCTAGTGAGCTATCAATGGGATCATTTGCAGCGGCAGCTAAACCAAGGCCAGTTGTGCCATCAGTGGCGCTGAAAGAAGCGGTTGTATTTGTGCCAAGTGTCACTTCAAGATTACCACCAGCAATAGCAATAGTTGCATCTCCCGTTCCAGCAACACCAGAGGCCTGAAGTCCAGCCTGCATATTGGCTAAAGCCGTTGTAATATCAACTGCAGCAACAGTCTGCACATCTATGCCAATATTTGATCCAGCATAGGCACCAGCATTACCATCAAAAAAATCAAAAACTACATCTGAACCATCAACACTAAGAGCTAGACTTTCACCAGCAGCCATCACGGTTGCGGCATTGTTTGCCCCTGTCAGCGCCGCTCCAGTTGCAGTTGCTGTAATATCAGCAGGCGTTGCAACATAATTTGCTGCATCCATTATTTCACTATTAGGAGAAGAGGCATCGTAACCTGCATTCTTTGGCAATTGTGGTAAGTTTAACTGGTAATCAAGTCGATTTGTTTGCTGAGCAGGCAAAAATGCGTTTGAAAGCTGAATAACATCAGGAACAGAGCCTGAAACATTACCGGTGGCGCGATCAATTTCAAGACCTTTGAGAAAATAACCAGCCCCATTTACTAGATATCCCTCTTGGTTAATATCAAAGTCACCACGTCGCGTATAATAACTAGCTCCATCAAAAATGGCTTTACCATCATTCTGACCAATTTGCTTTTCTACAACAAAAAACCCAGAGCCGTTAATAGCCATATATGTATCATTAGAAGATGAAACAATATCACCTGCATCATTAACAGTGCTTCGTGATTGAGCAATCACAGTGCCAGGAATTTGCTGTTTAATTGGTGCATCTGGAATAAGGTCAATAAAACTTGTTTCGATCCGTTTATAGCCAGTCGTTTGCGAATTCGCTATATTGCCTGAAATATTCTCAAGTGCGAATGATTGCGCCCTTAAACCCGTAACTGCTGTAGCTAATGCTCCATAAATACCCATAAATACTCTCCACTGATAGTTGTGACACAATATGTGCCTTTTCCAGCTATCAACATGCAAACATGATGCCAACTATTTAACAGATTGATTTTATAGCATTTTTATTTATTCACTGCTTGCGAAAAGCTAGAATACGGAAAAAACAACCAAGCACTAGGCAATTCATGCCCAATTAGGGCAAAATATTACCAGCATTTGCAAGTCTTGTGCATAGGTTGCAGATAAGCTAAATGCTTTATTTATAAAACCATATTTTAAGAAATATAAAGCAGGCTAAACTATGTTATTTGAAAGTTCAGAGCAGTTTTTAAACGCCAAGCAACACGCTATCACTGTTTTTGGTATGGCTGGAGTTGGTAAAACTCGTCTTTCTGCCCTGTTGCGAAAAGATGATTGGTTTCATTATTCTATTGATTATCGCATAGGCACACGCCACATGAGCGAATTTATTGTTGATAATTTTAAACGCGAGGCGATGAAGGTTCCTTTTTTACGTGATTTATTATCCTCTGATTCAATTTATATTTCATCAAATCTGACTTTTGATAATCTTTCCCCGCTGTCAACTTATCTTGGCACGCCTGGTGACATTGAAAAGGGTGGCTTAGCGTTTGAAGAATATCAAAAGCGTCAAGAGCAGCATTATATTGCCGAAATTGCCACATTAAAAGATATTCCTCACTTTATTGAACGCGCAAAAGATCTTTATGATTGCAATAATTTTATTGCCGATACTGGTGGCTCTTTAATCGAAGTAATTGATGTTGAAAATCCAAATGATGAAGTCATAAAAACTCTCACTAAAAATACAGCTTTACTTTATATTGAAGGCAATGAAGATGATGCTCAAAAATTGATTACTCGCTTTAAAAAATCACCAAAGCCAATGTATTATCGCCCGCAATTTTTAAAGCAAAAATGGGCTGAATATAAGCAATTGCACGATCATAAAACTGATATGGAAGTTGATCCAAAACAATTTGCTAGCTGGGGTTTTGAAGCATTATTGCATGACAGATTACCACGTTATAAAGCGCTTGCTACGCGGTATGGTTATATTATCAGCTCAAGCGATGTGGCAACAATTCGTGATGCAAAAGATTTTATGTCACTCATGCAAAAAGCTATACAAAACCGCTAAAAAACGAAAACAATATTTATAAAAGGCAAATATAATGCCCATAAGAATACCTGACAATCTACCAGCCCGCAAAACCCTTGAGGCCGAGGGCGTTGCTGTTATGGATTCAAGTCGTGCAACAAGGCAAGATATTCGCCCGCTCAAAATCGGCTTATTAAATCTTATGCCCAATAAACAACGCACCGAAACTCAATTTGCTCGCCTAATTGCGGCTACTCCTTTGCAAATAGACTTAACTCTTGTGCGTATTAGCGAGCATAAATCTAAAAACACCCCTGAAAAATATCTTCAAGATTTTTATTCCAAGTGGGAAGATGTTAAAGAGCAAAAATTTGATGGCTTTATCATTACTGGCGCACCAATTGCACATTTACCCTTTGAAGAGGTAAGATATTGGCCTGAAATGATTGAAATTATGAATTGGACACAAACAAATGTCCATGCTCCTTTATTTATATGCTGGGCTATGCAGGCTGCTCTTTACCACTTTCACGACGTTAAACGCCTGCGCCGCGATAAAAAAGCCATTGGGGTTTATCGCCATCAAAATAAAAAACCAAACTCACCATTATTGCATGGATTTTCAGACGATTTCGCAATCCCTGCATCACGATATAATGATATTGACCGTAGCACATTGCCCAAAGATAATTCGCTTGAAATACTAATTGATAGCGATGAAATTGGTATCTGCATGTTAGAAGATCATGAATATAATGCGCTTTATATGCTAAATCATTTTGAATATGATAATCTTTCACTAGCAAATGAATATGTGCGTGACCAAAAAGCAGGTTTAGACCCAGCACTGCCAGTGAATTATTTTCCTAATGATGACTTCAACAAAGAGCCGTTAAACACTTGGCGCGCAACCGGCTATTTATTCTTTCAAAACTGGATCAACCAAATCTATCAAACTACTCCGTTTGAAATGAATAAAATTGGAGGATAATTGTAATAGAAAAACTAACTATAGTACAAAGAGGGGGTAATCCCCCCTAAAATTAAAGGTGTTCATAAGTAGAATTTTCTTGTCATAATAGTCTGAGGAGATTTTGAATGAAGAATAGACGATTTAGCGATGCACAGATCATGGGCATCTTACGTCAGGCTGAGAGCGGCGTTCCTGTAACGGAGCATTGCCGCGCCCCATCGGAGGTATGAGCAAAGCGAATTACCGCGAGATCATAAAATGGTGCCGGCAGAGAGACTCGAACTCCCGACCCTCTGATTACAAATCAGATGCTCTACCAACTGAGCTATACCGGCAACAAAGGCGTTGCTATCATTCACTACAATTTTGCGCAAGAGAGAATTTTAGCAAAAGTGCAAGAATTTTAGTAAAAGTGAAGCAAACATAGTAATAATAGCATTTCAGCAACAAGATTATTAAAAAAACAACTGATAAATTTAAGCTAGTTCACTTTCAAAGCTTGGCATGTTAGTTCTGAACAAACGTATTAGTTAAACAAAAAACTTCTTTCAGTGAGATATTTATGCAAAATAAAATCAAAAAAATAGCATTTGTTTCAAGTGATGCGCCAAAAGCCATTAGCGCAATGAAAAAACTACGCACTCTTTATGGCGACACTAAACTCAAAGATGCAGATGTGGTGGTGGCTTTGGGTGGTGATGGGTTAATGTTAGAAAGCCTGCACAAGACCATGCAGCACGATATTCCTGTTTATGGCATGAATTGCGGCTCAATTGGCTTTTTGATGAATGATTTTCATGACAATGATCTAATGGAGCGAATCAATGCTGCTCGCCCCAAGGATATTTTTCCACTAGCCATGACAGTTACTGACAATGATGGAAAAAGTCACAAGGCTTTAGCACTTAATGAGGTTTCGCTTTTTCGCACTACTTATCAGGCAGCAAAAATTAAAATCATCATCGATGGAAAAGTAAGACTAAAAGAATTGATATGCGATGGTATTTTGCTTAGCACACCTGCTGGCTCAACTGCTTACAATCTCTCTGCCCATGGACCAATTCTACCAATTGATTCGCCGCTTTTAGCTCTCACCCCAATTTCCCCTTTCAGACCTAGGCGATGGCGTGGTGCTATCTTGCCAAACTCCTCCTCTGTTACATTTGAAACATTAGAAACTAATAAACGCCCAGTCAGTGCTGTTGCTGACAATGTTGAGTTTAAAAACATAAAACAAGTGATTGTGTGCGAAGACAGGTCACAAAAAGTTACTCTATTATTTGACCCTGGGCACGGACTTGAAGAAAGAGTTCTTAACGAGCAGTTTCAATTTTAATACAAACGAATACCTAAGGTATCTATCTTAATTGCTCTGAAATAACTTTTTTGTCATTATTGCTGGTAAACTAGGATAGCCAGCAATGTCAAAATTAGCGCAAAAAACTCCTAATCAGGGTCAGGTTTTTTCAAATAAAAACTTAGACAATATAC
>Ga0256839_1004609_pt1 | contig 13328 bp, 9 predicted proteins | sample 354166metaG_FD_185968 | JGI IMG/M metagenome (GOLD analysis project Ga0256839, IMG submission 185968) | Hydrothermal vent microbial communities from Mid Atlantic Ridge, Atlantic Ocean - 354-166 | ecosystem: Environmental > Aquatic > Marine > Hydrothermal vents | place: Atlantic Ocean: Mid... | reverse complement strand
GACCGGCGCCGTATCGAGCGGCGAGCCTAACCGCAGCCAACGGGACAGACCTGAACAGGTTCCCAGACCCGGATAAGCACCCCCGTCCCAATCCCACGCCGGCACCCGTCGACTCTGGACCTGGCTCGCGACTCAGCGTGCTCGCGTAAGCCAGTCGAAAGGGTCGTCCACCAGCCCCGCCACTCCGCAGCAGGCGGGGCTGTATTGCGTTTCTGACGCACTGGCGGAAGGGGGCCGGTCGAGACACGGAAGGCTTCGGAAGCATCCATTCGGCGCTGCGGCTGGTAGCCGACGTGACAGCACCCAGTGCGTGCGCAGCCTCATTGCAAGGGGAAATGGCCCCGCCTAGGGCCGCGGAGGTGCCTGAGGCAACCAGCGCAGACGGGGCACCGATCAACGGGACTGGGCAGACTCGACCGAACTCGGCGACGTCTCGTGGCCCTCCTCATCCGGCTCGACCTGCCTGACCTGGCGAGTTTCACGACCCGGACCGGGTTCGCAAACACCGCTGGCTCAGGTCGGGACACCGAGTTTGGGCAACACGAAGAACTGGAGAAGCAACCAACCGACGACAAAGGCCAAAACCAGCAGGAATTCCATGCCCATCTCCTTAATCGATCGCATCACAAACGATTCCCGGTGAGTTGTGTGGTTTCCTGCGTAACCCCCTTGGCGGCCCCCAAGCTGAGGATGCGGGCCAACATTTCGCGTACGTCTGGGCGCGGCACGAAGTAAAACGCCTTCCGGCCCTCGCGGCGCACATCCAGGATACCGCAACGCCGCATCAGGTTCAGGTGGGCCGAAGCCACATGCCGCGGAATCTCGACCGCCTCGGCCAGTTCTCCTACCGTCTTCTCCCTGCGCAGGATCAATTCGACGAGTGCCAGCCGCTGAGGATGCGCCAGGACTCGCAGGCACTCCGCAATACGCTTCAAAAGCAAAGGATCGGTTCGGCCATCTCGCATCGTCGCTCTACCACACAGGGCGCGGCGGGGCCCCTGTTGAGGTATCGTCCATCGAAATATCCTAACGTTCGGATATATTGTACCGAAGGCCGGGTCCCCCATCAACGCGGCTCTGGCAACGGCATTTTCCGCGTACGCGGGGTCCGACCTTGTCCGGCGTGAAACGCCCCGTTGCGCGAGCGGCTGCTTGTAAGGCATCGGAGGGGTAGCTCGCACTGGAGCCGGGAAGCCCCGCGAGCCCGGGCCAACCGGGGACCGGCCCGGACGGCGCGGGGCTCAACCTGGAGCGCTCGGTGCACGACCCACGCAGAGGCTGTGGACGTGGCTGCTCCCGCTGCTGCCGCGGCGCAGACTCTTGCGATCGACCACCATCTTGCCTCCTTCCTTACCCCCATGGCCGAATCCCGACCGTTCGTGTCGGTCCGATGTGACGCCGCGTGCGATGGCAAGCCATCCGGCAACGTGTTACGCTGGGAGGTGCGTTGGCACTGCGCAGGTCTTCGCCTCCGGAGTACTCAGCGATGTTGCGACTGTTGCTGATCCACCTGGTTTGCATGGCGGTCGCGGGGGGCGGCGAATCGGCTGACCTGGTCCTGTTCAACGGCAAGATCATCAGCGTGGATGCACAATTCCGCATTCACGAAGCGATGGCGATCCGGGGAGAGAGGATCCTTGCCGTTGGCTCGAATGAACGAATCCTTTCGCTGGCCGGGGAAAACACCACGCAGGTCGATCTGCAGGGGGCCGTCGTACTGCCGGGATTGATCGACTCGCACACGCACCCGCTCGGTGCGGCCATGTACGAGTTTGACCATCCCGTGCCGGAGATGCGTTCGATCCGGGATGTTCTTTCCTACATCCGGGCGCGGGCTCAAACGCAACCCCCCGGGACCTGGATCGTGGTGCAGCAGGTCTTCATAACCCGCTTACGCGAGCGTCGGTACCCGACGAAAGAGGAGCTGGACGGGGCGGCGCCGAACCACCCCGTCGCGTTCCGAACCGGCCCCGATATGGTGTTAAACAGCCTCGGGCTCAAGCTAAACGAGATCGACCCCGATGCGCCACTGCCTTCCGACGCGCCTGCCCAGATTGACCGAGATCCAGAAACGGGGAAGCCGACAGGGCTTGTGCGGCGTGCACGTCAGGTTGTGCGGATCGGATCGGCGCCGGGTAAACGTCCCACGGACGAGGATCGGCTCGCCAGGCTTCGGGAGCTGTTCGCTGATTACAACAGCGTGGGCCTCACGGCCGTGTCTGACCGCAACGCGAGCGACCTGGCCATCCGCCTGTACGGGCAGCTCCTCGAACGCGGCGAATTAACCTGTCGGGTTTACTGCCACGCTTCGCTAAACGCGTCCTTGGACATGGATCGCATCCGTCGACGCCTGGAGGGGCTGGCGCGAAACCCCCATCGTGCCTATAACACCCGCCTTCGGGTCAATGCCATCAAGGTGTTCCTCGACGGGGGGATGCTAACCGGAAGCGCCTATATGCTGCGACCATGGGGTGTTAGTCGGGCCTATGGCATCACTGACCCGACCTATCGTGGCCTGTTGTTCATTCCCCCTGAAAAGCTTCGCCGTCTTGTTCGAGAGGTGAGCAAGCGTGGGCTCCAGTTCACCGCGCACGCGGTGGGCGATGGTGCCGTGGAGACGCTTTTGTCCGCCTACGCGGCTGTGGGGGAGGAGCTGAACATCGCCGCATTGCGGCCGTGCGTGACCCATAGCAACTTTTTGACGCCGCGGGCCATTGAGCTCATGCGGCTGGTTGGCGCGGTGGCCGACATGCAGCCTGCCTGGCTGTATCTGGATGGCACGATGCTGCGTGAGCATTTTGGGGAGGAGCGACTGCGTTACTTCCAACCCCTGCGGACGTTGTTTTCTGCGGACATCGTCGTTGGTGGTGGGTCGGACCACATGCAGAAGATCGGTTCGTTCCGCTCGGTGAACCCCTACAACCCGTTCCTCGGCATGTGGATCACCCTAACCCGTCGCCCGCGAGGAAGCGAACGCCCGTTGCACCCCGAGGAGCGTTTGACGCGTGAGCAAGCGATTCGGATGTACACGATCAACAACGCTTACCTGCTGTTTTGGGAGAAGGACCTCGGCTCCCTGGAACCGGGCAAGCTGGCCGACTTTATCGTCATCGACCGGGATCCGCTTACGTGTCCAATCGACGATATTCGTACCATCAAGGTGCTTCAGACGTGGCTTGGCGGCAAGCAAGTCTATACAGCGCCAGGCGTTAGGGACTAGTTCCATGGACGGGGCCGTCCTTCAGGATGTGGCAAACCAGCCAGAACGCCTCGCGCGGGTGGCGACTTATGGGACGCTTTAGCGCTGTCGTGACCGTTTTGAGTCATTTCGCACTTGTGGTGGCACGTCGAGCACCACACGTCCTTGGTACGGCATCGATCGCTTGCCGTGCTAAAGCGAACCGGCCCGAGCGAACGCGCAGTCGGCCGATCGCTGGTTGCAGATAACAGGTGGAGCTCAGGAGCAGAAGCCGACCATAGCGCCCCCCTTATAGAGTTTTGAGGGTGGCCGCGATAGCACGCGCCGTACCTGCGCCTCAGTCCCGCCAGGAGCGCGCTCCAGGCCCCAGCCGGTGGTGCCGGTCGACACGATTCTGTGCCCCGCTCGGAGCCGCTTGAGGGATCCTAGCACACCCCATGGGGGTATAGTTGTGTATGTTCGATGCTATCTGGTTTCTGGCGTTGTTTGCGTTCGGAGCAGGAAATAGATGTTCGATGTCCCCGGACACACACCGAAGAGGCATTCGATCGTCAGGCAGTTTCTGATCTTGACGGTCGCTACAGGAACGCTCATTTGGGCTGCATTTGCGCTGGTGGCTTGGCAGATCCATGGGTTGGAGCGCAGCGAGTTAGAGCGAGTCAGCCGGCAACGGGTTGAACTGATCAACGCGTTAGCACGCGCCTGCAGGCGATATTGCTCGGAGGAATTGCGTCCCGCTCTGAAACGCAGAGGGATCGACTTCATGATCGAGGGATCCTCGTCAACCTACTTGACGAAGCGCATACTGGACTATTTCACCGAGGACTTTCCCCTATACCGGCATCGCCAGGCGGCGGACAACCCGCTGAATCCCGAACACCGACCTTCTCCGTTTGAGCAGAGGTTGATCAACCGGTTTCGCACAAAGCCGGGTGTTCAGGAGCTGCGGGGAATCACAACCGTTGAAGGAAAGCGGTCGTTCTACGTCGCTCGCCCGATCGTAGTGGAGGACCGCTGCTTGCGCTGCCACGGCTCGCCGACCGATTGTCCGCCTGAAATCCTCGAGCGGTACGGCACGGACAGTGGTTTCGGTTGGAAACCCGGAGAAATCGCGGGCGTGGTCACCGTTTCCGTACCGGTTGGAGATGTCTTGGCCGGGCACAAGAAGATGCGACGAGCGGTCTATTTCACGGTTGGAAGCACGGCGGTGTCGCTTACGCTGGCTGTAGCCGTGCTCTTTGGTCTGCTCGTATTGGCGAACCGGCGCAACGAGGAACTGCAGGAACAGCGGGTGCGTGCGGAAGCGGCCAACCAGGCAAAGACGGCGTTTTTGGCCACAATGAGCCACGAGATGCGGACACCCTTGAACGCCATTCTGGGCTATGCAGAGGAGTTGGCCGCGTCCGCAGCCCAGGAGCCGATTAGTCCGGCGGTGCGTGAGAGCCTGCGCGCGATCATTGTGGCGGGACAGCACCTGCGGAGCCTAATCAGCGACATCCTGGACCTGGCGCGCATCGAGTCCGGTCGCGTGCAGCCGCAACCAGAGGAATTCGGCTTGGTTGAATTAGTTGCCGAAGTGATCTCGGTGATGAGGGGACGGGCTACCGGGAAGGGGCTCTCACTCCAGCTACGCGTGCAAGGATCGGTTCCGACGAGAATCGTGGCCGATGCTGCCAGGATGCGGCAGATTCTAGTCAATCTGATTGGCAACGCAGTAAAGTTCACCGACCAGGGGGGAGTAACGGTGTTTCTTGGAGCGGAGCGTCTGGCTGAGCCGAATCGTTGCCTGGTTCGGTTCCGGGTGACAGACACGGGACCAGGAATCGATCCGGACCGAATTCCCGAGCTGTTTCAGCCTTTTGTCCAACTCAGCAGCAACCCGCAGCACCGTCTCAACGGTACCGGCCTCGGTCTGGCCGTGACGAAGAGTCTGATTGAAGCCATGGGTGGCACGATCGACGTCGAAAGCTCTCCCGGCAAAGGAACTTCCTTTATGGTCACCCTTCCCTGCACTCTGTCGCAACGGTGCACATGGGGCGACGAAACCTTATTTGCCGGGACACGGGGCACGCACGAAAGCAAATGTAGGGACGAAGAGCCACCACTGAAAGGGATCCAGGTATTGGTCTGTGAGGACAATCCGCTAAACGCGAAGCTCGTTCGACGAATTCTGGAGCGGTGGGGAGCCAGCGTGGTCGTTGTCAGCAATGGGAAGGAAGCCGTTGAGCACTTCAGCCGCACTCCTCGCGAGCAATGGCCAGCCGTCGTGCTGATGGATCTCCAGATGCCCGTCATGGACGGAGTAGAAGCCGTACGGCGGTTGAGAGAAAACGGAGTGCACGTGCCTGTGATCGCTCTGACTGCCAACGTGATGAAGGACGAGTACGCTCGGTGCGCGGCGGCGGGCTTCGATGACTACGTGGGAAAACCGATAGACAGGGACCGATTGAAGGCCACGATCCTCCGGCACACACAGGCGTACCGCGGTAGCCCGTCTCTGGCAACTCCGTGACGGGTCGGACAGCAGGGGATTGAACGCCGGGATGTAGCCACAGGCAAGAGGCGAATGGGAGGTGACCGTACCGGTTTTGGCGGACACGGTTTGGAGCGCCATCACGACGACACCTCCACCGCCGAAGCCTACTGGTCCGCTGCTCGTGCAAAACCAGGGATACATGCCACCACAGAGACAAAGACCACAAAGAGTTTCGTTTTCAGTACCTCGTGCCCTTGTGCGATGAGTCTCCTCACGAAGTAACGATCGCCCGCAGGTCGGCGCAACAGAAGCGCGGAAACCGAGAGATTCACCGAACGCGAGCACAGCAGGCGGCCACCCAACGCATCAGCCACGGCACCCACACGGCTCACAACTTCTATCACATCGCCACCGACGCGGACTAGGCCCTAGGCGTTCATAGTGCGCTCGATGCGCCCGGGCGGAAAGAAAAGGAGAAGGACAGGTCGTCGACTATACGACTATGCCGTATTTCCTCGTACTCGTAAGGATTACCCTTTATTACACGTGAGGATCGACTTCTTACAGTTCGACTTTTGCCATTTTCGGGATCGGTGCAGCCTGTCGCCGGGGGCCGGTGCGGGCCACAGCAGAGGCTCGTGGAGAAGGACGCGGAAAAACCCTCCGTGGCACGGTACGACGCTCAAAGCATCAACCACCGAGGGCAAAGCCTTGTTACCCCCAATGGCTCACGAGCTTCTCAACGTCTTCAAGGCCGCGTTTCCTCGACCCACGTTCGAGCGGTTCGCAGGACTACTGGTGGTGGCGATTATAAGCACAGCCCCCGAACGGTGAGCAAAATCGTTGGCGCACGCAGCCTCTTTTGCACCGCCATTCGTCCACCTATTCCCGGGTCCTGTGTCGACGGCGGTGGTGCCCCCTGGCCTGTCCCGTCTGTTCTTGACGATGGTACTGCGTCGTTCCCCGCCGGCACGCCCGATCAACCCCCTTCTGGACGACACGCTCGACCCGCGCAAGGGCAAACCCGTCTACCGGTGGGGCTGCCAGCGCGATGCCTGCCGCTCGAGCAAAGCGCGGTTCGTGGCGACCCTCGGACAACGATGGCCGGTCTTGGCCATCCTCGTGCCTCTCCCGTTTTCCGAGCGATGCCGGGCGTTGCCGGTGGTGTCGCCCTGTACCGGACTCCGAAGGACTGCGCCGAGCACGGTGCGACCATCGCACATCGGTGGAGTTGCTCGTTCCGCTGGTGAGAATCCTGCAAAACTGGTGTCCAGAGCGGAAGTTCGTGCTTCGCAGGGACTGGTTCCCGTACGGTGCGCGTACGTGGAAGACCCGCAAGGGATCCACCGGCCGGAGTACTTCTTCTGCACGGTCCCAAGTTGGTCGCCCTAGACGATCGTTTCGACCTAAACCCAGCACTGGAACATCGCGGCGACGTTCCAGGAAGTCAAGAACCATCTCGGTCTCCGCGGGCTCCAGCTGTGGGCGCATCGATCCCTGCGCCGTGCTGGTCCCCTTCTCTTCGCGCTGTATTCGGTTATTGCGCTTGCTTACCTACGCACCAAAGCTTCGGACGACGTATCCGATATTCCTTCGTGGTTCATTCATTGGCAGGCCAAGACAAAGGGTGCGTTCAGCGGCGCGCTTGCAGTGGTGCCTTACCATATTTGATTCGGCTGCATTTATTGGATATCCGCGATTGCCCGAAACATTGCACACATTAGACGATGACACTTACAAGACTCTTCTGGAAGTGCTCATTCAGGCCACCTAACGGGGCCTTCCGGTCACAGGGCCTCGCCATCTGTCGGGAAAATGGCAAACGTCGAGCTAAACGTCATTTCACCGATCCGGCGCGGCAGCGCACGCCCTTACCGGGTTCCGGCTCTACGGTTGGTTCCGCGTCCTCCGTCCGTTGGCAATCGATCGCCTGCGGAGGTACTGGCGCGCCGCGGCATTGGCGAGCCATTGGCTCGCCACGCAGAGTAGCCTGGGCTGGCGCGGAATGCGCCCCCGCGCACGCGGCTGGGACCGAGCGCACGGTGGTGAGGCCTCCTCTCCCCCGCGGCGCGGCGGGGGTGGTGCGATCCCGAGCGCGTCGAGTCAGCCGAGTGAGAGTCCCTGCCGGCGTATGGTCCAAAGCCCCGTAAGGTAACTGCGTCTCCGTGAGGAGAGGTGGGAAGCAACCGGAGGTGAACGAGTAGTCCGGAGGATGACGAACTCGATTCGCCCTGTCGCCGTGGCGAGCCTGCTTTTGAAAAACTAAAGCGGCAGAGGACTGCCGCACTCCAAAGAGCCAAAGCGGCAGAGGGCTGCCGCACTCCAAAGAGCCAAAGCGGCACTCGGTCGCCCCAGGAAGAGCCCGCGGCCGGCGGCAATGCGGGGGACCAGGCGCCGTGGCGGCCCGGGCGGCGGTACGCTGCTGCTTTCGGCCGCGCGACGTCCGTCAGACCGATTGGACCGGTCGGACAGATCGGACCGCTCCACAATGCCGGGTGCTTCCGAGGACAGGGCGCTTTCCCGGAGCGCGTCCCCCTGCGCCAGAGGGGGGGCTGGCCAGGGCCCCCCTGTGGCGCCTGCGCCGCTGATCCGGCGAGCGCCGCTGCACATACGGCTGGGTTCGGATTGCCGGGCGCCGCCGCTGCGCCGGGCCGCAGGAGCGACCGGGCTACCGGTGGTACGTCGCCGCGGCGACAGACGTCCGCCGTTTTTGCCCTGCGCGGTTTCCCATCAAGCCGCTCGCCGGCCGACCCGCTCACGTGGCGCAGACAGGTTCGCGTTCCTGAAGTAGTTTTCACGCGTCGTGCGCGGGCTCATAGCAAACCGCTCGCCAGGGGGCGCGGTCGCGTGGCCCCGACGGGTTCGTACGCTACCCTCCGTCCCCGACGGGACCTAGCTTCCGCGTCGGGTTTGCCGGACCGATGAAAATTCGGTTAACTTCCTTCCCGCGGGCGATCTGGATTCCTCATCGGGACGCCGTGTCGGTGAAGCTTTACAACACCCTCCACCACGGGACCGCCAGCACGTCGGGGGCCAGCCACTCGATGGCACTCCCCGTGTGCAACAGGAGCCCCCCGCGCGCCTGCTCGCCGTACTCCTGCCGAAAGGAACGGAGATGGCGCGCGTCGGATAGCCGCGGACGCGTCGTGGCCTTGACCTCAATAGGTAACAACCGGCCACCGACCTCGAGCACGAAATCCACCTCCTCTCCGCTCACCGTACGCCAGTAGTAGATCTCGGCGCGCTGGTCTGTAGCGTCGCGCCAAGCAAGTAGATCCTGAAGCACCAGGTTTTCCAGGTGTGCGCCCGTGGGCTCCTCTTGGCCGCCAACGTAGAGCGCCAGTCCCGTATCGGCCCAGTAGAGCTTCGGCCGCTTGATCAACCGTTTGGTTCGATTAATCGCGTAAGCGGGCAATCGGACGAGCAGGTAGGAAATCTCGAGCAGGTTCAACCAGCGGTGCACGGTGGCCTGAGGAAGCCCCACGTCGCGCCCCAGCTCGGTTTGATTTACGAGCTGGCCCAACCGCAACGAGGCCGCCCGCATCAAACGGCGGAAGTCAGGCAAGGAACTGATAGCGGCGAGCTCGTGGAGATCCCGTTCCAGATAGGTGCGTACGTAACCATCGAACCAGATGGCACGGTCCGTGGCGTTCTTGAGGTATAGCGCCGGCGTCGGGAAACCCCCTCGCCGTGCCAGCGCACGCCAGTCCTCACGTTGCGCGTCCCCTGCCTCCAGCAGACCGGGCCATTCCTCCTCGCGCGCCGCCAGCAACTCCCCCCACCGCCCAGCACGCCCTTCCCCACGCTGCTCGCCCCGGGTCATGGGCCAGAGCGTAAGGTAGCTCGCGCGCCCCGCCAAGGTTTCGGAAAGACGCCGCAGCAGCAGGAGGTTCGCCGACCCGGTGAGTAAGAACCGCCCCGGTGCTCGTCGGCGGTCGATCGCCCGCTTTACCGCTCCAAGCAGCTTAGGCTCCCGCTGCACCTCGTCCAGCGTCACAGGGTCGCTGCCACCCACCAGAGCTTCAGGGTCGCGGCGGGCCGTATCGAGTACGTCGAAATCGTCGAGCGAATAGTAGCGGCGCGCACCGGGGACTCGCTCGGCCACCAACGTAGTCTTGCCGGTCTGCCGAGCTCCGGTCACGACCACGGCAGGCATGACGCGCAGCCGTTTCGCAAGAGCTGTCTCCACCACGCGGGGCAGAGCTTTCATGCCCTGAATGATAATCATTCATGGCGTGAATAATCAACCGCCAGGTAGGCTCGCTTCTCGCCACCGCCTCTGCCGACGTGAGCGTAGCCCCACTCACCTCCGAGCAAATGCGTGCTCGGGTATCTCGGGGCGGAGAGGCCGGTTGCCGAAATCACCCCGGCGGATGCGGGTCGCTTTGCGGCCCACGTTCGCGCGCGACTGGGGCCGAAAACGGTCACCCGGATACTGGGTCGTTCTCGCCAGTTCTTCGAAGCAGCCGGCGGGCGAAGATCATCGCCGAGAACCCGTTCTCCCATATGCGGAGGCTTTCCGCGCGACCGAACCATGAGCGGATTGTCTATGTGCCCGTCGCGGACGTTCTCCGCGTCATGGATCCCTGTCCAAACCCGGAGTGGCGGGCGCTCTTCGCACTGGCCCGCTTCGCGGGGCTCCGCATTCCTAGCGAGATTGTGCCGCTGGCGTGGGAGCACGTGGTGGTGGGGTATGAGACGTGCTCAGCGATTTCCGTAAGTCGTTGCGGCGCAATGAAAATGCGGGTTGCGCCGAGAGTTGCGCAACCCGCCGAGTACCCCCAGCGGGACTCGAACCCGCGTCTCCTGGCTGAGAACCAGGTATCCTCGGCCGCTAGACGATGGGGGCACGTTCCAACGTCATGCGATTATTAGCCCGGCGCCCGTTGGCGTCAAGGTCCGTTGCGCACGCCCGGTCATCCCGGCCAAGCACGCCAGCGGCGCTCGCTTCCCGGTCGGCCTCGGGACGTTGGGTTCCGCGCCGGGAGTAAACTGGACTCGTACCACTGGATCCTGGTCAGGAGCGCCCCAAGAAAGGCCGGAAGCGACCCTGTCAGGGGCCGGCCTTCCGTCACCGCGGGCAGTCCGCTGAGCATCGGGCGCCGGTCGCGTCAGCCTTCGCCGCTCAAATGGCGTCCCACGCTATCCTGCCTACCGCTGCCGAAGAAGCGACCGACGAGCCGATACGCCCGCTAATCGACTTTTCGCCCATCGACCTTGCCCGCGGCGGACGCCGGATCGGCGCCCGCCCCTGGGCAGCCTGTCAAGGTCTCCGGACGGCCGAACCGCCAACGCACGAGGCCAAGCCACGGGCGGGACCGCGCACGTTGACTGAAAACCGGTCCAGATGAAATCCGGTCAGGAGAAGGCACATCGTACAAAGCGACTCGTCTGCACGGGTCGGCCGTGAACACACCCGGCTTTCCCCCACCGCTAACGGCACCGGCACAAACCGGCCCTCCTACGGTGACGGTTCGGCCCTCGCACGAAGCGGCCCTCACGCGGTCGCGGCTGCGCCGCGGAGAAGGCGCCCCCTCACGCGGTCGCGGAGTAGCTCGCCGGCGACCTTCCCCACCACGGCGGTCTCGGCCGGTGCCCTCGGTACGGGTAGACGAAAACCCCTTCAGTCCAGCCCCACAGCTCGGCGAGCCCCGGCCACAAACTCCGCGTGCACCTCCGGCGGAAGACCATCGACCAGAGCTTCCGGCCGAGCCGTGACACCATCCACCCCCCCTGCCGCCACAGCAGCGCGTACGGCTGTCTCGTCAGCAGCCGGTGTAATCCACCGCGCGGCAGATACGCGATCGGCAAGCCTGACCGCACACAACCCCAGGGCATACGCCCCCCAGTTCGAAACCCCTGCCACGATCAGGTGATCCGTCGGGATCGAGCACGCAATCAAGCCACCGGTTCGGCCGTCGATGGTCGTGTGAATCACCCGCCAGGGAATGCGGCCGAAACCCACCTCATTTCCCCCATCACCCACCCCTACCGTCGTCACGCCATCCCCCCTTCTGGACAAGAACCACTCGTGCAGGGGGGCGCAGTAGGGCGTGATGATGTTGCCCCGGAAGCCGTGCAGTTGCCCACGGTGCTCGGCGGGCACGACCTCGTCAAACACCGGATCCGCCGAGCTCCCTTCCCTCTCGGGCGCCGTGCGGTAAGCCGGCCCCGGCCGCTCCACCGCAATAAGCACCCGTGTCGGCGTCGCTTCCGCAGATGGCCGCAGGCTCCACGGGGGCGAGACGTCCTCGGCGGTGCACTCTCGCACGGAAACCCCCTTCGCTCCAACTGCCCCCACAATCGCTCGAACCGTGTCAACATGGAGCGTGTCCGTAGCGATGGTGACCTGCCAGCCGAGTTCGCACAGTGTGGCCCCCAGCAGAACTGCCCCCGGCGGGCCGTCGGTCTCCGGCCTGGGCCCGTCCTCGGTCAGCACGGGAAACCCCGTTACCAGGATGATCTCCCCCGGATCACCCGCAAGCAAACTTCCGGCGGCGTAGAGCTCCTCGGCGACCACGAGCTGACCGTCCAGCAGAAGCTGCGCGATCCCACGCCCTCCGGGATCGCGAACGACCAGAGCGGCAAGTTCCTGCACCCAACCAGGGCAGGCGCGTCGGTTCGGTCGGACCAGGACTCTACGCTTCGTCCGCGGCACACCAGCACCTCAAAAGAACTCACCAATGCACGAAATACCGCGTTGCAGGATCACTCAATGGTACCTCGTCAGCGCAGCTTCGGCCCCGACCGGGCGCAGGAGGCCACACCACCCCCCCGCCAGTGTCGCAGAGCCCCTCCCGCAGCCGCGTGCCAATGCCGCGCGAATGGATCACTCACACCTTGAACCGCCCGCGCGTCGCAGCGCCGCTCACTCGCGCTTGGCGGCACCGCGGAGCTCCGTGACCTTCTGTTCGAAGATCTCATACGCTTTCAACTGGTCCCGCGCGAACGCCTCGGCCCCCCGATCGCGGAGCTTGTCTGTAATCTCCTCCAACGTACGCCCCATCGGTTCAAGCACGTGTTCGCGTACGAGTAGCAACACCTCGTCCGCCGACTTCGCATCCGGGCCGCCACCTTCGATCACGAGCCGCTCCCACTGGGAAATCGTCTCGCCGGTCTGCTCAATCCACGGAAGTGGGTCCAGAATGGTTGGGCGCACCGGTATGCCCTCCGCCTGCAGCTTGGCTTCCAGCGCCTCCAGCGTCTTCAGCGGCAGGGTATTGGCCACGTAGGGACCGAGGAGAGGGAGCACGTAAATGAGTTCGCTATAGATGCCAGGTTTCTTGTTCCCGCTGCTGGCGATCAACAACCGTTGCACGGGGGCACCGGGCCCAAGCTTGCGGAAGCGCTCACGAAGCTCGATCGCCATGTCCGAAAGTTCACCCAACACGCCGTGGGGGTCGGATACGTCTTCGCCCAGAAACACGGTGCGGAACAGCCGGTAGACCAGTTTGGCGTTTGCCAGAGCGGCCTTCCCTTTCAGCACTCGCAACAGTGTCGAGTCACCCTCGCCTTTTTCGAGCCTCTCATCAATCAGGCGGTCCACGGCGCGGTCGAGCCGGCTGACGAACAGACTGTTCACAGACTTCACGCGACTGATGTCGGCCCCCTCCGACTTCGCCACCTCCAGGCCTTCGATGTAACCGGCCACGG
>Ga0256839_1004608_pt1 | contig 13337 bp, 9 predicted proteins | sample 354166metaG_FD_185968 | JGI IMG/M metagenome (GOLD analysis project Ga0256839, IMG submission 185968) | Hydrothermal vent microbial communities from Mid Atlantic Ridge, Atlantic Ocean - 354-166 | ecosystem: Environmental > Aquatic > Marine > Hydrothermal vents | place: Atlantic Ocean: Mid... | reverse complement strand
TCCCAGTAGATGATGTTTCTCTCAATCTTGGTGGGGATGGGCTTTGAGATTGAGATTTTCTTTGAAGGCAGATCAGGCGGCAGGACGACTTGAATATTATAATAAAGAATATTATCATCCTGGCGGCTGATTGTGGGAAATATTGCTTCCCAAGTATGACCCTGCCATTTAATAAGATTTTTTTGTATAAACTCCAGCGTGAGAATATTTTCTTTGCCTTTGCCTATCTTTGCATCGGGTATAAGTATTTTTATACGGTAGTATTGATTTTGTTTTTCCACAAGCGCTTCTGTTGGAATATCGTTGGCAGCGGCTTTGATTTGGGATATTTCAAAGGTTGTGGGGATGCCTATTGAAAATGAGGTCGGATAGATATCTTTTTTCATATTGCGGATGTTTATGGTCATTTTAGTACGAGTATCAGGCGAGTCTTTCTGAAGTATATACTGGGTGGTATAGCCGACTTTTATATTCGGCGTCTGGGCATTAACTTTGTGTAAGGATAAGGTTATTAAAAACAACAAGAGAAAGAATTTTTTCAGATTTTGCATAAAATTATTGTAAAGTATTTTTATGTGTTTTGGCATATGCAGATCTGTTTAAAACCCTTAAAATGCTTAAATAATTGCAGTCCTGCTAAAAAATAGCGGTTCTGAGGCAAAGTACAGAGTTATAAATACTTTGCTGTGGGAGAGTCAAATATCTTTTTTAAACCCGAAAGTTCTCCTTCATAGATTAGTTTTCCTCCTTTCTCTCCTCCTTCAGGTCCAAGCTCAATTATGTATTGTGCATTTTTTATAACATCTATATTATGTTCAATCACAATTACAGTATTGCCTCGTTCTACCAAGCTGTATAAAGCTGTCAGAAGTTTTTGTATATCATAGAAGTGAAGGCCTGTTGTTGGTTCATCAAGAATATATAAGGTGTGTTGGGCAGATTTTTTTGACAATTCTGCCGCTATTTTGATTCTTTGGGATTCTCCTCCTGAAAATGTTGGCGCTGACTGCCCCAGCTTTATATAAGACAGGCCTACCTCTTTAAGAACCTTAAGCTGTCGATGGATATTTGGGTGAGAAGAAAAAAACTCGATAGCCTCATCTACAGTCATATCCAAAACATCGTAGATTGTCTTGCCTTTATAGGTTATGGAAAGGGTTTCTTCATTGTATCTTTTTCCTCGACAGACAGGGCATTTTACATATACATCCGATAAAAACTGCATCTGTATTTTTATTACGCCTGCTCCTTCGCATTTTTCGCATCTGCCTCCTTTTAGATTGAAGGAAAATCTTCCTTTGGAAAAACCTTTTGCTTTTGCTTCAGGCGATTGCGCAAATATATCTCGTATCTCATTGAAAAAGCCTATATAAGTAGCTACATTTGATCGGGGAGTCTTTCCTATTGCGGATTGATCGACAAGATAAACCTTTTTTACCTGTTCATATCCTTCAAGGATTGAGAACTCTCCTATTTGGCCTGTAAAGTATCCTGTTAGATAATACTTTAAGGCAGGGTAAAGAGTATCTGCTATAAGGCTTGATTTGCCTGATCCTGAAACACCTGTTACAACAATAAAATTTCCAAGGGGAATGCGTACAGTTATATTTTTTAAGTTGTTGTGTTTTACTCCTTTTATTGTTAAGTATCCTTTTTTAAGATGAAGAGGCCTTTTGGGTATTTTTATTGTTCTTTTGGAGAAAAGGTATTTTGTTGTTATGGTATCTGCTTTTTTGTATTCATCTATAAATCCTGAAAAAACAATCTTTCCTCCTTTTTCTCCTGATTTTGGCCCCATCTCAACGATATAATCTGCAGAAAGCATTGTTTCTCTATCGTGTTCTACAACAAGCAGAGTATTTCCCAGATCTTTTAAAAAACGCAGAGAATTGAGCAAGGCTGTGATATCCTTAGGATGAAGACCTATAGAAGGTTCATCCAGCACATATAAAACACCTGTCAGCCCGGTTCCCAGTTGTGAGGCAAGCCTTATTCGCTGTGCCTCGCCGCCTGAGAGGGTATTGGCTTTTCGGCTCAATGTCAGATATGAAAGCCCCACATTCTTTAAAAATTCGGCTCTGCTTTTTATTTCTTTTAAGATAAGTTTTGAGATCTCATACTCAAACTCCGTGATATTTTTTTCAACAGCGTATTTTATAAACTTAATCAGATCTTCTATTGTAAGATCAGCAACATCAGTAATATTAAAGTCCTGAATTTTGACACTCAAGGCATTTTTATTCAATCTTTTGCCCTGACACTCAGAGCAGATTACCTCCTGAAAATATTTTCCCAAGTGATGAGATTCGATATCTCCTTCTCCTTCAAAAAACTGTTTCTCAAGATCAGGAATAATGCCGTTGAATTTTTCAAATATAGCAGTTTGGCGGCCGAATCTGTTGCTGCCGTATACTTGGTAGATTTTTCCTGTGCCGTATAAAAGTTTGTTGAGATTTTCTTTTGGCAGGTTTTTTATAGGAATATCAGGATCTATATTTTCCTGCTTCATAACTGTTTTTATAAGCCTGACATACCAAGTATCAGAGTCATATATATTGGCAAAAGGCAGGATTCCGCCTTCGTTTATAGAAAGATTTTTATTTATTATTTTATTCTGGTTGATTTTGAAAACAGTGCCGATACCTTTGCAGGTGCGGCAGGCGCCAAGAGGTGAATTGAAGGAGAAAAGTCTTGCCTCAAGTTCTGGTATTGACCATCCGCATTGCCAGCAGGTAAAGTTTTCTGAGAATATATGGTTTTTTCCGTTTATGGATATCTCAACTATTCCTCCTGATAGATTTATTGCCTGCTCGATTGAAGAGTTTAGTCTTGATTTAAGATTTGAAAGAAAAACTTTATTCTCCAAATCGTTTTTTTGAAAGATAAGCACATCGATTATAGCTGATATGCTGTGTTTAAAGTTCTTTTTGAGTTGAGGATGTTTATCCTCTTCCAGATTATACTCTTTTGAATCTGCAATGATGTGCGTGAAGCCTTTGCTTAAAAGATTTTCAAAGAGATCTTTAAATTCTCCTTTTTTTTCCCGTACAACAGGAGAGATTAATTTTAAGGCTATTTGTTTGTTCTTATCTTCCAGAATTTTTTTTAAGATTATCTCGAGTATTTCTTGTGCAGATAGTTTTGAAACCTCGATACTGCAGTTGGGGCAGAAAACTTTTCCAATTTTGGCAAAAAGCAGACGAAGGTAATCATAAATCTCTGTAACAGTGCCCACTGTGGATCGGGGATTGTGGCTTGTTTTTTTCTGATCAATTGAGATGGCAGGAGATAGACCTTGGATGTAGTCAACATCAGGTTTTGCAGACATACCTAAAAACTGTCTGGCGTAGGTTGAGAGAGATTGGATGTATCTTCTTTGTCCTTCCGCATAAATTGTATCAAAAGCAAGAGACGATTTTCCTGACCCAGATACTCCTGTGATCACAGTAAAACTGTTTTTTGGTATTTCAACAGTGATGTTTTTAAGGTTGTGTTCTCGCGCTCCAATTACCTTAATTTTATCCTTCATGCTTTCACAAATAAATTAAAATTTGCTGTAAAATTACAAGAAAGAACAATTATACTGATTTAGAAATTATTTTGCAAAATACTTTGGGTCTTCAAACTTTACGAAGATGAAAAAAATCAATTATTTGGATTATTCTGTATATTTTGCAATACTTCCAATGATTGTAAATATTCTAAAAGTCAGAAAGCAGATTTTTAGAATATGTATATGTTCTAAACTGGAATGGTTGTATATATTCTAAAAAATTATATAGAGAAACTGAAATTGTAAGACGGATGTACAACAATATGGTGCTTGCGGCTGGGCTTGATGACATTATTTCTATAGATTTTTAATGAAGATAAAGCTGAATTTTAGAAAATGCAGAGTTTCTATTGCTGTTGAATTTCTTTTATCTTGTCTCTATATATTATTGCCATCTCAAAATTCATATCCTGAGCGTATTGACGCATTATTTTCCTGAGTTTTTTTATTATCTTCTTTTTATCATAAGCTGTCAAGGAAGATGGATTTATTGACGAGAGAAATTCCCTATCTGTTTTATACGGAGTTTTTTTATCCGCTATTGCAAAGTCTCCTTCGGATTGAATTATTTTCTCTCTTATTGGTTTATATATTGTTTTTGGTTTTATTTTGTGTTTTTTGTTGTATTCAAGCTGATATTTTCTTCTTCTTTCTATCTCATTTTTTGCTTCAAGTATGGCTTTTGTTATTTCATCAGCGTACAGAATTATTTTCCCCTGCACATTTCTGGCGGCTCTTCCCATTGTTTGGATTAAAGCAGTTTTTGAGCGGAGAAAACCTTGCTTATCCGCATCAAGTATAGCAACCAATGAAACTTCAGGCAGATCCAGACCCTCTCTCAAAAGATTTATTCCCACCAAAACATCAAATTCTCCTTTTCTTAAGGCGGTTAGAATATCTGATCTTTCAAGAGTATGAATATCCGAATGCAGATAGTAGGCTTTTATACCTTTTTCCTGTAAAAACTCGCTTAGGTCTTCTGCTGTTTTTTTTGTTAAGGTCGTAACAAGTATTCTGTCTTTTCTTCTGATGAGTTTTTGTATTTCACCTAAAAGATCTTGTATTTCTGTTTCTGCTGGTCTTATTTCTATTGCAGGATCAACAATGCCTGTTGGTCTGATGAGTTGTTCTGCTATTCCATTGTGTCCTAATTCTTTTAAAGATTTGTAGGCTGAGAAATTGTTTTTTTTCAATTTATCAAGATCCTGCTTTGCTTTATTTATTTCCCAATCCTCAGGCGTTGCTGAGACATAGATGAAATGAGGAATAAGCGGATAAAACTCTTGGAATTTCAAAGGACGGTTGTCAAAGGCCGCTTTTAGTCGAAATCCATGTTCAACAAGCGTTTTTTTTCTGGAAAAATCTCCTGCATACATGCCTCTTATCTGGGGTATTGTCATATGAGATTCATCGATTATCATCAACCATTGATTTCCAAATCTGTATCGAAAATAATCGATTAAGGTATAAGGAGGATCGCCTGGATTTCTTTTGTCAAAATATCTTGAATAATTTTCAATGCCATTGACATATCCTACTTCTTTTATCATCTCAAGGTCATAGTTTACTCTTTGAATTAATCTTTTGGCCTCAAGAGTTTTTCCTTGTTTTTTTAATTCCTCGGATTCTTTTTTCAGATCTTCTCTTATTTGAGTTTCTATTTGCGAGAAAGTCTTTTTCTCAGTTATATATTGTTTTGCGGGGTAGATTGAGATTTTGTTTGTTTTTTTTAATATAGAGCCTGTTATAGGATCAAATAGCTTTATATTCTCTATTTTGTTGTAAAGATTGAGGTTTATTCTTATTCCGTAATCTTCATAAGCAGGATAAATATCAATAGAGTTTCCGCGTATTCGAAAACTGCCTCTTTTGAATTCAAAATCAGACCTTGAGTAATGGAGTTTTACAAGTTGGTGCGATATGTTTTCTACAGTTTTTTCATCTCCTTTATTAAAGGTTATTATAAAGCGTGCGAATATATCTGGCGATCCTATATTGTATATACAGGAGACGGATGCGACTACTATTACATCGTTTCTTGTTAGTATATTTGCGGTGGTTTGTAATCTTAATTTATCGATAAGGTCGTTGATTTGCGCTTCTTTTGCAATATAAAGGTCTTTTGACGGCACATAAGCCTCGGGTTGGTAGTAATCATAATAAGAAACAAAATATGACACTGCGTTTTCAGGAAAAAATTCGCGAAATTCTTGAAAAAGTTGGGCAGAAAGAGTCTTGTTGTGTGAAACAACAAGTGCAGGAATCTGAAGGTTCTGGATAATATTGGCTATTGTGTAGGTTTTGCCTGATCCTGTGACGCCCAGCAGTACTTGATTTTTTAGACCATACTCTACTCCTTTTGAGAGTTTTTCTATTGCTTGAGGCTGATCTCCGGTGGGTGTGAAATCAGATGTTAGCTTGAACATAGCTAAATTTTATCAGGCCGTTTTTGAAAAGTGACAGAAAAGACTCTTTAATATGTCTTATTCATTGGTTCGCCTTTATTAGTTGTTGATAGTGTTCATATAAAGCATTAGGCGCAAGGCATAAGGCTGTTGTTTGAGGTATGTTTGGACGAATAGGAGTGATTATGACTATTGCCGGCCGGAAGGGCGTTTCTCCGTTTATCATTTCTGACCATTGATAAGCAATAGTCTTTTCATCTCCATATGGATATATAGAAACTTGTAATGTTCTTACAGGTTCTCCGTTTATAAATACATAATCGGGAAAAAATATTTCTCTATCTGTCCTTTGCGCCAATACTATCCCTGTTTTCAGCCTATTTGACTTATCTATTTTTGCTTTTAATATTGGCGAAGCAGGAAATGCGCCTTGAAAGCGCACATAAGCTGCAGGATTGCCGTTGTCTTCCTCAAATTCTATTGGCCATTGCCAATTTGTAGATTTGTCTGATTCATAGGTTGATATTTCAATCTTTTTATCTTCAGCAAAGATACAAGGCAGAAAGAACCTTGCATTATAGGGAGGAATTAATGGATAAGGATATCCATTATTTACAGTGAAAGGATCTATTCTCAGTCCTTTTCCACAAAATTCATTTACTGCATCTTCTAATAAGCAGGGGTTTTTTTTAGCTGTTCTGCCATAGTAGGTAAGGAAATTTATGTATAAAAACAACAAACAAGAAAGGTCTATTTTATAGGATATTTACCAAAAATGCAACAGATAAAGCTGATGATAATTTTTTTTATTTAAATAGGTTCTGAAATATTTTTTGCAAATACTCAGCTAAAGCATTAGTATAAGCGCCCAGAACTTGTTTTTGCATATTATCTATCTCTTGTATGAGCCTCTGTAAAGACATATTTTTATTTAATACCTTGCCGTTTTTAATTACATAAAAGGTAGAGTCTTCAGCAGAAGACTGATTGATTTCAGTATTTGGGAAAAAGACTAGATAGGCATCACTATTGCCGCTGACTATATATACGATATTCATCTGAGTAGCTGATTGCAGTATGGATAAGTTTTTCTCTTCTCCGCCAAGTTCAGCGAGGGTTTTAGGATATCTGCCGTTTTCTCGACGGTAATTTTCAATTATCTCTACCAAGGCGTTGGATGTCCTAATTTTTGAAGTTGTTGTGAATGCTTGTGGATTATTCGTGGTATCGGATAAAGTCTGCATTTGTATGCCTATCTCTTTTAGTATATCTGTAAAAGGTGTTGCATTTGGAGGTGGCGAGATCTGCATAGGCTGGTTGAAATTTGAAAAAGAGAAGACAGCGCCCATATCCATAGAAAAATTTGGAAGCGTTGAGGTGGAAGATGAGTTTTGATAATTCATCTTTAGATTTAGAATAAGTTTTTTTAAGTAGTAATCTTTTGAGATTACCATATTCATGTTTAAGTACTCTACAGAGGAAAGGATTTCTTCAAGTTCTTTTTCCTCAGTTTTTGTCAATATTTCTCCTTCCTGCAAGAATGATTTTTTAATTAGCTTTATCAGCTCTTGTTGTGAAAAGGATTTGTAGAATTCGTATCCTTTTGATGTTTTCTTAAAATTCATCTTCTTTATATCTTCGACGGGTTGATCAATAAGATCAGCATAAAAAGACTTAAAAGCAAGTTTTGCTTTGTTTTTATCTATCTCTTTTCTTGCTTCGGTGTTTAGCCCTTCGGATTTAAATACAATCCAGCGATTTATGATTCGTGTATTTATCACACTTGAGATGTTTTTGTAGAAATCTGCATAGGGAGTTTTATCAAACTGCAAGTCAGAGATTATTTTTTCAAGGGGAAGACTTGTAAAGCGAAGATAATAATCAGAATCTATGCCTACATAATTTCCTTCGATAGAGTATTTTTTATCCAGGATGCTTAATGCTGCGGCAAAATCTGATTTTATCTTTAAACTTTCGTTCTTGTATTCTACAGACATTTTTGTATCACCATCCAAGTTTATTCTTCCGATAGCAGGCAGTCCAGATGGTTGAATTTGTATAGATAGGGACAAATTATTGTCAAAGCTGAATAAAGTCTTTGCTTTGCTTGTTGCTGCCAAAAAGACTTGTTCTGGAGTTTTTGGCAAAAGAGGCAGTTTAGCTGTATAGATTTTTATTTTTTTCCTCAAGTCATTATTGATCAGAGGAATATTGAGATCAGTATAAGCCGCTACTGCCATAAAAGAGGCAAAACTGAAAAAAAGCAAAAGAATAAAGGTTGTAAACAGGGTTATTGCCTTTTTTACAGAAGGATTCTTTTTAGAAGGCGGCGGGGCGGATGCAGGCTGGTTTTGTTGAGGTTGCTGGGCATAGGGTTGGGAGGGGGATGGTGGCGAGGGTGCTGGAGTAATATTTGGCTGAACAGGAGCAGGCGCGGTTTTTATTTGCTGATTATTGGTTTGTGTTCCCTTGACGGAAGACGGAGACGGCGGCAGAAGGTCGGAAATACTGCTGGTTGGGGAAGGGGGCAGATTATTTTGGGGCTTTGTATAGCCTTGAGAAAATGAGGTCTGCTGAAGTTTTTCTTTATTGATCGGAGTAAAATTTCTGCTGTTCTTATTTTCCTGCATAATTTGATTATAATGAAAAAAATTCACAAAATTCAAGCGAGATTTATATGATTTGGTTCGTGATAACCTTTTTTGTCCTGTCGGTTATTGCGGGGTGTTTTATTTTTCCAAAACTCTCTCCTGTGCCTTATTTTCCTTCTTATAAAGATATTCCTGGTGTTTTGATTGATTTTTTTAAGAAAAATAAAAAAGAATTTGCAGAATATGATGTTTTTGTAGATCTAGGCGCTGGAGATGGCGGTTTGATCTTTTCTCTTGCGATGAAAAATAGGAGTTTTAATTGGCGGTATTTAGCTGTTGAGATAAATCCTTTTCTAGTATTTTTTATGCGTGTTAGAAAATTTTTTGGAAGATTTTCCAATCTGCAGGTGGTTTGGGCAGATTTTTTTGCTTTTAAGTATGAGTTTTCCCAGAAGATGATTTTTTATCTTTATCTGAGTCCTGAATACTTGAATAAATTGATTGAGTTTTTAAGAAAGAAGGCAGATGGAGTTGTGATAAGTTATTTTTATAGGCCTGATTCTTTACAGATCATCAAGGCGATAAAACTGAAAAACGGAAGATATCTTTATGTCTGCAGGTTATAATAGGATTATGTTGCAGGTACAGGAGTTTTCAATTATCTTTCAGTTTTTTTCTTTTATTACCAGAATGCCGGTTGTGGTGCTTATCTTTGTTTTGCTTTTTTTCCTTGTCTTAAAGCAGGAGGAAAAATATATGCAGGTTTTGCTTTTTGTCTTGACTGGTTTTCTCACAGTTCTTCTGACAGAGTTTATATTAAAACCCATTTATGCTGTGCCAAGACCAGAGATAAATCAGTTTTGCACTGGTTCTTATAGTTTTCCTTCGACACATGCGGCTTTATCTTTTGCCTGGGCGGCTATTTTAAGTCTTTTCAGTTCAGTATACTCGGCAATGTTTTTCTCTATGGCAGTGTTGATTTCCTATTCGCGGATTTTTCTGAATTGTCATTATTTTGTTGATGTATTGGCAGGAGCTGTTATAGGGGTGGTGGTTGCGAAGCTTCTGTATCTTTTGCTAGGCCGTAAAATTTGATTCGATCGCCTCGGAACATAAGTTCAATTTCACCTACAGGGCCGTTTCTGTGTTTTGCGATAGAGAGATGCACGCGGCGCTTGTTTTGATCCAGCAGATCTTCTGAATCATCCTCTGTGTATAGAAACATCACAACATCCGCATCCTGCTCAATCGATCCGCTTTCGCGCAGGTCAGAGAGTTGAGGTTTTTTTTTGCCTCTCTGCTCCACTGCCCGCGATAGCTGGGATAAAGCCAATACTGGAATCTGCAGTTCGCGGGCTAGATTTTTCAGCCCTTGTGAGATAAAAGATACTTCCTGTACTCTACTGTCAAATCTTCTGCCGGCGTCAGCCAACTGCAGATAATCCACGATTACAAGGTCCAGTCCTTTTTCTAATTTTAATTTTCTGGCTTTTGTACGCATCTCAACTATTGAAATGCCTGGAGTGTCGTCTATATGTATAGGAAGTTCTGATAATACTGCGATTGCGTCAAGTATTTTGGAATGATCTTCATCTGAAAGACGGCCTGTCTTAAGTCTCCATGAATCAATGTCGGCATAAGATACTGTTAGACGGTCTGAGAGCTCTTCTTTACTCATTTCCAATGAGAAAAAACCAACTGTCTTTTTCTCATGCATTGCAACATGCAGAGCAATATTTAGTGCTAAACTCGTTTTTCCAAGACCAGGGCGCGCGGCTAGTATAAGCAGATTAGAGGGCTGCATTCCGGCAAGTTTTTTGTCCAGATCAGTAAATCCTGTTGGTATGCCTCGGTATTTGCTGCCGGATTTAAGAAACTTTTCAAGCCTTTCAAAACTCTCATCCAGAATATCCCGCAGAGGCAGAAATTCCCGATGCACATGTTCCTGTGAGAGAGCAAAGATCTCTGTCTCTGCATTATCAAGGAGTTTTTTTACATCGCCAGTCTCTTCAAAAGCCTTTTGTACAAGTTCGGAGGAAATAGAGATTATCTTGCGGCGAAGATGCATATCCTTTACTATCTGCGCGTAGTGTTCAATATAAGCCGATGTGGGCACTGAGTCGATAAGTTCAGAAAGATACTTTGCTCCTCCTATCTCTTTGAGTTGTTTTTGTTTTTTAAGTTCGTCTTTGAGTGTTACGATATCCACTGGTTTTTGCTTCTCAAAAAGAGATATCATTGCGGCAAATATTTTCTGGTGCTCAGATAGATAAAAATAATGAGGCTTCAACAGCGGAGCTGCAATATTCATAGAGTTTGGATCGATCAGTACAGCGCCAAGCACAGATTTTTCTGCTTGTTGGTCATGGGGCGGGGTTTTGTAAGTATCTACCATGGTTGATCTTTTTAAAAACTCAGGATCACAACCTGTTTTTCTGAAAAATCAGGTATATCTTTTTCTGTGAGTTTATCTTTTCTGTTGATATCTTTATCAGCAAGACCCATTTTTTCAATAAAGTTTTTAACTGGCTTAAGATTGGCAAAGACTTGGGGGTTTAGTTTATCATTGTTATAATGCATAGGCACGATTATTTTAGGTTCGATCGCATTTACAATCTGCACTGCCTCTTCAGGGCCAATGGTGTAGTATCCTCCTGTTGGGATAAGCAGGATATCTATATCCGAGATTTGCTCTAGCAGATCATCCGAAAGATTATGACCAAGATCTCCGCAGTGTAGTATATTTACTCCCTCAACCTGAATTTTAAAGATAACATTCTCTCCTCTCTCTTTGCCCTGAGCATTATCATGAAAGGTAGGATAGCCGGTGATAAAAACTTCGTTTTTTTCGTATTCTCCGGGAAGATTGATTACCAGGGCTTGATTTTTTATTCTTTCCAAATGGTTGTGGTCATTATGTTGATGAGAGATCGTGACTATATCAGCTTCCAGCCGCGGCAGATTTATACCGACCATTTTTGGATCAAAAGGATCAGTTATTATCTTTGTCTTTTTAGATTTTATTAAAAAACAGCTGTGGCCTAAATATTTAATATCCATAATTGATTAAAAGAATATCAAAATTTTCAGCAAAGACAAGATAAAAAATAAACCGTATCCAAGCAATGAGATTTGGATTTCTATAATAATGTGTTTTAAAAACACCTCGGAGGTGGTTTAAACCACCTCCGAGGTGGGGATAAAGTTTTTATTTAGCTTTTTTTACAGGAATTTTTTTGGCTTTTGCTGTATCCGCGACTTCAGCTGTTATTGTCACAACTCCGTCTTTTACTTCTGCTTTGATTGTATCAGGATTTATAGGCCGCGGAATTGTTACTGTATAATCAAAAGATACTACTCTATCCATTCTATAGTATTGTCTTTTTTTGCGCTCTTCTTCTTTTTCTTCTTCTTTTGCCCGAATTCGCAGGACTCCTTCTTCAAAGGTTATCTCTACTTTTTCAGGATCAATGCCTGGTACAGCTGCCTTTACTACAACTTTATTATCTTCTTCATAAAGATCAATGCCTTCAGTCATTGTAATCTCGGGAAAATCTTCATCCTCATCTTCCCACAAGATACTTGGTCTGAAAAACCATCTTGTGAGTGGAGATATTGTCCTTGTCATACTTTTCACCCCCTTTCTTTAAAACTCAACTTCTAACTATTTAGCAGTTTAGCACACAGTCTGCTAATTGTCAAGGGTTTTTTGTTTTTATTATTATAACAGTCTAAAAACAATAATTAAAAGGGTTAAAATCCTATAATTTGTTTAAATTAGGCGGGTCGATTAACCTTAAAAATCGATATAAAAATTATAATAATCGATTATGATGATAAAAAGCAGGTTTTGCTTCTGAACAAGGTAGCGGAAAGAGAGATTTGTTAGTCTGCAGGATCTTGTGGTGTTAAATATATGATTTAAAGTATCGCAAAGAATTTATCCTGTATATTCTGCAAGATATTGAGATGATATAGTGTTTTTTAGATTTCGCGATAGCATTTTGCCGCTTCTTTTGGCGGAATTGTATTCACTTTTATATTTGAAGCAAGTTCAAGACCTGCCCACTGGGTAAATCTTGGCATTATTCTCAGATACCAGGGCCTTCTTGGGTATATATACCAATTGTATCCAAAATCAATTTTTAGTTTGTGCAGGGATGAGTGAATCTTTTTTAATTGATAAATTATTTTTTTCAGGGTTGAAGCAAGCTCATCTGTTTCTAAAGCATCGGTTTCTTCAAAAAATATATTTCTTTTTGTCTGAATCCAGATTTCATACGGCCATTCAGAATAGTCTGGACAGTAGATGTCAAAATATTTGTTCTCAAAAACCCTGTTTTCCACAGGTTGTACTGGTGGGAATTCTGGATCAAGATTGCTGTCAAGCACAAGTATTTGAGAATGCGAGTGTTCAAGCGAGGCTCCTGCAGAAAATCCTTGGTTGCAGTATACCAATACATTGAGATTTTGATTATCGTATTTTTCCTTGAAAAACATAATTCTTTGTTTATAAGCAAGCAAGATAAATCTTATAGTTTTTTCGGTTAGATCTGAAAAATTTGAGATATGTTCTGCAGAGTGAATTACTACTTCATGGTCAGGAAGTATAGGAAACTTATTTTCCACTACTCTAACCTGCCAGTTTTTTTCATCAGGAAAGGCTAGTATTGATTTGGGTGTAAGATTTTCATTTCCTTTGCAGAAAGGACAGCGCACCTTTCCTTTTTTCTCTTCAGGTCTTTTTTGCCTTTGCGGATTAAGGATAAGAAGACCATTGAGCACAGG
>Ga0256839_1004607_pt1 | contig 13340 bp, 7 predicted proteins | sample 354166metaG_FD_185968 | JGI IMG/M metagenome (GOLD analysis project Ga0256839, IMG submission 185968) | Hydrothermal vent microbial communities from Mid Atlantic Ridge, Atlantic Ocean - 354-166 | ecosystem: Environmental > Aquatic > Marine > Hydrothermal vents | place: Atlantic Ocean: Mid... | reverse complement strand
GTAACGTCCCCTTCGGGCAGCGGATCTCCGTCTTCGCCTTCCGGTGATTCCGGTGGCCGATCGACTGGCGGGTACCAGGTGGTGCGAAAGCGCGTAACCGTAACTGGTTGATCACTCAGGTTTTCCAGTCGCAGTTCCACCAGTTGCCGGGGGGCTTCCGGCGTCAGCCGAATAATTGGAGTGAGCAGTTGCGCTCGCAGAGGCACAGTCGGGCGAATGCGGTAGGTCAGCTGGATGGGCCGATCTGCTTCGGCCTGAAAAGACCGCTCCTCTTGTTCCGCAAAGAAGGTGAAAGCAACAGGGAACGTCAGCGACGTGCCGTCCCCAAAGCGGGTTACCACGTCTTCGAAGTAAGCTGGATCTTCCGGGGGACGCAGCGTGAACTGCACGGTATAGCGTTCGCCGGGCGTCAGACGAACCGGACCTTCGGGAAGTGGATCGCCTTCGGGGGCTTCCGGAGAACGGTCTCCGGCTGGGGTCTGCCAGCGCGTGCGGAAGCGATGGACCGTGATGGGCTGGCCACCGATGTTTTCCAGCAGGAAGCGGACAGGCTGGCGTCTCGAAGCAGGCGTTAGCAGTACTTCGGGCGTGAGCGTGCGGACGACCAGCGGTGTTTCTGGGGCGGTGGCGCGCTCAGGCAACCAGATTGTGGCCAGTTGGCTGACGCCGCGTCCACGTCCCTGATTGCGGCCGTAAGGTTGTCCCTCAAGGAAGCTCTGCACCTGCCAGACGTAGCCAATCGCCCGGGGATCCAGGCGGTCGGTAAGCAGGGCAGGGTCCCCGGGTCCATAGCGATAGGTGGTAGTGGTCAGATCGGTCTCGAACAGCTTGCGATTATGGCGCGAGGCATCGACCGGCGTTTGCCCGGCGTAGATAGGCCAGATCGTCAGCCGATAGGTAACCCCGCTGACGCCGGAGGGGGGCGTGAAGGCCCAGGAGAAGACAGGATAGTCGGTGGTGAGCGTTTCTCCGTCGGGGGGAGAGATCAGTTCAGGCGGGTCGGGCTCCACTACCTGAAAGATCGCGCAGAGTTCGCCGGTAGAACCGACTTCCTCCGGAGGTGCGACACTGAAATCCAGGATGGTGGCGCAGAATTCATAGTCGCCTTCCGGGATGCCGTCACGTACGACTTCTTCCCGAAAGGGCCGGGCAATCTGGACCGCCGCTTCGGCAATGAGCTGGTCCCAGGTGAACGTGCGGGACTCGAAAGGACCCAGCGTGAAAGCGGGCTGGGCCGGGTGGCCGTCCCGAGAGCGCAGGATTTCGCCGCGGCTGCTTTCTCGGATCACAAACGAGAAGCGCAGGTCAGCAAAGGGGCGGGAGCTCGTATTGCGTACTTGAATCTGAATCAGCGAAGGATCCCGCTGCCAGCTATCCAGCGAGCGGGGCATGGCCGCTGGACGGCGAATCAGGATGTTTATCTGGACCAGATTCTCCTGGGCCTGTGCGGGGAGCAGACCCAGCCATAGCCCGAATAGCACCAGCGAAACGCGCTTCATGGCATTCGTTGGTCAGTTAAAATCGGTAGCTGTAGCCAAGGTAGGCCGTGCCCTCGGTGTAGCCCCGGGAATCCAGGCGCACCTGCCCATATCGATAGGACCGCAGGTTCAGCCGGAGTTGAAATTGGCCGCCGGAGCCTGCGGGAATGGAAAGATTGAATCGGCCGATGAAGCCCGTGTCGGCAAACTGCGCCTGGGAACGTTGGAGCCCCACAGACAGGGTGGCGCGGGTACGGCCCCACTGAAGGGTAAGGGATTCGTTCCAGTTTAAAACAGTCGTTTGCAGGCTGTCGAAAAGACTGCGGTTCCAGCTCAGGCTGGAGGTCAGCGTATGGCGCTGAGGGAACGTCAGGCTGTGTGAGACCATCAGGTCCTGGTTGCGCGTCAGGCGACTTTGCGCCAGCCCGACGTAGCGTTCGTTTGCTTGCTGGTAGCGCGCGCTCAGCGTGATCGTGTGCAGCCAGGCGCCGGATTGCAGACGAAGCGTGGGGGTCAGCCCGAATTGCCGCGAAATATTCGAAACAGTCAAGGTGTCGATGCGGCGGGCAAGGCGCACGCCAAAGTTGGTGAACTCGGCCGCTACCGAGAAGGCCGAACTGAACAGAAACGTGGCATTGATGGCGGCCAGTCCGCGCCGACGCGTGCTGAGGCGACTACCAGCCAGGTTATTGCGGCGCACGCCAAAGCGAGCGGCCACCTGAACCGATCGCGTCAGGATGCGCGGCGCGACCAGCAGGTCCAGAATATCGTTCTCCAATTGAATCGCTCCCAGCGACCGGAAGCCTGGTCCCACGTATCGACTCTGCAGTTGCAGTTGAAAGCTCCGAGCCGGTCGGATAATCAATGCGGAGGACACTGCTACGTCTACGCGTGAGCCGACCCGGAGCGCCACCAGCGATCCGAAAAGATCCTGCAACTGCTGAAAGGCCCGGTTGAAGTCCAGCGCACCGGCCAGCACGTCGGGCGTGTACACTGAGGCTGCCACTTCGGTCTTGAGCTGCAGGCGTCCGGGCAGCGGCGCCAAGCCAAAGGCAGTGGAGAGGACCAGGTTGTCCTGCGGGGCTAACCCATAGGTTTCATAGGCTTCCAGGTCGGGGGTATCCTTGGCGCGCAGTCCGGTCAACCAGAAGTGCCAGCCTTCTTCCTGCCCCACCCCGATCTGGAGCGCCGTGAGCGTCTGGCGCAGCAGAGGCGGCTGGTCGCGCAGCGTATCAGCCGGCACAGCCCGCTGCGTCAACCCCTGCACGAACGCCAGTCGGAACGGTCCGGGCGTCAGCGCAAAGCCACCGCCCAGCAGGCGGGCATCCCGCAGCGTCAGCTCGGTCAGCCGAGTAGAAAAATATCCGGCATGGAGCTGCACCCACCGCCAGCGAGGGCTGACACCGAATTGATTGAACGGAAGCTGGTAGCCGACGTCGTCCGTGGAGAGATAAAAAGAAAATGGCAGCGTCAACTGCCCGCCAATGATCAGGGTGAGCTGGCCCTGTGCCCCGAGCTGCTGCCCCGGGCGACGATTAAACCGTAATCCCTGCTGGCCGTAAGCTTCACTATAGACCGAGAAGCTCCCATTAATGCGAACGGGCTGCAAACGCGCATTCCCAGGCACTATCGTGAAGATCACGGCCCAGCTCCATGCGAGCCAGCGTAGCATTTGCCATAGAGGTACACCCGATGGTACACCAATCTGCTTCTCAGGAAATGCTCAGCTGCTTTCCTACAAAGAGAAGCAGCTACAAATAGAATAGGCAAATAAACCGATTGTATCAAGAAATTTTCACATATTGCGTCATAAGTGACATCAGTTATAATCCAGAAGTTATATGCTAAATAATCCATTCGGCACATGCTGCGACTGAGTCCTGAGAAGCAAACGGGAGCAGTGAGCACTTTCCCGTAAATAGTCCAGCGCATTTTCGCGGAACGGGAACATCGTCTGTCGCACAGCCCGAAAGCTTTAGGCGGTGGTATACAACGAGGGAAATCGGTCACAACGCGGGAATCCCGTGGATAGAGCCCTGGATACCCGGGATAGAAGGGCGTGCGGCGTTTTAATATGGCTGGCAGGATGTAAGCTATGCCTCGGAGAATCCTTTGACTTGGAAAACATAAGGTTATGAATTGCCCTGGTTGCTGGTGATTCACAGGAGCGGGAGACCGGTGCGGCCTATGCTGAATGGGCAACGAGCTGGAAGTTCATGCTGCAGCCATAGCGATGGCTCCTGCTGAAGAGGCTTCGGTAAGGCGTAGACGGGATGAGCGGATTGAGGGGCTGGGGACTGTGGCACATCCCTGTGGATGGCAGCGTACACCTGTGGCACAGGGTGATTGAGGAGACAGGTATATTTGCAACTTAATCCTGTTACGACTTCCCTGTCCGATGGCGAAGCCGGTCAGGTTGGGGTACGGGATGGTGGAGTATTGTACTGATCCAGCTCTCGTTGTAATTCGTTGAGAAACATCTGTAGAAATTCGGTGCGACGCCGGGCTTCACGGCGGCCGGCATCGGTCTGCATCCGATCGGCCAGATGGAGCAGTTTGGTAAACAGATGGTCCAGTACGTAGCGATGGTCGTCAGGAGAACGTTGATGAGGGAAGGGCTCTGTCGGATCATAGAGTGGACGACCAGTAGCGCCGCCGAGCATCAGCATGCGGGCCAGACCAATGGCGCCCAGCGCATCGAGCCGGTCGGCATCCTGCACGACGCGTGCCTCCAGAGTACGAGGGGAAATGCCTGCTGAGAAACTATGTGCCTCGATGGCATGATGGATGGCTGGGAGTAAGTTTTCCGGATAGCCGACCTCGCGAAGTAGGAGGACGGCTCGATCGGCGGCTTGGCGGGAGGCGTGGGAGCGATCCGGATGATCTTTGGGCACAAGCACACAATCGTGTAACCAGGCGGCTGGTAGGACGATGGCCAGGTCTGCCCCTTCGGACAGGGCCAGGCGCTGTGCCCATTGGACAACGCGCTGCACATGAGACAGATCGTGAGCGGGGTCGGTGCAGTCGGCCCAGGTCTGACGGAGCAGGGCTTCAAAGATAGGCCCCCATGCTGAGAGCGGCCGTGGACCAATCAGCGGATCCACCATGCTGTTTCAGCCTGTTGTACTGTTCTGGAATCTATTATTCCCGGATTCCTTCCTGCTTCATCACGGGGGCGCTCGTAGACCAGTCCATCACCTGTGGGACGCTCCATTGAGTAGGAGGATAACATGCGTGCGGTATGCCCGACGAAACAAGTAGCCAGGCCAGCCGGATTAAGGGCATGGACTCGGCAGGAGACGATTCGTCGGATTGCCTGGAGACTCCGGCAGTTCTCGACAACCACGGCATCCAATGTTGTCGCAAGTCCGGGTGGCACACAGATAGCGCCCGCTGCCGGTGCGATGCTGCCACCGCTCCAACGACCGATCCTGTCTGAGTACCTCCAGGCTGTCGAGCAGGAATAGACCGATAGACGGACCGGTCCGGCGCCCAACGGCTGCCAATCACCAGGCCCGGCTCTGGCAAAAGGAGGCATGCCTTGCCCAGAATAAAAACATGCGATAACCGGAGTCGCAGAGACCTCTGGCGCTTTCGAACTTAATGACAGCGAAGGCCTCAAGGCAAATTGTTGAGACACATACCTGCCATTGACGTGCCGCCGAAAAGCAAGTATATTGGAGGGCAGTGTAAGCGCTAACATAAAGGGCAATGCGACCGGTTCTTCTTGTTTTGCTGCTGACTGGAAGTTTTTGGATGGAAGTTCGGGCGCAGACAGTTGCGGTGGCCTCGCCCGACGGTTCGTTGACGGTGACCTTCATGCTTGAAGAGGGGCGGCCGGTCTATCAGGTGGATCGCTTCGGCCTGCCCCTTATCCGTCCGTCGCGTATGGGTTTTGTGCTCAAAGAACAACCGCCGCTTACGGGACCGTTTCGGCTGGTAGGTGTCGTTCGCGACACGGTCGATACGGTCTGGACCCAGCCCTGGGGCGAAAAGAAGGACATCCGCAGCCATTACCACGAGCTCCGGTTGCAGCTCGAAGAGCTAAGCGAGCGCCCCCGCCGCATGGACATCGTCTTCCGGGTCTTCGATGAGGGGGTGGGCTTTCGCTACGAATGGCCGGTGCAGCCGCATCTGGATCGGTTTGTGATCATGGACGAGCTCACAGAATTTCGGCTGGCCGGCAACCACAGGGCCTGGTGGATCCCGGCCTATCATCCGAATCGCTACGAGTACCTTTATCGCCACACGCCTGTCAGTCAGCTCGACACGGTCCACACGCCCCTCACCATGGAAACGGCCGATGGCTGGTTTCTGAGTTTTCACGAGGCGGACGTGGAAGACTATGCCACCATGACGCTGGCACCCACCGATTCGCTCACGCTGGAGGTGGATCTGGTGCCCTGGTCCGACGGCACTCGGGTTAAGGCCCAGACGCCCTTCCGCTCCCCCTGGCGCGTGCTGCTGGTGGGCGACACCGCCGGCGAACTGATTACGAACTATACGATCCTGAACCTGAATCCGCCCAGCCGGTTGGACGACGTTTCCTGGGTGCGCCCGGCCAAGTACGTGGGCATCTGGTGGGCGATGCACATCGGGCGTGCTACCTGGGGCTCCGGACCGCGTCACGGGGCCACCACCGAAAATGCCAAGCGCTACATCGATTTTGCCGCGCGGCACGGTTTCGATGCCGTGCTCATCGAAGGCTGGAACGTCGGCTGGGACGGCGACTGGACGCAGAATGGCGACAAGTTCCGGTTTACCGAGCCCTACCCCGACTTCGATATTGAGGAAGTGGCTCGCTACGCCCGCGAGAAAGGCGTTCAGCTCATCGGCCACCATGAGACGGCCTGTCACATCACGAACTACGAGCGCCAGATGGAAGACGCGTTTGCCTTTTATCAGCGGTTGGGGATCCGCATGGTGAAGACCGGTTACGTAGCGCATGGCCGCAACTGTATCTGGATCGACGAGCAGGGGCGGGAGCATCGCGAGTGGCACCATGGCCAGTTCATGGTGCGCCACCACCGGCGGGTACTGGAGACGGCCGCCCGCTACCAGATTGCGATCAATGCGCACGAGCCCGTCAAAGACACGGGCGAGCGCCGCACCTACCCGAACATGGTCAGCCGCGAAGGTGCCCGGGGGCAGGAGTACAACGCCTGGAGCGAGGACGGCGGCAATCCGCCCGAGCATACGACGATTCTGCCGTTTACGCGGTTGCTGGCGGGTCCCATGGACTTTACGCCGGGTATCTTTGACATTCTGATCGAGGACCGGCCTAACAACCGGGTCAATACGACGCTTGCCAAGCAACTGGCACTTTACGTGGTCATCTACAGCCCGCTCCAGATGGCCGCCGATCTGCCGGAGCATTATGAGGCACGGCCCGACGCTTTCCAGTTCATCAAGGACGTGCCGGTCGATTGGGAGGATACCCGCGTGCTCCATGCCCGCATCGGCGACTACGTGACGATCGTCCGCAAGGACCGTCACAGTGACGACTGGTATCTGGGCAGTATTACCGACGAGTACGGGCGTACGCTACGAGCGCCGCTGTCCTTTCTGGAACCCGGCCGCAAGTATGTGGCCGAGATCTATCGCGATGCCCCCGACGCCGACTGGCGTACGAATCCGCTGGCGATCGAAATCACCCGCCAGATCGTCGATGCCTCTACGGTGTTGACCCTGCGGCTGGCTCCTGGCGGCGGCACAGCCATCCGGTTTCATCCGCTGGAAGAGTAAATGATCGAACCACCGCGTGCGGGACCTATTTGCGAATAACTTCATAAAAACAGAGATCCTCGAGCAAAACGGGTAAACGCATGCGGTGGGTGATTGTCGGGCTGGCGCTGCTGCTCGGCGGATGCGTCGGGTCGCGTAAAGCGCAGGAGTCGGAAAATGGCCTGAAGGTGTGGCAAAGTGATACGCCCTGGGGTGAAGTAACGGTGCGTCAGATGCGGAGCGACAAGGGGCTCTGCACCTTTCGGGAAGTCACGTTACACCGCAAGGTGGGGCTTTATGTGGATGGGCGTCCCACCTTTGTACGGGCGATCGACTACCTGTGCGACGACACGTTTGACGACTGGCGCTTCCGTTCTACTGTCGAAGAGCAACGGGCCAACTACTGGGACCTGTCCAGCCTGCTGCTCCACCTGATGTATAGCACGATGCCCATTGAGGAGCATCCTCGCTGGTAGGTGGTGCACCAATGGCGGTCTCCTGAGACTGTGAGCGGGAACGGACCGCTCCGGGCAGCGTGAGAGTGCCGGTACCTGCTTTAAGGGACCGGTTCCCGCGGTGTCGGTGGCGATGCCGCGGTTCTTGCGTGTAAATATCCGGAGTAAGCGTTGCCATGTTTGATTTTCTGAAGCGGCTGTTTGGCGATCGCAACGAGCGCGAGCTGAAGAAACTCTGGCCGATTGTTCATAAAGTCAACGAATACGCCGAGCAGTTCCAGGCGCTCAGCGACGAAGCGCTGCGCGCCAAGACCGACGAGTTCAAGCAGCGGATCAAGGAGGCAGTTGCCGACATTGAGGCGCGTAAGGCGGAGATCGAAGCACGTCTGAAGGGAGAGGCCCCCGACATCAGCGGCAACGGCCACGCCCCGGTCGAAGAACTGTCCCCGGAAGAACGGGAGCGCCTCTACGAAGAGCTGGACGAGCTGGAAGAAGAATGGCTGGAGCGCGTCGAGCGCACGCTGGATGAGCTGCTGCCCGAAGCCTTTGCCGTGGTGAAAGAGGCCTGCCGGCGTATGCTGGGGAAGGAATGGATGGCCGGCGGGCAGAAGATCGTCTGGGACATGGTCCCCTACGACGTGCAGATCCTCGGCGGCATCGTGCTGCACCAGGGCAAAATCGCCGAAATGAAGACGGGCGAAGGGAAGACCCTGGTGGCGGTCATGCCGGTCTACCTGAACGCCTTGGCCGGTCGCGGGGTGCACGTGGTCACGGTCAACCCCTACCTGGCGCAGCGCGACGCCGAATGGATGGGCCCTATCTATGAGTTCCTGGGACTGACCGTCGATGTAATCGATAAATATGAACCGCACTCCGAAGGCCGCCGCCGCGCCTATCAGGCCGATATCACCTATGGCACCAACAACGAGTTCGGCTTCGACTACCTGCGCGACCACTCCTTTGTGATCGATCCTGATCAGCTCGTGCAGCGCGGGCACCACTATGCCATCGTGGACGAAGTCGATTCGGTGCTGATCGACGAGGCCCGCACGCCGCTGATCATTTCCGGGCCGGTGCCGCAGTCGGGCGATGAGCGCTTTACGGAGCTCAAACCGGTCATTGAAAAGCTCGTCTATCTGCAGCAGCGACTGGTGGCGCAGCTCGTAGCCGAAGCAGAACGCAAACTGAAAGAACGCGACAGGGCCCTGGAAGCGGGCGATCGCAAACGGGCCAGCGAGCTGGAAGAGGAGGCCGGGCTGGCGTTGCTCCGAGCAGCTCGGGGCTTCCCCCGCAACAAGCGCTTCATGAAGCTCAAGACCGAGCCAGGTGTGGAGACGCTCCTGCAGCGCACCGAAGCCTTCTACCTGCAGGAGAATGCCAAGAATATGCCCTTCGTGGACGAAGTGCTCTACTTCGCCCTTGACGAAAAAAACCATACCATTGAGCTGACCGAAAAAGGGCTCGACGAGATCGCCCGCATCGCCGGCCAGGACCGTGACATGTTCGTGCTGCCGGACCTCGGCGAAGAGACGGCCCGGCTCGAACAGGAATATCAGGAAAAACTCCGGCAACTGGAAGAAGAGCTGGCTCGCCGTACCGACCTTTCCGAAGAAAAGCGCCGCAACAAGCTGGAGAACGATCGGCGGCTCCTGCGCAAAGAACTGGAGGAGAAAAAGCGGGAACTGTACAATCGCTATGCTGAACGTGCCGAGCGGCTGCACGCCGTCGAGCAGCTTCTGCGGGCCTACACGCTCTACGAGCGGGACGTCGAGTACATCGTGCAGGACGGCAAGGTCCTGATCGTTGACGAGCACACCGGACGCGTCCTGCCCGGCCGCCGCTACTCCGACGGCCTGCACCAGGCCATCGAAGCCAAAGAAGGGGTCAAGGTGCAGGCGGCCACGCAGACCTACGCCACGATCACGCTGCAGAACTACTTCCGCATGTACCACAAACTGGCCGGCATGACCGGCACGGCTATTACCGAAGCGGAAGAGTTCTACAAAATCTACGGCCTCGACGTTATTGTCATCCCCACGCACAAGCCGGTCATCCGCGTCGATCACGAAGACCTGGTCTTTCGCACCAAGCGGGAGAAGTATCAGGCCGTCATTCAGAAAATCAAAGAATATCACAAGAAGGGACAGCCGGTGCTGGTGGGGACCACCTCGGTCGAGGTCTCGGAGATGCTCAGCCGCATGCTCAAGCGGGAGGGCATCCCGCACAACGTGCTGAACGCCCGCCGGGACCGGGCCAAGCAGGAGGCCCTGATCATCGCGCAGGCCGGCCAGAAAGGCGCCGTAACCATTGCCACGAACATGGCCGGGCGCGGTACCGACATCAAACTCGGCCCGGGCGTCAAAGAGCTGGGAGGCCTGGCCATCATCGGTACCGAACGCCACGAAAGCCGACGCATCGACCTGCAGCTCCGCGGTCGCGCTGGCCGCCAGGGAGACCCCGGCGAAAGCCAGTTCTACGTCTCGCTCGAAGACGACCTGATGCGCCTGTTCGGCTCCGAGCGCATCGCCCGCATCATGGACCGGCTCAAGATGGAAGAGGGCGAGGTCATCACGCATCCGTGGGTGACCAAGAGCATCGAACGGGCCCAGAAAAAGGTTGAGCAGAACAACTTCGCCATTCGCAAACGGCAGCTTGAGTTTGACGACGTGCTCGATGCGCAGCGCCGCGTCATCTACAGCCGTCGTCGCCATGCGCTCACCGGCGAACGCATCAGCCACGACGTGCTGGAAATGCTGCGCGACGTGCTGGGCCGGATCGTCGAACGCTACTACAAAGAAGGCGAGCTGGAGGGGCTGCGCGAAGAGGTGCTGCGCACCTTTGCGTTCGACTTTGAAATGAGCCTGGACGAATTTGCCCGCCTGGGCGAAGACGGGGTGTTCGACCGGCTCTATCAGGCGGCGCTCGACTTCTACCAACGCAAACGCGAAATGCTGGCCGAACCGTTTTATGAACGGCTACAAGCCTTTCTGAATCAGGACGGCCTGGAGCAGAAGCCGGAGCGCGTGGTAGTGGACTTCACCGACGGCCGCCGCATCCTTCGGGCCGTCGCCCGCGTGGACGAAGCACTCCGCACGCGCGGTCAGGAAATCAACAACGCGCTGGAACGGGCCGCGCTACTGCACTTCATCGACGAGCACTGGACCGAGCACCTGCGCGAGCTGGACGAACTCAAGGAAGGGATCAACCTGCGGGCGTTTGGCCAGCGCGATCCCCTGGTCGAGTACAAGGTCGAAGGCTTTCGGCTCTTTCAGCAGACGCTCGACAAAATCAACCGCGACGCCATTTCGTTCATCTTCCGAGCAGGACCGCTGGTGGAGACCCGACCGGCCCCGTCGGTTGCTGCGCCGCGTCGCCGCCTGGATCCCTCGCGGGCGCGGGTGCAGCACGAAAGCGTGGACTCCTACGGCGTGCGCGTACGTAGCCATACGCCCCGCGATACCGCAGCGCGACGTGACCCTACCGTCAAAGAACAGCCCGTCGTAGTGGGTACTAAGATCGGCCGTAACGATCCCTGCCCCTGCGGCAGCGGCAAAAAGTACAAGCACTGCTGCGGACGCAACCGCTGATCGGACCGACACGGGGCAGCGTGGACTATGCTGCGGACGCTCTACATCCGAGACTATGCGCTGATCGAAGAGCTGGAAGTTGAATTCGGCAGCGGACTCAACATTCTGACCGGCGAAACCGGCGCAGGGAAGTCTATCCTGATCGGCGCGCTCAAGATGATCCTGGGTGAGCGGGCCGACACGGATATGATCCGCAGCGGAGCCCGCAAAGCGATTATCGAAGGAATCTTCGACGAGGCCGATACCCCCCGCATTCGGGCGCTGCTCGAGGCCAACGCTATCGATCCTCTGCCACAACTCATCGTCCGCCGCGAAATCATGGCCGGCCAGAGCCGCGCCTTCATCAACGACACCCCGGCCACCGTGCAACTGCTGCGTGAGGTGGCCGCCCACCTGATCGACCTGCACGGCCAGCACGAACACCAGAGCCTGCTCCGCACCGAAACGCACCTGGAACTGCTCGACAACTTCGGCAGCCTGGGGGGACTGCGCGACACTTACCGCCGCCACTATGAAGAGGTGGCGCGCCTGATGCGCGAGCGTGAGGCGCTTGTGGCCCGCCGACGCGAACTGCAGGAGGAAAAAGAACGCTACGCCTTTGAAATCGAAGAGATTGACCGGGTCAATCCACAGGAAGGCGAAGAGGAAGCGCTCGAAGCCGAACTGCGCATTCTTGAGCACGCCGAACAACTCTACGAAGCAACAGCGCGGCTCTACGAACTGCTCTATGAGTCGGAAAACGCCGTGCACGACCAGCTTGTGCTGGCCCGTAACGAACTGCAGGATCTGGCGCGCATCGATCCCAGCTTTGAAGAGGCGCTCCAGGAAATTCGCTCGGCGCAGATCAGCGTGGCGGAAATTGCCAAGTTTCTGCAGGATTACAATGCGCGCATCGAGTTCAACCCGGAGCGCCTGGAGGAAATCCGGGCGCGTCTGGTCGAACTGGAATTGCTCAAGCGCAAATATGGCGGTACCCTGGAAGCAGTGCTGGCACATCGTGCCGAAATCGGGCGCAAATACGAATTGGCCGTAGACTTTGAAGGGGCCCTGGAACGGCTGGACCACCAGCTAACGCGGGCCCTGCAGGCACTCTCGACAGCAGCGCAGCGCCTGTCGGCCAAACGACGTGAGGTGGCCGAGCGGATCGAGCAGGCCATTGTGGGTGAGCTGGCCGTGCTGGGCATGCCAGACAGCCGTTTTGAGGTGCGCTTTACCCATCGGCCTGATCCTGAAGGATGGATTGTGATGCCCGTGCCCGGTCGGGAGCCTGAGCGCTACGCGGCCTTTACGACGGGCATGGATCAGGTAGAATTCTACATTACGACCAACCCGGGTGAACCGCTACGGCCACTTGCGCGGGTGGCTTCGGGGGGGGAGGTCAGCCGCATCATGCTGGCGCTCAAAACGATCCTGGCCAAGAGCGACCGCCTGCCGATTCTGGTCTTTGACGAGATCGATACCGGCATTTCGGGAGCCATCGCGCACCAAGTCGGCGAACGACTCCACGATCTGGCCAATTATCACCAGATCATTGCCATTACGCATCTGCCCCAGATCGCTGCCTTTGGCGATGTGCATTTCTTGGTGGAGAAAGTGGTCGAGGAGGGCCGGGCCAAGACGCGCATTCGGCGACTGTCGGACGAAGAACGGGCCCGCCAGGTAGCGGCGCTGATGAGCGGTGCGGAAGTAACCGAAGCCGCGCTGGAAAGCGCCCGCGAACTGATCCGCCAGGTCGCCACCCGGGAGAAAACGCTGGAAACCTGAGTAGGACGCAGACCTCTCTGAGGACAGCAGGTCGTGCCGAAAAGCCCGCCCGGTTAATTTACGGTGGGAGAACAGGGTGGCCTGCAACGCCAGCGTTGCCCGGTTAGAGTCCGGTTGCAGCAAGCTTAAAGGGAAGCGGGGATTCTGAGGGGAATGGGCAGGCATCGGACAAGCGGTTGCTTCACCAGGTGCAGGGCACATTCCACGGATTGCCCTCCATCGCCTGGCCCTCAAAGCGGCCCTGCACCCAGAGCGTATCAAACGAATTTAGACGACTCCGTGGAGCAAACTCCGGCAACGGACTGGTCCGCCGCACCAGCTCGGCCCGAAAC